>Ga0041059_1002258_pt1 | contig 14607 bp, 7 predicted proteins | sample AraColnosormetaG_FD_56232 | JGI IMG/M metagenome (GOLD analysis project Ga0041059, IMG submission 56232) | Arabidopsis roots microbial communities from North Carolina, USA - Col MF nosort | ecosystem: Host-associated > Plants > Roots > Unclassified | place: USA: North Carolina | collected 2013-09-02
TATATATATATATATATATATATATATATATATATATATATATATATATATATACATAGTGATAAAAATCAAATTAGATATATTTATTCAACGAAAAAAATTACAAAATAGCAACATCATTAAACATGTGTTAAAAGAAAATATATGAATATATGAAAGCATTTGATTAGCTTTATAATTACACGACGTATGATTGCATGTAACAAATATTCTATTGTATAGGTTAATCGATGGAGATAATAGTGTTTACAAAAATGCTATTAAACACCTATTTTTAAGCTTTGTATACAATGAATTAACATTTTTCTTGTAGTGTATAAAGTGTATATATAACTTAAATTTCATATCAGATTAGGTAGAATTTTTATTTTGAATTCCTAACATTTTCTACAACCTTGTGAGGCATGTTGTATTTGAAAGTTATCACTTTTCATATGCCTCTTCAATTTTTGTTAGACTCATTCGAATGATAAAACGAAAACGTAAAATATTGACTGGCTCTATTTTCTTGATTAGAAAAAATAAAATGGAAGCTGTTTTATAATGGTCACAATCAAATTAAAAAAACACATAAACATATCTTTATGAGGGAATATTATTGGTTTATGCTTCAAAAGTGACCGGGGCACCAATCTCCATCCCAACTCTACGGACACAATCATTCCATGTCTGTTTACTTTTTGGAATTGCTCTGGATGCTTTACTTTTATACCCATCCGTGGAGAATACAATTTTAACCAATGCAAGATGACAATCTTTACCAGTCTTCAATATATCACGACAACATTCACTTGTCACTGGTGTCGTCCCATCCATCATGTTATTGAAAATCTCATCATCACATTTGGAACTCGGCTTTTTAGGGCAAGCCAGAATATAATCTTCATGTAAACGGTGAGCAAGCTCTATCTCATACTCTGTTGTGGGTAAATCAGCCCCTTCCACTGAAGTTGGAGCTATGTCTATATCTTCTGATATATTTTTCTGGGAGTAAATTGGACAAGCCATGTAAAACATTACCATGGATGCGAGCATTACCATGAGAAAAGACTTTGCCATATTTGCTTTTGGTTTTGGATGTAAGATTAGTGACATGAAACGAGAAAACAAGAGATGTTATAGGGCAATGGGTAAGGATGTTTAATTGATAAAACATTTATTCAATAATAGTTTTATGTTACTAACATCATAAACCTCAACATTTAATAGTTCTGTTTAGAATACGTTTACATAAAAGACATAAAAATGTACTAGTAACTTTTAACCTTATTTTGGATCGAACGTATTAGATTTTAGGCAAACTTGAAGACAAAACACTTTCTTTTTTCTTCAATATATTACAAGTCAAAATGACAGATTAGAAATAAAACAATACAAATATATTAAGATTGGAAATATTTTGATTGTTCATAATGAGGATGATCATGGACGCTTTCAATCCAAAATAGAACGAGCAGTGTACCTGTGAACTATGATCCTTTCATGGTGATAACAATAGGTTTTTTTTATAAATGGGCTTAGCCTATAAACATGTCACCTTGGACTTATTATTACATAATTCCTTTCTAGTTTAAAGATTGGTTGGCGTGTAACTCTTTCTTTGATCAGCCTAAAACCGCTAATAGAACCGCCATCTCTATCTTCCACCCTCAGCTTACTCCAGTTTATTCCACGAGTGCTAGCTTTCTCTTCGTTATGGAGGGTTGTCTTTACCGGTGTGTGGCTCAATTGATGTCCGTCTCATCCACGCATGGGGTACAATTTCACAATTTTTCTCTTTTATGGAGAGATTGATCCCATTTTTTCTCTTTACGCAGATATCATTCTCGCAAAATTTCTCCTTTATTGAGAGATCATTCCCAAAAATTTCCTCTTATGAAGAGCTCAATTCATTTTTTATGAAGATATTAAATTCGTCTATAGCTTCCTTTCATATCCAACCTCTTTTATGCAATCTATGTTCAATTTCGCAATCATCTCTCCAGTTTTAATTTCGCCATCTATTAATTGCCCTTAACATCATTGAACCACTCTCATTTGTAACAATGAAATTAAATATCGGCCTTCAGTGTGGATCTGACCAACCATCACTACATTGCCTAACATCTTTTTGTTTCCATGAGTTCTTCAAATGTTGCAAGTGCATTTCGATGATTTTTCATTCTTTTTGAAGAAGCCCAGTCTTCAATGCATTATATTAAGGGGGAACATATCCTAGAATGTTTGATGCTCGCATGTAACGCCTCGACCGCCCCTACCAGTGGACCCCCACGTTCTCTGGGCCCACCTCTATCTGATGGTCAGTACGCCACATCTGGGAGAGGTTTAAAAGAATTGATTTGGCCACCTATGTCACCAAAGTGCACTTATCTTTTCGGTCAAAGGTCCTAAGAGAACTGCACAGTTAAGCGTGCTTGAACTGAAGTAGTTTCAGGATGGGTGACCTTCAAGAAAGTGATCGTCAAAACCATGCGAGTGAGGACAAAGCATGGGGAAAGATCATTTGGTGATTTTTAAGATCGGTAACAAGTCTTTAAAGCCTCCTAGACATGGCACACCGACTGTTAGATAGGGGTGGGCCCATGGGCCTAAGAGAGGACGTGGGGCCCACTGGTAAGGGCGGTCAGGGCGTTACAAATGGTATCAGAGCCCAACCCATACGAGTGTGGAGTCAAGAAGGCTCACCTTATAGGGGGTGACAGTCTTGGTGCGCAACGAGGACGTTGCGATCTATTACCCTGGGTGAATTGTTACACCCCGAATTCATGAATATGGTGGTGCATGCGAAGAGATTTAAAAGAATTGAATTTGCCAGGTATGTCACCAAATTGCACTTATCTTTTTGGTCAAAAGTCCTGAGAGAACTCTACAGTTAAGCGTGCTTGAGCTGGAGTAGTTTCAGGATGGGTGACCTTCCGGGAAGTGATTGTCGGAACTATGCGAGTGCAGACAAAGCATAGGGAAAGATCATGTGGTGATTTGTAGGGTCGGTAACAAGTCTTGAAAGCCTGCCAGACGTAGCGCACTGACCGTCAGATAGGGGTGGGCCCATGGGAGGTGACATTTTTTTATGTTATCTCTTTGTTGGGAGGTGACCTTCAAGCGTTCTTTAATTCCCTTAGTCCCATCTGTTAACAAATGACCTCACACTCTGCTATAAGAACCAGAAAATTTAATCTTAAAAAACTTTAGAACCTTCATAATCCTCCTCATGCAAGCTTCTCCAACTTATTCACATAAATCCACAAAGGTGACTTAATAAATAATTGTGCGTGTTTCGTATCCCTCATATTAATTAGGGTTTTAAAATTATAAAAGTATCATATATCTACTTATATTTTGAAATGATATAACTTTTCTATTTTTTTTTATATATTAAAAAGTCTCCAATACTTTTCCAAAATGTACTCTTGTGTTTCCAAAATAGAAACGTCCGTTTCCATCACGTTTCCAAATTGAGTTTTTTAAGAAACGCGATTCTAAAGCGTTTCCAAGTATTTGCATTTTCGAACAATTTCTGAAATGGGAAAGATACGTGAAACGGACATCAAATAATTTTTCCATGCAACGTAAGGATGGATTGATTTTGTTTGGTTATAATGAGGATGATAGTGGACACTTTAAATCCGAAATAGAATGGGCAATATACTTTTAACTTTGACTTGTATCTATTGATGTTTATATGGGTTTAATAGCTCATTTAATTATATGGGTCTGTTTTTAAAAAAGCAGTCCATGTAGACCCATTTATCAAAATATACTAAAGAGTTATTGGTTTATGATTTCAAAAGAGTTTTAGTGATTTAAAATCTCATGTAGAATCTGTTGTTATTCAATCAAGATTTGTTAAAATTATGTTAAAGTTTTGTGTTATTTATTTAAGATTTATAAGATGTAATCTAAAATCTTCATAAATTTTGGGTTATTGGATTCATACTCTTATAAAGTCATTAAAAGTTTTGTGTTATTCAATTAAAACAAAAGAATCTCTGATTGTTAATGATTTCAATTATTATGTTATTGGTTCATGACTTTCTACATTTTCTTCACAAAATAAAGTCATGGAAAGTCATGAAACGTATTATCAAAATAGAGAGATTGTTTGAGAAACTTTATAAGATTATGAAAAACTAATCAACAAGATCAGAAAAAAACCCTCTAACAATACTTTCTAGGATGTGATTGAAGTCATCCAAATTCCTTGTAAATTAGGAACCAATAACACCCCCTAAATGAGTTTAAATGGAGGAGCCCAACTAGACCCAATAATTAAATGGGGTTTTCTCAAAATAATTGAATACCCATTTTTTTGCCAAATAGAAGAATTGAAAATGAGTTCCGACGTTCTTTCCGATCTCAAGCCAACATCCTCTTGAATTTTTTGAACCTCGACAAATTTCAGTGGTGGGTTTTTCTCTTCTCCTCTAGGGTTTTCTGGTTTTGATTATCTCTGACCGAGAGCTGTTCTTTTTCTTCTCTTTCACAGATTCTCAAGTCTCTAACTTGGAGGAGATAGAAGAAATCTCATCATCAATCTCCATATCCAATCCCATTTCATAGGTATTTCTTATTAACCATTATTTTCCTCATATTTGTTCCATAGACTGCATCTTCATAGGTATTTTCGATTGATTGAACAAGTAAACAAGAAAATAATTTAAGGTTTTTTCTGATTCTGAAATTCTAAATTCTAATCCTTTTGATGAAAATATGTTAGTGGACTTTTGATGAAGATATGTTGGTGTGTTTTGTGAATAATGCTTCGCAGAATTCTAAATTAAATGATAACTAGTTATTTTGATTTTAATTTTGCTTTGAAATCAAGTGCATTGAAAAACATTTATCCTAAATCAATTAGTCATGCTGCTATTAATAATTGTTAAAGTAGACCCTTATTTCTACTTGATAAGTACGGTTCCATAACTATTCCACATTCTCTGTATAAACTATAAAGGAAACACCTTTATGAACTGAAATATATATATTGAAATTTTGTGTTTTGGTGTGCAATTACTTAGTCACTCATGTATAGTCTTCAACCTCATAGTTTCTTTTGTTGATGATTCATAAAACTGATTATCATACTGAAGTTAATGTGTTTGTTCTGTTTTCCAGAATGGATTTAGAGTCTATACAATTAATGGCACTTCTCAATGCACAAAATGACTTAATAGATATGAACGAGGAAGACGCAGAAGTGCAAGCACCGGAGCAAAGTGAAAAACAAATTCAGCCAACTCAAACTCAAGTTCCACGAAAGAGAGGCAAAACTTCAACTGTGTGGGACGATTTTATTTCAATAGGATTAGGAAATAATGATAAATAAAGAGCTAAGTGCATCCATTGTGGTGTAAAGTTGGTGATAGGTACTAGTAGTAAACCACATGAAAATTATGGAACAAATCACTTAAGTCGCCATTTAAGTAGGTGTCCTAAGATGCCTAAGAAGATAGAGAGGCCGGTATATGATCATAAGATTGATCGAGAGATGGTTAGTCAAATAACTATCTATCACGATTTACCTTTTCGATATGTAGAATATGAGAAAGTTAGAGAGAGACAAATATTTGAATCGCGATTATCAGTGTATATGAAGGCAAACTGTTGTTGTTGATGTTTTTGTGAGATATGGAATAGAAAAGAAAAAGTTAAATGAGGTTTTCACAAAACATCATGGTAGAGTTTGTTTTTCTTCAGACTTGTGGTCAGCTCGGCCTAGTATGATGAGTTATATCTGTGTAACTGCCCATTCATTGATGATAGTTGGCATTTACATAGTTATATTCTAGACTTTGTGAGTTAAAGTCCCCGCACACCCGTGAACATGTTGCTAATAGGGTTCTTGATTGTTGAAGGAATGAGGACTAGAAGAAGTGTTTTCTATCACTCTCGACAATGCTATTAATAATAATAATATGCAGAAAATCCTCAATGGTCAGCTTCAAATGATTAGTGGCAGTAATTTGTTTTGTGATGGGAAATTTATGCGCATTAGAGGTTGTGATCATATTCTTAACATCATTGTGAAGAAAGGTTTAAAGTTAGCTAAGGATGTTTTACATAACATTCGAGAAAGTGTTCTATATGTAAAAGCATCTTCTCAAAGGAAAGAAGCCATTGCAGCATGTGTAGAGAAGTGAGGATAAGAACTGGGGCAGAGTTATCTCTTGATTTTTGTACTAGATTGAATTCAACTTATGAAATGCTTGTTAGAGCATTAAAGTTTAGAAAAAGCATTTAATAGCATGAAGGGTTTCGACATAAATTATAAGTCTTTACTATTAGATGAGGAGTGGGATCGTGGTGAAAAGATATGTGACTTGTTGAAGCCATTTAGTGTAATTACTACTTACTTTTCAGGCTCTAAATATCTCACGTCAAATGTATATTTCACCCAAGTATGGAGGATTGAATTAATACTGAAAAAGTATGTTGCTTTTAGTGATGATGATATAGAGCTAATGGCTATGGAAATGAACATTTAGTTTGATATAAATATTGGGAAGATTACAGTCTTATTTTGGCTATTGGAGCAGTTTTAGATCCAAGACTATGAAGAACTTTGGAATAAGCTGTGTTGACAAAACTGTTATGAATAATAGATGGATGCCCATTATAAGGCCCATCATTTAAATGTCTATAGAATTACTTGTATCTAGGGAATTACTTGTATCTAGGAAATTACTTGTATCTAGGGTTTTACTTGTTACCAAGTAAAATCCTTCCCTTGTACTCCTATATATAGGACTCTTTATTCAATGGAATAATACACTCATTTTCTTCTATCTCTTTCTCTAGTTATAACACGTTATCAACACGCTTTAAGGGTAAATAATATTCTTACTTTTTTTAGAACCATGTTTACTTAACGACTCATGGTTCATAGTATTTATTTTTTTATTAAAACAAAACACTATGAGTCGATCGATGATTATGGTATATATCGGTAAAAGCATGATTTCAATGATTCAATAAAAAAGAGCATCATGCTTATATTTGTTTCTCTAATTATTATTCCAGGATTCAATGATTCTACAAATAAAATCATTAAAGAAGAGAATCATGCTTGTTGATTGTTGATTATTAATTGTTAATTTTTCTGAAATCTACTACATTCTATTTATGACTGATATCTGTTATATATAGAATTTTTCTTATTATATGCCAAAAATGTCACTAAAGATTTGAAGTCATTAAATAAAAAGATCGCAATAAAAATCATAAAGTTCAAAGAAACCATAAATATAAAAAGCCTATGAGTTTTCACTACCTTTGATAATAAACTTCAAACATAATTACAAAATGGCATCAAAAATCACATTCGTCTTCCTCGTTGTTGTCGTTATCAATTGTAAGTCTCTATAGTCTCTATAACATGACTCAAGCATACTTATTTGATTCGAAGTTTAAACATAACATTATTATATAATTTTTTGGTCATGTGTTCATAAGGTGCGATGATGTTGAGTATGCCAACAGCAGAAGCTCATAACTTTCTTCCTTGCGTTATAACGAATGATTGTGAATACCATCACTGCTCAAGCGGGACAGTTCTATGTGTAAACAGACAATGCCATTGTAGTCGTTCATCAACTCATCAAACAAAACTCGACAACTTAAAGAAGATGGACTATGCGAAGAAGTGCAAGTGGACAAAAGATTGTGATCCTCGTATGAGATTTACATGTGTCTCCGGTTCTTATATGTGTTTTGATGGCCTATGTACGTGTACCAATTAATGGCACGTGCCATGAAAAGATGCAATCACATAAAGCATTTGTTTAAATTAAAAACAAAATAATATTCTTCTAATTATCAATATTAAAATTAAAAATTTAACAAAAAGTTAGGACGAAAAAATGTAACTATATAAAACATTTATTCAAACTGAAAATAAGTAAAGATAACTACAAACAGTTGCAATGAAAAGATATTTATTTAGATTGTCATTATTATATAGGTTCCAAGCTTCTTGTTTTAACTATATATGAATAAAGTTTACAAACTAATAGAAAATACAAAAAGAACTATACAATATATATGTAGTTTCTACATCTTTCTGGAGAATAAAACTTAACGGAGGATTATTGGAATTCTTAAATTATGGTATATCTCTCTAAAACCATGATAAATTGATATGGCATTATAAATAGATATAATAAATATGGTATAAATATCAACCAGTGAAAAAAGGATCTTGAAAATTTTGACCAAACCAACCAAAATATTTACATTTTGTAGAATACACGTTTTGTTTTTATGGCAAAAGTCATCAAAATTTTGAGTCAACGAAAAAACATTAAAATTAAATTATAGTATTTCAAAGAGACTATAAATAGCAGAGGTCTCCATAAGTTCTAGCCATAATTAAGAAATGGCTTCAAAGATCACAATCTTTTTCGTGCTTGCTCTCGTCGTCGTTTGTAAGTCTCTCTAATCTCTCTAACAAGCCTATTACTTAAGCATGCTTATTGTATATAAAGTTTGAACAAAACATACCTTTTCCTGGTCCGGTGTTCTTCATTAGGTACAATGATGGTATGTATTCCAACTGCGACTGCTGAGCTTGTTCTTCCTTGCAAAACAACATATGACTGTGTAAACCTTCCCTGCTTGGGAAGGCCACCTCTATGTATAAATGGACAATGCAAATGCACCACTACATTGACACATCAAGCAAAACTCGATAACTTAAGGACAATGAATGATGCTAAGACATGCAAGTACACGAGTGATTGTGATCCACGTATGAGATATTCTTGTGTCTCGGGATCTTATATATGTTTGAATGGTTTTTGTACTTGTACGTAGTACAGTATATTATTATAAACAAATGCTTATTTATTGCTTTTATCATCGTAGGAAGGTTTTTTCAAGGATGATAATAAAATCTATTTAGAAAACGTTTCAATAGAGTTTGTGTTTATGTTGATGTTTAGAAAGATAAAGACTAGTAGTTTTTATTTTTGGGTCAACACAGAAAAAATAGTTTATGGAATCATTTTTGACATTCTAGTTCGTCTATATGGACTGCCAAAACGGCCATTATCGTTAATATTGTTTAAAACATTTCATGAATGACTTATTTCACCTTCATATTTTTAGGTGCTATTTTGCATGATACATAGATAATAGATTAAAAATCATGATAAATTGTGAATTACATATTATTATTTTTTAAACAAAAATTATTTCAGGATAAAATAAACAATGGTAGACCCCAAACTGGACAGACCCAAGCTGAGGTTGCCAAACCTTCACAACCCTAGCGAGGCAGCCCTTCCCACGATCCCCTGTAGATCGTTGTCTTCATGCAGTATATCGTACTCCTAGCTACAGTATTCCATTTGATATATAATTGCTAAACGTATTTACATTTTGACTACATTCTATTTGATAAATTTATATCATATAGTAAGATGCCATATATATATTATGGTATTAAAAGTTACTACTATTGACTAAACGTATTTACATTTTGACTACATTCTAAGATATTTAATGCCAATTTCTCTTAAAATATTTAAATTTTTGACTGTAAGATATGCAAATTAAATTCCTAAATTTCTAAGAGACTATTAATTATTATTATTTTTTGGATTTGGAGTCTTTTTCGGGTTTGGGGTCTGTTTGGGTAGGGAAGTCAAAAACAAATCGGGTATTCTAGCAAATTGGTTTGGGTTCGGTTCAGTTTGAACATGACATATTGGTTTTTTTTTTTCTGATATGCGTCATTAGGTGCAATGATGGTGAGTATTCTGACAGGGGACGCTCGAATTTTCCTCCTTGCAAAACAAACAAAGATTGCAAATATCTTCACTGCTCGAGCGAGACACCTCTATGTGTATGGAGACAATACACATGTACCATTTCATCGACTCATCAAGCGAAATTTGACTAGACAATAAATTATGCTAAGACGTGCAAGTTGATGAATGATTATAATCCGTCTGTAATTTGCATGCATACTTGGTTTTACTATATTCGGAAGATTTTCTCAATGATAATAATAATATTTTGAAAAAGAGTATTGCTCATATTATTATGATTAGAAGGATAATAACTGTGTAGTTCATAACAATAGTAGGCGTTTTTCAACTAACCAAAAATTGTTAGAAAAACCTAAATATATGAAAAAATGAAATCTTTAGTATTAGATCATGTTTTATTTTTATGTGATCTTAACAATTTGCGCATTCGTATTGCGATTTCTTTCTTGAACTTCAGGAGGCAGAATACTCAATCTACATACATGCACCAAATTAATGAAACAATTCAGCCCAAGAAAATGTAATCAAATTTATATTGAAACTACAATTTACACGGTATTTTCTTTAAGATTAATTAGGTAGAAATAATCATAAAATTTTACTAATATTGGTCGTTTTAATTCATTGTTATTCAAAGTATTGTAAGTAAAAAAAAATTGAATAAATTATCCTTTTAATGTCGTTCCCTGAAACTATTTCAATCATGATATGCAGTAAAATTTCAAACATATTTTTGTTTTCCTTCATCTTTTAATATATATATAAGGTGTTTATTCCCGTTTAATTGTTTATCCTTTTAATTAACTAAATACATACTTTTGTCTTTTTGCACCCAAAGAAAACAAAAAAGACATACTTTTGTCTTGATGGTACTTATAACATACTAATGCGGAATCATTACTGTTAGTATAACAGAGAGACGTGACTTTGGGGAATGAGAATCGGTTTAATTTACTTTAAAGGAAACTATAAATAAATCTATATGTTAAAACTAAGCATATATCCAAATTCTTTTTGTGGCCGAGATGGATTCTTACCGGCCTAAGGAAATTTATAACCACATAATTAGAAAGGACCAGCCACATACGTCTTTGATTGATTAAACAATATTTGTCTAGAGTTATATATATCACATGTCGAAGAACATTATAAAGAACTGCTTTTCTTTAGCTTTTCTAGAGTTATATATATCACAGCGTCCGATTCCAAGCAGTTGATCGACGCAATCAATTCGGGGGATCCTCCATTGAAACTCCACGGGATTCTACACGATATCCTGAGTTTATCTTCTATTTTTCTGCAATCTAGTTTTTCTTTCATCTCTCGGAAACACAATCGCGAAGCTGATGAGATTGCTAAGTGTTCCCTTAAAACGATTATACCGGGCCCGGTTTAGTGGTTATTTGAATTTAAGTTTTGTCCAAAAAAAAAAGAAATCAACGTTATAAAGTTATTTCTTTATATAGTTTGATTCGAGATTTTGTGCACACAATATGACAATGTTTGTGCTCATCTAAAAGTGGGGAGGTATGATTCACCAAGGCATAATATTTTCTAGAGATGGTTTATTTTCGTCCAAGTGGAAATTGATTTTCATATTTAGTGGTTCAAAAAAACTAATATTAATGGATAATCAAGAAAAAAAATGTGAAAAAGAAACAAAAATTAGCTCAACTTTCTTTTTCGATATATTTTTTTTAACTATAAAGTGGACCGATGATTTTATCGATCAAAAAATGATTATTCCTTTATAGAGATCTATATTCTATCAAATTTCCCTGTTAGTGGGAAACCAGTATTTGACAGATGATTTTATCATTCAAAATTTTGTTTCTTCGATCAGATGAGTAAAAAAATCTAGCAAATCAAATTTCTTTCACAAAAATCTATTATAGTATTCAGATATCACATCAACATACATGTTCATTCAAATAGTTACTAAATTGTATAATAACTTACAAATTATTCATTTTCTTAAACAGAGTTTTTAGTGAAAAAAATTGTACCAACTTTATTTCCATTTAATATATTGTGACTGTTAAGTAAAAATAAAGTGGTATAGTTTTCTAATAATAATATTAATAGAGTAAGTTTAATGGTTAATATTATTTTTTTTTTTTGGTAAAATTAATATTATTTTTTCATGGTATATAAATTCAAAAAGATGTTTATATCTCGCCCCATCTCCGACACCTACTCAGCGATGGTTCGCCGTAGCACCCACGGGAGGAGTAGACGATCTCAGTTTTTGCTCTGGTTTGGTTTGTGCATGACCAAATTGGTTTAGTGTTTCTTTGTATTTTGCTTTATGGGAGACAAGATTTTGCCACAATATTTAATCTCTGTATATATTTGCTAGACCAATGAATTACATATTAAAAAAAACGATGTTTATAAAAAAATTGATTGACATCAATTAACCTCAAATCCCTTATGAAAAAATGAAGGATCCTACACCTTGAAGTTCACATTTGCTGACGCCATTTCAAAAGTGCCAATGATATATTTCTTTGATTATTATATAACACCACATTTTGTTTATTTTATTATGGTTTCGTGTGTCTCTCCTTAATTCTAAAGATGAAATGCTAATCCTTCTTGTTTTCTTGATTTAATCGTTAAATTAATTATTAATAATTTTCTGAATTTGTGGTTTAAGTTTTATAGCAATGGTCCGAAATAATCTGCATCTTGACGTATATAGACAAAAGGGTCTTGATGACGTATTATATATTGTTAAATGTTTTTTCTTTTGGACAACTACTATTAATTTGTTACATGTTAAATAAAGTTTTTCATGCCATTTTTACATATGTTCGTGATGTCCAAAAGTGACATTTGTCGATGTAAACATACTATGATATATAAGATCAATTATGGGATTAGTAGTTTAAAGTGTGTCCCATTGTTGAATACAGCATTTCTCAAAGCACTTCCTGATTAAGGTATTTATGTCACCTGTTCTGTTCTATTTTGCCCTCACCATATTCATTCAACATTGAAGCTACAATTTTTCAAATACTCATCACGGTTTGAAGACGACGACTACTCTTTGCTTATACGACGATCTATAGGATTATAGATTCAAAGTCTTTTCTCTAATATACACATCATGCCAAATCTCAATATCAAACGTAGAAAACAAAAACGAAAGAGAAAGAAGCCAAAACTCACTATGATTTTTTTTTCCTTTTGAGATCAAATCAATTGAAATTCTTAACTGATTTGATCAATATCTATGATTGGAATCCTTGGGTTCTATATACATTATCCCCTTAGGGTTTAGCTTTCTTTCATCAAAACATGTCCAATTAAATCCCTCGGATTCATTGGAGGAGGATTGTATAGATTGATATCGAGTAAGCTTCCATTAGTGGTTCACACATATGAACATCTAATCAACACTCTCGTTTTCCTCTAATTACTTAAATTTCAGAGGCAGATCAATCTCGGCTCATCAATTTCAGAGGCAAAATTTGTAATGCCAAAGTCATTGATGTATAGGAAAAATAGCAAAACTTTTATATTTAAATACTAAACAAACACTTACAAAATTTAGCAGTTATTAGATTATCGCAGTGATTAACTTTATTTTCTCGCAGTGTCGATCACATCCACAAACACAAACCACAAGCTAAATTCAATTGGTGATAAGATTAAATACGTTGGTTTTATACATAAATATGAAAAACAGAAGTACAAGGCCTTTAATGGTATTATTGCAACTCTTATGGTTACCAAATAGGAGAAAGCAAACCGAGATACTTAGGATTGAAAAATGTTCGTCTTATCTTTACCTTTCATTTTATTAATTAACATTTAAATCCTACAAATAAATAATCTAATCCATGTTTCAGCTAATATAAATCCAGAAAGACATATTCCTATATTTTAAATGTGAAGATTTATTCGGTCGGTCGATACGTGTACACAATAAACACAGTAGGGATAAGAAAATGGCTTACGTAATCTAATAAGATAGGTTTCACAAGTGATTAATTAATGTCGGAAGGCAAAGCGTGAGTGGATCACTACCTGAATTTGGTTGCTTAATACTATAGTGGCAAAGAATATAAAATGATTTTGAATTAACTCAACAGAATGAAACCAATAGCATAAAAGAATGTTTTTTTTTACCAACCATTAATTAATAGAGCTAGGATCACAAATCTTTAGTATACAATGACTAATAGAGATAATGAATATGTGGAACTGTTATAAAGTGAGGAAAGTGGAGACATTGGGTCATGCATCAAAATATCAAATTGTTCCATACACACTCTAATTTGTAGTGCAGTTAGAATTTCTTGCTACAAGACTTATCCAATGAATCTGCACGAAGACTCATTGATTTTATGGCATAACCTTTTACGATTCTTTTCATCGGTAAATTTCTAAGAATATATCTCATATATATCTTATATAATAAGAGAAGTTTTTTTTCTAATTTTGTCTGTCAATGCGACATTTGGCATTATACTTTGATGACACGTGTACTTGTCATTAATTGTAGTTTGACTAAAATAATTTATTAATAGATTTATTATATATTTAGAAAAATAGTCATTAAACTATGAAAATTACAATATATTAAACTACAATACTCCCTCAACTAATTATAAAATCAAATCTTTAAAAATTTGACATGATATTATGTTTTAGACTGCACAGTAATACTTCACTACTAAAATAATTCTCCAATTTTACAAAAACAACTAGATTTTATCCCGCGGTACACCGCGGTGACAATTTATCTTTTTAAAGTTAGTATAATTTTTTTTTTGCAAATTGTATCTATCTATAATATATTTTTATTTTATAGTTTACAATTGTTATT
>Ga0041059_1002259_pt1 | contig 14603 bp, 13 predicted proteins | sample AraColnosormetaG_FD_56232 | JGI IMG/M metagenome (GOLD analysis project Ga0041059, IMG submission 56232) | Arabidopsis roots microbial communities from North Carolina, USA - Col MF nosort | ecosystem: Host-associated > Plants > Roots > Unclassified | place: USA: North Carolina | collected...
CTTATAATGAGTCTTCAATTTGCTTCCATGATTCCTTTTAAAATTTAAAACAAATATATAAACGAAAACACCTTTATTTGCTTCCAATTACTGGCACTGCGGTTATCTCTATATCAAACTATGTTCTTGGGTTCTGCTTAAAACTTTTTGATATGGAAATTTCATATGGAAAAAATCTTTATGTTCTTTCGATTATTCTCAAACGACGTTGTTTTGGATAGATTAGCAGTCATTAACGAGTTTCTAGGTTCTACTGATAAAGACATGTCTATTTTGGCCTGGTCAACGAATTTTTCATGTCTTAAATGGTAGTCAACGTTTACTTCATGTTTTAAATGGCCAAATAAGAAGTTGATGTTTAAAATGGCCACAATTTGAAACTTGACTAATAAAATTAACGGATGATAACGGACATTAGAAGTTCCGTTAATGACTGATAACGGCATGTCTATTTTAGTCTGGTCAACGAAAGATCATGTTTAAAAAATTAGTCAACCTTTAGTTCATGTTTTAAACGGCCACATACGAAGTTGATATATAAAATGACCATTTTTTGAAAGTTGGGGGATTAAATGACATTTTTCACTTGCCTTATGGGCTTATTAGTGCAGTATCAATCTAAAGTCTTTGCAAAATGAACGGATAAATAATGGCACATGATATTGTTGTAGGCCCAATTAATGTTATAAGATCTAGGAATCATTAGCCATAACGGGCCAGGGCTTTAAAATAAAGCCCACCACCGTACAGCTATTTAAATTCACTTGCTTACGTTTTTCTTTTCCTGTCTGCAACTTAAAAACAACATATTGAGAAAGAGAAAAGAACCAAACAAACAGAAGGGAGAAAACGACGGCGTAACGTCTGGTTCATCGCACCAGTCTGTCAAGGGAATGACGTGGCGCAACGAAAATGGCGGAATACGTAAGCCCCATATCATGCAAAGGAAGGAGACAAGGTATAGCATTAAATGAATGAATATGCCTGCAAAATACATTTAATGCTCCACGAGAGACAGCTTTTTTTTTTTTTTTAACTTGAAACGATACAGATCCCATCCAACATAACATCATCATCTCACAGTTCGCGTTTTCTAACCACAACACACCCCACGCGTGTGGCTTACTCGCGCTACATAATAAAAATAACAAACACAAACAAAAAGAGTAAAGAGGGGGTTTCCAAACCCCAGTCAATACCCGAACCACCAACTCCTCCACCGTGATCGGACCCGAACCCTTTTACGTCGTTGTCCCATCACGGTGACAAAGGAGTTGGATCTCGCCCACTCGCGCGGTTCGTTCTTGACTCGACACCCCCTCCCTCCCATAGTACAAGACCAAAAAAACAAGTTATATAAAAATTCACAATTCATTAAGAAAAAGAAACACACGCACGCGCCAGTCTTGATCAAGATCAGCTTTCGCATTGTAAAGCGGCACGAATCTTCTGAACGGTGCATGATATTAGGTTGTTGACAGTCTCCACCGACTCAACCGTGAGTTTTGCCGTTGGGAGATTGTTTACAAGGATTTGAAACGCCACTGTCAAGAGGGATCCACCACCAACCGGTCGCTGGTCACCATCACCTGACCCACCACCGTCAATGCCTCCGTCAGGAAGAACAGCGAAACCGGACGGAAGGAGAGCCACGTAGGATGAATCACCACCGTTCATCACCACATGCATGGCGGGAATGTCGACAGGCGCGTATACTACAAGCGCTCCAGATGCGTCAATGCATGTCTCCTGAAGAATTAGCATACTACTCTGATTCGCGTTCATTGCCTGTAGAGTTGACAAAACCAAAACAACCTCAGCTAAAGTGTTTATTTACGAGAATTGCCATTCTGACCAAACAGTAACGCTTCATGGTTAAAAGAAAAACAAGTCAAAACAACTTTTCAGATAGACCCAACAAAAAAAAAGGAAGTGGTGAAAAGTCAAAAACTACAGAAGCTAAGTAAAGGTTGAAACTGTCCTATTAATTTTGACTTTTGAAACGCTTACAAAAGCTGTGACACTTTTGTTTTCTACTTACTAATAAACAAATATAAATTGAAATTATAGTGTCATCTTTTGATATCACCCAAATTCCTAACTTGTCCTTTACCAATCCACTCTTTTGTCCTTCATACCACTATCAACTCCATGGACAAAAACGTCACAATCACCTAATCCATATTCCCCACAAAACTCGAACCAATCACACACACTTCTTAGCTAAACCGGAACTCTATTCTATAGGCCGGTTTTACTGAACTAAGATCTACTAACCGGTTAGAATAGCAATGTTAAACCAGGAGTGGTACGTGATATGGAAAAACTTACATTGGAGCGGAGCAGAGAGACACCCTGATCTTGACCTTTGGTGATATGGGCCATCTCCTGCATGGGACCACCGTTGGATAGAATATCCCATTCGCATCTCATCCGTTCGTTCCGCAAGAAATCATACAGACGCTGTGGTGCAGCAGGTAGCCAAACAGAAGTGGCAGCACTCAAAACAATCCCCGGAGGCTCTCCTGGATCGTCCACACTCTTACGGGTCATAACTCGAACGTCCGGGTCAACATTTCCAACAGTGAGCTTGCTCCAATTGTGGACCGACGGCGCCGAGATTCCCGAACAGAAGTTGAACGTCATGCGTTGAGCTAACTTCAGCATGCTTTTTCGACCACCAGGCGTTATTGCTGCTTTTGCATGTAAAATGGTCAAAAGTTTTGTAACATAATGACAAGATTAATTATGTTAAGCATAATGACAAGTGTGTAAGAAACGGACATGTGTTGTCGTGAGATGTAACGGAGGAAGAAATGAGGATGGCGAGACACTCGCACTGTCTCTGAAGTGTAGCGAGCCATCTTTGAGAGCCAAAACCAAGGCCTGACCGTAGCAACGGCCTGTACAGCTGGTGGATTTGGTTCTCGTCGTATTCTGCATGCTCCACCCACGTGACCTGCACAAACCGGAAATCAAATCCATATGAACAAGCAAACCAACCGAAACACGGTCTACTTAAAAATACACTTGCACGATGAGATAATATGTTAATTTTTAATAGAAGCTAATAGGATAAAAATTCAAGATAATAAGACAATTGAAATAAATATTTTACTATACTATTTGAAGATGATAGAGACGGGATATACGAGGCCGCATGGAAGAAAGGAATAGAAACATGAAAAATTGATTTATTTAAACGATGATTAGAAGCTTTTTTCAATACATGCATATGAAATTAATGTGTTCTTTCCAAAATGCGCACAAATAAATTTGGACAGATGCTTCTTGGGAAATAGATATCAAAATACTAATAACATATATGAAAATGAGTAAATGAGTTTTTTCGATTTTGGAAACGGACCCATTTGTCGAAAACTTGAAATCTAATCCAGAGAATCCGACAGAAAGAGAAGCATCCGGATCCATAAAATTTTAGCAATCTCGGAAGGTTCGGGGATCAAAATTCGAGGAAGAAAATGCCTATTCAAATCATTTTCTTATTCTGACATAAAATCAGATTATAAAAAGGAAAATAATACCGTTTGAGAGAGAAGACTAATTAAAAATTTAGGAGAAAAACAAAGACTAGAGAAAGATCAAATTTGGAGAAGTAAGATTAAAAAAATATATATTGAGAGTGACAGTGAAGTGGGTGCAGCGAGTAATGGCTAAAAAACAAGAGTCATAGATGCTTGAGCTTCTTCGTCTAGTGATCACCCAATTAATAACCTAGAGATCCTAATTTTCTTCATTTTCATCGAATTTTTCATTAACCAATAATTTTAGAGAAAAGATTCCAATATGTTTCTGATTAATTATTACTATTATTCACTACTATTATGTAACGCTTTGGGGTTAAAAGAGTTGATTTACCTTAGAGTATCCATTAGACACATCCTGCACCACACATCCTGATGGTAGTCGCCGGATTACCGGGGCACCACCAGAGTTTTCCCTGACAGGATCAATTGATACATCCACCACCGCCCACACACCCTCCGCGTGCTGTTTGCAGAACCGGAGGAAATTAACATTACGAACCGGAACCAGTGGAGACAAAACTTGTAGCTCTGCATTCATCTGCACGTACGTACATTAGTATATTCAAACCGGTTTACTATAACATTAAACCGGAATGTGATTGATTAAGAAGATATTTGGTTTACCAGTTGAAGTGCACCATTTATTGTTCCAGCCATCCCACCGGATATAACGTCGGTGGTTGTAGCTCTTGCGACGTTACACGGGAACATCTCCGTCCACCGATTCTGATGAACAAAAAATATAATCAGAGAACAAAAAAAAGATATGGGAATAAAAACAAAAAATCGCAAAAAATCGAAAACTTACGGAGTCCATTAAAGTCTCGACGAGAGCTAAGCTATTGATGATGACCATACCAGAGGTTCTAGAAGCTTCAGTAGCTAAACCGGTTGGTTTAGTAGATGAAAATGTTCTCATGTACTCATCTTGGTTAAGCTCGTCTCTCTCACCGTCCAAGCTTTTGACCCATAACGGTTCTTCACTCTGAGCAAGCTTCACTAACTCATCCATAGCAGTTAAAGCCAGCTCCAGCAAAACTGACTTCTGATCAATCCCATTAATCACCGTCGACTGCTGCTGCTGCGGAGGTAAGCAACCACCACCACCGCCGAAATCAGGAGGGAAAGCGAAATGTCCACCGTTGTTGTTGGTGCCGACAGCGAGTTCTAAGGAGGAGTTGTAGTGGTGATTATGGTGGTGGCCAAGGAACTTACCGGTGAGGTTACAGACACGATCAAGCTCGTCTTTTAAACGAGCGTTTTCGATACGGAGATGATGTTCTTCAAGAGAGACATCACCAAGCATGGCAGGTCCACCACAATTGGTGCAGATTGGATTCCTCATTGCTTCACGAATAGACATGTTCTCAGCTCTTAACTTATCGTTCTCTTGTCTCAATAACGCGTTCTCATGCCTCTCTAATTGAGTCTGCGCCACAATATGATTTTATTACAAAAGAATTCATTTTTTGGGATTAAAGATGTGATTTAATCTCCACATACCTTCATCTGAGTGCGACGATTCTGGAACCAGAACTTGACTTGTCTTGTCTCTAAGCAAAGTCTCTTACTTAGTTCTAATCTTTGTTTCTCGTCTGGATGCGGACACTCTTTGAACATACTGAAAGCAAAAACTCAGATTCATTAGATCGAATAAAAGAGATGATGGTAATAACAATATGGATATTGGATCGAAAGGTATAATTACGATTCGAGTTCTTGGATTTGTTGAGGAGTGTGTCGGTGATAACGTTTCTTCCGAGGAGGCTTATCAGCAGCGTCTTGATCTTCACCGGAGATACCTTCAACGTTATCACTACCAGATCTACTCTCATGTTCTTCTTCTCGGCTTCTTCTGTTCACACTCCCATCGAAAGTATCGCCTCCTCCTCCGACGTTATTATTGTTCCTCATCGATGCTTCTCCACGGTTGGTTCCTCTCTCCGGTTGCTCCTATCCAAAACACAAATTAGGTTTAAGTATAAAAAGATAAGTATTAGTAGTAGAGGAAGACGACGTCGTACGAGGGCTAGAGAGAGGCCAGAAGAAGCGTAAACAGATTTCGTTAGAGGAGGAGAGAAGAGACTAGCAGCCGCTGCCGCTTGAGCCATAGCACCACCGGGTAAGACGTTAGTTGCGGCGGTGTGGTTGCCATAACTTAAACCGGAGAGAAGTCTTGCTCCGGTAGAGCCACCACCGGGTGTGTTATCGAAGAGACTACCGAAGTTCATCAAATAAATACAAGAGAAGAAACTAACCAGATTTGACAAACAACTAGAGAATTAAAAGATTGATACTTTTCACGAAAAGATGGATCGAGAACTGAATCACACAGAAACAACAAAAGAGGGAAGAAGAAGAAACCCAGAAAAATTAAAGAGGAAGGAGTGTTTATTACTGAAATGGAGGAGAGAGAAAGAGAACGAAAGCGGAAATTTGATTCAACTTCTCTCTCATTTGCTCTTCGTTCTCAGTCTCTCTCTCTCTCTTAAAAATCAATGGGGTTTTTTTTTTGGTGTGTGTGTCTCTCTCTCTTATTGTCTTTCAGAGAGTGATGTGGGGAAGAAGAAGATGATGAAAATGGGTAAACCCTAGTTTTGGGGTAACTGATGAGAGAAGAAGAGTCTAATATTCACACTTGCATGTTGATATTGACTCTCTTTTTCCCCCTTTTCTTTTATTTTCTTGTACTTTTTTGTATATTTTAATTTTGAGATTTTAAAGACACTTTTTTAGATTTTGTTTTCTTCTTTTATTACTTACTACCTTTCATTTTCATTTTTTTGGTTAAATGCATTTTTTGACAAATGTTTTAGTTTTTAAAAAGTGTTTCAACAATTTTTAATAAAAGTGAATCTATTAAATTCAAATCCAAAAGACTCAAACTTAAGTCTTAAAACTGAACTGACTTTCTTTTATAACTGATCTGACTTTTTTATTATTATTTTAATATAATTGTCTGTATATTAAAAACATAACTAAATCTGAACAAACTAATGACATTTGTCTATTTTAACATCTTTCAAATTTTAAAATTATATTTTTGATAGAAAAGAGAGTGAAACTTAAACCAAAACTGTATTAAAGTTAAATATGCTAGATTTCAAATCCATTTTAAGTTTTGTCATTTTTTAAAATACTAATAAAGTCAAGTTTGTAAGTATTACCCTTTTTAAACATAGAATTTCAAACAAGAATCAAGCCAAACCATTGATTGAATGGTCTTTACTCCAAAATTAACCCTAATTATATTCTGATTATTTCTATATAACGAACAAATTTTATCAACGGAATCAATTAAGAGTGGGGAAAAAAGTAAGTGAGAAAAACGTTAAGAGGATGATGAAATAGATATGTGGACTCTTGGAAACCTTACGAATGCACGAGACTCTCTTACCAGAACTACTCGGTTGACTTTTTCTCTTTTTTTATAACGCCTTTCTTTATTTATCCCACGCGCTTTTTCTCTCTACTCGCCAAAATTGCATAAAACAATTTTGATTAGTTTTAAGAAATATAACTGAATATATGAAAGACTTTTGTCTAGCAGCAACACACAACCGTAACCATATTTTCGTGAATTCATACATGCATTTTTTTTCAATTATTGATGTGAACATTTTTATTTTATAGTTTGAGATATTATACTCATCATCCTAAAGGATAATCAAATAGGCTATAGAATCTTATAAGTTGTGAAAGAATCTACAATTTTTAAAGTAAACGACATGAAGAAGCGAGCTTGTGTCAACCAAAAAGACATTCTATAATTAGTCTTTTCAAGCTCCATTATTGAGCAAAAATTGTATGCCCTAAATGGTGAGATGATTTGGTAAATTTATGTAAGTACAATTATTAGATTGATAATTGAGAAAACTTAGCACACTGATTTAAATGTACTTCCTTGTAGTCTGCTCATATATCTTTTAAGGAATAGCGGTTAATGCTAATGTAATGTGTGTTTCACCATTATAGTATAGTAGTAGTATTTTGTTTTTGTGCTTTTTTCTTTTTGGTTATGAAAGATACCCATTAAATTTGGGATTGGTACACTCGACTAATTACAAAAAAAAAAATAGTAGTATTAAAAATAAAAAAATGCTAAGTGATGGTTGTTTTCCGACTGTTGGCTCAAAAGTGTTTCTCCATGAGACAACAATATGGCCATGACAAATTTTGAAAGGACAAATATGAGTTGAAGTCGTAAAGGTCAACATGACTCGAAGATCTCTTTTTACTTTTTTTTGGGTAGAAGAAACATATGGGTTTCGTTGTAGATTCGGTCGAGAAGTGATCATGAGTTCGTCGTTGCAAACAAAGAATTGAACCTTTTACGTCAAGTTTGTTTGAAAAACATGATAATTCGTCGACTTTTCCGGTCAAAACGGTGTCCACATCACATATGACTTGGTGGATCTCTATTTAAGGAGAACAACCAAATCGCTAAACTATTGTTATATACAAAATCATGTTGGTTAAACATATCAAAGCTGATGACAGAATTAAAACGACATACAAAAACTGAGGTTATATAGTGTTGATGATATTTAGAGTGTTTATAAAGTGAGAATTAATTGAACCGAATTTATGGATCATCGCACTTAAAAAGAACTGAATAATAACAAAATCATGGAAAACAATTTCATAAGAAGAAGAAAGGAAGTAGTGGAACATATTGGTTTGGTTCGGTTTGGAGCACATGGGAATGTCGGTTCCACAGAATAACCGACCAGCAAGAGTTGGTCACAAAATAATTTACACATAAGAGTCTGCCACAAAATAAAAAAAATGTCGTATGGCTTCTCTTATTGGTATGACAGAGTCATGAAGAAATTAGTTTGGTGAATAAAAAAAGGTTGAAAAGTAAAGAGGAATATTCATTCCCATTCCCCTGATTGATGATATAAAGGACAACGTCATTTTCATTGTTTGGTTAAATTTGGTAATTACTAGATTACCACAAACTCCAATTAGCAGCACTGGCTCAAAATTCTACCACAGCTCAATCTAAACTAATTGTTATATGAATGTTAACATCAAAAAAGACCAGACTATCGACCATGTTCATGTGGTTTCAACCTCAAATAAAAATTTGAAACCGATATCAAGAGAATGAACTATACCGCTGCTAAATATTTACCATTACATAACATTATTGAACATTGAGAAACAAACCAAAGACCGTTAGAAACATAGCAAAGACTAGACTTTTCTACAAAGACAATTCCATCAAGAGTCACATCTAATTGAATCCTCTAGTGTGTCGATGATGTTATGTTCAAACAGATGAATAAAACGATCAGATTGTCTTGGACGTTATAAAGCATAAGAACATTTATTGAGACAACAAATATGGTTCAAAAGAGGACGAACGACCAAACCTTTGTTGCATTAATGTCCTCAACGTTTTTTCCAATCCAATTGGAGACTTCTTTCTCTCTCAGGTTTTTTACCAAAATATGTCTTCCCCCACCTGAAAACAAGTACTGAAAAAGAGAAGTCTTCTATAGTGTCCGTTTCTCACCCAAAATCCATAAGACCACAACCTTGTTTTTTTACTAAAACATTGAATCATAGGAATTGTCAGTAAGTTGGGAGTTTTTCAATACATAAATACGTATCCAGGACGTGTACCTACTAATACATGGTCTCTAGTACAAAACTATACGCAGAGTCACATGCATACTTTACTCATGTAGGTCACAAGTTGCTTCTAAAAGGTAGACCCCTCACATAAATCACTGACACAACCACGTGTGACCAAGAATTAACAATATCAGGACATTATACGATTGTAATACATTCAGATGCAATGTCACGAACACAAAAAAGTATATATCATCTGGTTGGTGTCTTAGGGACAGACAGATGAGGGCTGGAGAGCAAGTGACAGTACCTACAAGATTGAGAAGAGCTTCTTCTTTTCTTCTTCTTTTGTGTCTTCAGTGGGAGTTTGATGGCAATTTCCAGAGAGATTTGGTTGCGATAAGAATCTTCTCTCTTCCATGGGATTCAGGTTCTTTCTCGTGTATGGAAGAAGACCATCTTACAGCATGAGCCATTCGTGCGACTTTATCTAGCACCTCAGGAGAGTCTCGGATCACAACCTTTCCTTCTGGACGTAATATTCTGTCCATCTCTACCATTAGATCTACTAGGCTACACCTGTATGCATATCAGACAATTCAGCTTAGGTTAAGTATATAAGACAGAGACCTGTGTTAGAAATCAAGAATGGTTTTACGTTAGTTATACCTCGATTTGCTTGAGTCTTGTCGTTTTATCAGTGATTCAATTCCTGATACATGGATGAAATCATACGTGCGGGGATATGTTGAAAATGGTTCACACCTGCAACAAACAAATAATAGGGTTTTGACTATTAAGGAATTGTGACATATTTCGATCCTCATTGCTGCCAATGGCTAAGATACAGAACAAGAGAGATAACATATCTAAGTCTTTATTTTGATCAAATATATAAACAACAAATGTGACTAACCAATCATGGTAAACACCGATGAGACCTCTGTCATAAATCACGTCAAGAGTTAATGGCTTCCGAGCTGGAATGACATTCATAACCCACACAGGATCAGATGCAAGGGTTGCTGCAAAGCCTCCGAAGAATGCGTTCATGTCCATGACATTGCGGACAGTTGGAGATTTCAGCTTCAAGTTAAGAGAATCCCTGTAATAAGCAACGCGTCTTGCCCACCGCCTTGCATCTGCTTCAAACACATCCAATCCGTTTTTCATGACAATGGCCCTAGAAGGAACTTTAGTAAGCCTCTCCGGCCACTTGGATATAGTTCCCAAAGCGTGTTCTCCTTTGACGGATGATGGCCTGGTAACACACCTCTTCAATTTAAAATACCTGAAAAAGGCAAAAAAAACAAAAACAAAAACTTCAATTTTGTCTTTTACATGGTTTCAATACAGTTCAAAAGTCACATGCACATAATTATACAACAAGAAAAACGCACCATGCATCACTTGGCGGAACAGACTCATCACACAACTCAAGCCCAAACTCATTCTGGCTAGGTAGACATGAATCTCCAACAGGCTTCTTCCAGATGACAGTGTTTCCATCAACCGCAATTAGCTCATAGCACAAAGCTCTAGCCACCGCCTGAAGATCAGCCCATTCTTTGTCTTGTTTAGGCCATTGTACAGGTGGGCCAGAGATTACAAGATATCCTCCAGGGCGCAGTAACCTATCTACTTCGATGAAGTAAGTTGCATCTGCAGACAAATCACCAAACACAATAAGAATAATTGCTGCTAAAAACCGCAACACACGTACATAAGTAGAGGTATATAACCCAAGGGACTCACTGTAAGCCGTAAAAGGAATCAAACATCGGGAACAGTGCATCAGGTCAAAGGAGTATGCAGGAAAGGGGAGTCTACGAGTGCCAAGCATGGCAACAAATGCAGGCACTCCTCTTTCCAAAGCGAACTGAATTTGAGATTTATGTGAATCTCTTGGAGCAAATGAGAGGGCTAGAATGCCTTGAGATAGTAGAGTACCTCCAAAACTAGCTACCTGCAAAGGTTTACAATTAAGTATTATAACAATACAGAACCAAACGAGAAATAAAAAGACTTATGATGATTCTCACCCCGCATCCCATGTCAAGAGCAGTTCTCAAAGTTCCACCATTAAGCGGAATATACTGTGCAAGCTTTTCAATGTATTGGCCAGCTCCGCCAGGAAACATCGTGCCACCGCCTGGGAAAGTAAAGTATTCCCCTTCCCTTTTCATCCATCCTTGATGACCTTTCCGGTCAGCAATTTTGTTATATGGCATGTTTGCATGCCAAATCTACAAAGTTCAAACAGCCATCTTTAACAGTCTAACAAACACCAAGAGACATGTTTCTAACCATGCAAAACTAGACATCACCAATAAATCGAACTAGCTAATAGCTATCCTGAACTATATAATCTACAAAACCATGGTAATAGGAGCTAGAATCCAATATACCTTGTGAAGACTCTCAGGCCACGGAACAGGAATTTTATAACCAGAAGGCGGAGGAATCAAACAGAGCGGAGTCTCCTCAGGCAAAGGACAATGTCTCTCCCTATAGAAATTCATCTCTCTACTAAGCTGACTATTCCTTCTCGGATCCTCACAAGGCATATGAGCAACAGCTTCCGCAGGACAATACTCGATCGGTTGCAAATGCTGACCAGCTTCAACCAAAGTCACTAATCGCTGCCGTTGCCTCGGATCTGACGCCGTAGAGAGAAGCAGCGTTTGCCGACCAGAAGCCGCCATGGAATCACCAAGAGGAGTGAATAAAAGGATGAAGAAGAGAAGTACGATACCGAAGAAAGCAGCGGTTACGATGTCGAGGAGACGCCATTGACGAGGGTTACCACGCTTTGATGCAGGTAGATTCACGTGTCCCATAGCTTTAGCTTCAACCAGTACTCGAAGCTTTCGTCTTCGAGAGCAGATCAGATGCAAATCTTAGGGTTTATAATAAGATTCAATTTTGGAGATCTGAAGAATTTGTCGGCGATTATAAAATATTACTATTTCGCAATCCGTTGTGTGAGTGTGATCAAAATCTCATTTAGTTTTTTCTCAGTGCTTTAGTAAGCGTCTCTGGTGTCTGGCGAAGCACGGTGAATACATAAATTGATTTAAGAATATTATAAAAAAAAATGGAATGTTCCGTTGATTATAGTTTTTTTAACTTTTTGAGGCTAATGGATTTGGGCCTTGAAATGTAATTTGGGCTGGCTTATGAGAAATAATATACCAGTGGATCGTCCTTTGACGGTCAAGATAGAACATTCAGATTACATTATAGTATAGGCGTTCGTTTGAAAGTTCGGTTCGGTTCGGTTTGATTTCAGTTCTTTCGGTTTTAAAATGTAGTATCCATTCGGTTATTTTGCTTTAAATATTTTCGGATCTTTCAATTATTTTTGGATATTTTCGGATATTTTTGTTATTTTCGAGTTTTTTACTATTTTATATATATTCTCAAGTATTTTTAATTATTTATTCTAGATATAACTAATACTTTTGAAAATATATTTATATTTCGGATATTATCGGTTACCCAAAATATTATATTTCTGTTTGTATCCATTCGGTTTCAGTTATTTCGGTTACAGAATTTATTATCCATTTGGTTAATTTCCAATTTTGGTTCGATTTGGTTTGATTCAGTTTGGTTTATTTGCCGAGGCCTATATTACAATAGATACGAGATTTTTTGGTTAATTACATTTGGATGAAACAATACGAAGCCCAAAGCAAACGAGTGAAAAAAATAGAAGAAAGCTCACATTGGTAAATGGTAATCAAATTTCTGTTTGGCAAATATTGATCCCTTCATATCCTTGCGTGACATAGGATGATAGGAAGTTAGACGTACGTAGATCAGCCACAACGCTTCTAGCAACTTCATGCGTTCCTGTGTTGATGTTCAAAGATAGACCTGTTTGGTTTGTCTAGTGAAAGACAGCAACAAAAAGAGATAAATGTTACATTCTCCAAATGCAAGCTCTTCATACTATCTAAAGCAGTAAATCCCAATTCATGCTAGTATATTCTCATACTATTCCTCTAAGATCGTGTATAGATACTACTAGAATCAGATATGCATGATCTTATATCTCTTGTAAAGAATCTTACTTGTATCATTTTCTTAATTCGTGAAAAAGAGATTTCTCTTTCTCTCTACATGGAAGATAGCTTATTCAAACATATGAAAACATAAAATAATCAATTTACGCGTCTTTCTGATTTTTGTCATATTAGGTTAACCGTGGCGTTGGCTATAATAATAGCAACTGCAAATATCTTTCAATCTTTTTGGAAATTGAATTCCACTTTTTATAAGACAGTACTCACACACACAACACTAGTCCACATTCCATATTGTACAACGTTGTAATAAATTCCGTCGAAGCCATTCACGTGCTACGCGTCTCCGGAGCGTCGCTTGGGATAGTAATCATCTGAACAAAATACTTTAGTATCACCATCATGGATGGACCCATAGTATCACTAATCAGTTGCAAAGTAAATTTAGATTTCTATTTTAAGAGTATCTCTTTAAATGGTATCAATTTATGACGATACCCAAAAAAATAGAACAATTCAATAGAGATTTTCTATTTAATAGTACTTAATAATTATGGATTAACTTCCAAAGCAGTGCCAACTATACAATAATAACCAAAGACCATTTTTTCAAAATAACATTGTTAAATTAATAGATCGATTTATGGAAAATTAGCAAATTTCGATAAAATAAATATACTTAAATAATCAATGTAGGTGGAACAATATATAGACTAGATCATAACCCGTGCTATACAGCACGGGCATTAATATTTTATATAAATTAAATTATATATTTTATTTGAATTACATAAGAAATAGTATAGTATAAAAGTGATGTCATAATATTTTTTAATGTTTTTACTATTTGGATATAATGCTGCATTGGATTGACTTTGTTTAAAAATGTTATTTTTATAATAAATACAACATATGTAGTTTTTAAGTAAATGTAAAATTTGTATACGAGTTGTTTTGGTAAGAAACATGTTTCCTTTGTATTAGAAGATTTAATTTTTGGCCTAACTTAGAATTATTCTTTGTATAATATTTTGGTTATATTTGTGGATCTAATTGGATCCTATATTAGATTATCTTTGATAGGGCTCACGAAAAAACGGACCCGATAACCAATCCAATATCCGAACCAAAAAACCGGGTTAGAGCGGGTTAGAATTTTAGGAAATTTCCTTATTGGGTAGAGTTTTATTAAACCCGTGGATATCCGATTGGTCCAGAAATTACCCGTTACCCAAAAAGGGTATTCAAAAACCCAAACATTAATTTAATATCTAAAATATTAATTATATTTAATCTTAATAGATTATTATCTAAGATTATAATTATAAATCTAAATATGTCAATTAATTTTGTACCTAAATATCCAAAACAACTAAACTATTCAAAAATTATTTGTTATGTTTGTCAAAATTTAGTAAAATATATTCAAATATAATTA
>Ga0041059_1002260_pt1 | contig 14601 bp, 14 predicted proteins | sample AraColnosormetaG_FD_56232 | JGI IMG/M metagenome (GOLD analysis project Ga0041059, IMG submission 56232) | Arabidopsis roots microbial communities from North Carolina, USA - Col MF nosort | ecosystem: Host-associated > Plants > Roots > Unclassified | place: USA: North Carolina | collected...
AAAAAAAAAAAAAAAAAAAAGCTAAAACAACAAAAAAGAAGAGGATATAATTATAAAGCGTGAACCTGATGGTGCAGCACAAACCGCGACAAACTGTCTATTCGTTGCTCTGTAAAGAGTAAAGAAGAAAACATCAATGATCATCCAAAGGGAGAAACTAGACACTCCAGTAAACACAATCAATGGTTTCTCAGTGTAGTCATAAGACTTTAAATATTGCTCATGATTCAAGCAAAAATTCAGAAGTTATTGATACCTAGTTCTCGGTAATTTATACCTTGTACAGAGTTTCTGTTGCACTGAATAAGTTGGAGGAAGAGTTAAAAACGAAGAAAATTGAAATCTGGGTTTTGGATTAATTGTCTGCAAATCAAAACGGAAAATGTTGGAGCAAAATTACAGAATTTGAATAAGAGATGATACTAAAGAAGAAGAAAGGGCTTACTGTAGAGTTAAAGCTACAAAACGAGAGACTGTGGATGATTGTCTGCATTATCTATAGCTGTTGGTTCTGTGGCGCCTTCTTGCTCTAATATGAGATTCAAAATGAATTAATTACGAAAGTTTTTGGTAAATACTTGATTTCTTCGAGTTCCAGAATTTGAAACTCCACAGGAGGAATTCGCGGGGAATTCGTACAGAACAGTCATTGCATCGAGAGTAAAATCGATAGGAGATGAAGAGAGATATAACCTTGTGTAGGAGTATAAAGAGAAACGCGGAGGACGGAGAGAGTCGGAGATGAAACGAAGAAGCAGATAGAGTGAAGAAGAACGATGGTTCTATCCTATAAGTATATGCATATTTACGATTTTAACTCTACTTTACTCAAAAACTCAAAAACTCAAAAACATTCACTGACTCCAAAAAACAATAACAAGAAATAAATTGTAAAAAAATACACTAATTTGAGATCATTCATAATTTGAAGGAATACCCAAAAAAAAATTTACCCAATTTGTTTGATATCAAAATCTTCAATTGCTATTTTTTTTTTATGAGTTACGATATTTTCAATAGTGACATATACTGAAATTTCTCAAAATTATACTTAATTAAATAACTATGCTTGATTCCATTTTTTTAGGTTTCTTCTTCATAGTTTAATTTTGAATTTAAGGTTTGTGAGTCTCATCAGATATCTGAAAAATAGAACTACAGGCTTTAGAAGGTTCATTGGTTTTGTTTTGTCAAGGGTCTCTCAGAGGCCAACAAGCTTCGGTCATTGATCTTCAGGCGAAAATGAATAAAACCAAACGCATTAACAAACAGAAGCAGAGATGCCACTATACATGAAGATTGAGAAGATATTACTACTACATAACACTTGCCCTATTGTCATACATCTACACAAGAGAAAATTGAGCTTACCATTGTTTTATCCAAAGTCCTCACTGACTACCAAAAACAAAACCCTCCTAAACCTCTTTTTAATGTCTCACAACAACAACATACAGAAGAAATACCAAAACAATGAGACGCAACGCTCCAACCCCACCATTGCAAAACCCTGCAATTACGAGTTGAAAATGCAAGTCTTTGAGTTCTGTTCATGAGACTAGAGATTACATTGCAACGAAACTAGGCTTACCGTGATTTTTAATAGTCTGGGATGTTGGCAAGGCAGGTAATGACATCTCTGCATATTTAAAATAAAATTGAATAAGATAAAGCAAAACTTTTTTTGCAATTTAAACTTTTTAGTTTTCTGGAAGCTCCAACAATGAGTAAGAAGAGAACAGGTAGAGAGAGAAGTGATTACCAGGAGCACATAGAGACAAAGAAGACATTGACGATGAAGATGGCCATGGAGCAGCAATGTTGTCTGTCAAATCACATGTAAAGCTGTAGCCTGATGTGTTATCAAATATCAAGTCTGCAGGATAGCTTCTCAGAAGACAACCTATAATCACATTGTTACCCAAAAAAGATCATTAACACTTTTTAACTTATTCTGGCGAGACAACAACACATATCAAACAACTTTGGAATATGAGATGAATTGATGCAAACCTTGTTGCATTCCATATGCTGCTTATCGTCCAAGGCATACCCAGAAACAGAAAAAGAGAGCTAATGTCAGGAAGATATTCAATAAACGGTAGAGGAAATGATGATACAGTTATTAAGGAGTCTAAAACAAAACTTACCTTGGACACTGAAATCTTTGAGATCGACATCACAAAGCTCATAGATATTTGTCATAACACCACCTTTCCTTAACATAGAACCGATGACTGTTGCACAGACTATGGCCTGCTTGTTTGTTATTAGCATTTGGTTCTGTATCCCAGAAATGTATGCATTCAACGAGCTACAGCAGGAAGGGCTTGGAGCAGCCACATTACGGCAAGCCTTGATCACTTCCGTTGGCTCCTTAAATTCCAACGGGCAAGCTGTTACACAAATGTACAGTCAGAATAATTTCCAAGACTATCCAAGGGAGATTGATGCGAGAGATAATATGATACAGCTAAGTACCTTTGTTAACTTTGCAGGACGATAAAATTCTAAATGCAGCGTTTGCTTTGTCTGCGGGAAGCTTCCTGGAAAGATATGAAAACACCACATTTTTGCAGTCGTTAATTGCGTTGACGTTATTTGATCCTGCTAAAGGGATCTTATCACCAACTGTCATTTGGTGTCCCGAAATAATTAGCGCAGCTTCCATAATTGCAGGTTGGCAAATTGGCCTACAACACTCCTTCAGAGGATCAACTGTGCGACAGGCATCCAGTAATTTGCTACTGTTAACAACTTTCTCGAACGTTGTGACATCTGTTACTGGACAGGAACCTCCAGTTAGATTTGACGATGTTACAGAGCAAAGTGCAGGTATTGTCATGTTGGCTCTTCTGCTGACCAGGATGCTAACGATATCTGAAAAACAATCTGTAGCAACTGCATCAGGCAGAACCAACTTATTCGACTTCACGTTGTGCTGTCCTTGGAATATATGAAGTAAGCTAACAAACTGCGGACAACATATCACGTTCCCAACAAGTGCAGCGAATGGTTGGGAACAATCAGAAGCTGCGGTATCGATAACACTTGAAATTGCTTGAAAGTCTGTAGGACATTTGCCAGTTAACTTGGGCTCATATGTATCAGGAAAAGTAGGGTACATTGGTGGTGTCCAAGGTAGAGCAGGGGATGCATATTTGGGGATTACGGACGGTGATACTTGAATGGGACCAGATACTCCAATACCAGGTGGATTTGCCAATTCAGAGGTTGTGGATCTGCTACTATGCTCATTAAGCTTATCATGCGCAGCTACATCTTGGAAGCTTGATAACCAGATAATAAATAACAAGAAGCGATAAACCAAGCAGCCTGATAAGAGAAGAAAGTAACACATCAACAAACAGCTTTATATATTTTCGTATTCCAGGAAATCATTTATGAAACCACGTTATTGCGATCACAGAGTTGGAATTTAGTTAGAAGAATGTCTCTCCAAGAAACAAGAACTTTTCTTATGAGCGAAACCTGAATGTGTAATGCTGTTGCTTGGGGAAAACATTGCTAACATAAAACTATTAAACTCATTCCAACAAGTCTATAAACATAATTCATCATTGCAGTGAACTATGGAAACCCAAAAACAGAGCGTGAAACTACTCTCATGATTCTCGTTAGCCGCAAAAAAACATAGGCTTCAACTCATTTGTATCCACCATACAAATTAGAATTCAAACTCAACATGCAAGAAAACTAAACTTACCCTTAAGCCAACAAACAGTCTCTAAAGAGCCCATAGCTAACTCTCCCCGGGGCATTATTTAGTTTCATCAAAGGCACATACGATAGTCAGATAAAATCCATGACCAGCACCAAGGCTGGCAAAAACACCTCTACAACAACCTTCAGAAGAAAAGAACAAACCCAAAAGTAGTTAGTAACCTTTCCAATGAACCCATTCGAGAGAATGAGGCTAATGGACATTTACAAGTATGGTAGATGCAGAAAAAGGAAGTTAGATAGTTTAGTGAAATGTTCTTTGTTATAAAAGAGCTCTATTTTCTTGCCAACCACATCACTCTATACCTCTTATCATTGAATCCAACGAACATTTGGGTCTTTTTAAGTATTATTCCAACTAGTAAAGAATCCAACCCCCACATAAAAAAAGAATCTATTAAATCTTTGTGTTCTTCCACCAAATATTTTTGGCATCTAACAACCATTTGCTTTTTTTGTATTCAAGATCCTAATTTATTCGGATCCAACAAAAAGTTCAAAATTTCTGTTTTACCCAGAAATCAGAGTCAATACCCAATTCTCAAACACTCACAAATTCTCCCAAAAACAATTACTAAGCTCAAATGAAAACGCAGAGGCTACGATTAAACATTCATGTAAATTTCTCGAATTAGAACTGGTTGCAACACTTTTCAAGCACTAATACGAGAAAGCGATATCTATAAGAACAAGGAACAAGTGAAGCTACCTGAAGCCTTTATCATCCTCGAAAATCAAACCATTTTCTCTGAGCAAAAAGGTAGTAGAGAGCTTTATCCCAGTAGAAATTGACGAAACCAGAAGTGTCAGCTTCTCTTCGTCGGAGACAATCGAAACTCGATTATACGGTGATGGAGAAGAGCGTTATAGCAGAAGAAGAAGACTGAGAGATGAACCACACAAAAGGGAAAGCAAAAAGGAAACTCGAGAGACTTGTTACTTTACCTTTCTCTCTTAACCCTTCCTTCACTGTGTTTTTTTTTTCTTATTTCCTTAAAACACCTTTTTCATTTTACCGTAATTAGGCATGGGCTTAAAAAAAGTGATGACTCATCATCATCATCATCATCATCATCATATTCATTATAATCTGTCGATATTTTTCTTTTACTTGAATGGAAAATTTGCTATATTAGTGACATTACTGCTCAAGCTTCTATAACGTTACATAACTAATAATTTACTAGAAATAATATTCCTTATCAAAAATAATCATACCACCCAAAGTTAATAATAAAAGATGCAAATAATCGACCAAATTTTTTGATTGATGTTGACTTTAAAATATATATTATTATGCTTAGGAATCCAAGACAAAAGACATCATCTTTAGTAGTAGATTTGTTGACAACGTTGCTTATGTCCACATTCTGTGTTTTGAATTTTGAGGTTAATTAATCATTAATATTGTTTTATCTATCTAACACATAAACAAAAGAACCTATTATTACTCGCCCAAAAGAGTCGGGTCGGATCGGGTTGAGCTGGATTGGCATGGATAATACATTCAAGAGTTATCCATTTCAGAGCTCTCTATGTCTCCCCAAATTTCATGAATTCCCAAAAAAAAAAAAATATTGAGAGAGCCAAATTAGTGAAAGCTACAAATATTACAAACACACAAACTGGTGACAGATTCAACAAGTGAAACCATACATAAACTAATAACAATTAACAAGACAAGAATGTTAGCATTTACCATAACCCAAAACAAAACGAAAGCTGATTTAGACAACAAGAAGAAGAAGATAATATAACAAAGGGAAAAACAGCAGCAAGCACCATGGAGGAAAAGTCATTTCAGCTAGCCAAATGGTTTGGGGAATTATTGAACATACTATGCCACATGTAAGCTCTTGACAAAACCATTTCGAGCTCTTGGTCTGACCAGTTATGTGTCGGAAGGTGTTGCAGGAACATTACCATTTCTTGAAAATCTAGCTTCTTCAGCTCATCAGACCACTGCATTGTTTACAGAAACAACTTGTATTTGATTCTCGTGGTTTATAGAAGAAAACATTTTCAAGACCAACGCAAGTTATATTCGATTCAGTGTTTGCTTACCGTCAAGAGAAAGCTAGCATATATATACACCAGGAAGTCTGGCAACGCATCTCCTTCAGCAAGATAAGTGTCCCATAGTCGATTGATGAGATTGAATGGGATCTAGAAAAGTTCAAAGGTTTGTCAGTTTCACAATTAAAAACTGCGACTAAACCGGATTTAAGAAACCATGGCATACTGGCATATATTCGTAGGAGTTCAAAGTGATGTTTAACCTCACGAATCAGAAGACAATTATACCACCGGAAAGCAAATTGAAGAAACTCTAGCCCATGCTCTTCCATGTGTCTTGAAACAGGTTCTAGTATATAACAAGGCAGATGAAGATGTGACAATGTTAACTCTATATTATAAAACAATAATCAGGCCTAAAATGGAAAATAGGTGGTTGGTTAATTATGAATTAATGCACTAAGAAATGCAGTACAATAGCATCAATCATCATGACAAGTTGATTAGCATCCCTTGTTCTTATCACTTTATGACATCAACTCATCAAAATGTCGTATATAAGCAAAAGCGTGACTACATTAAAACCAAACTTAACACAAGTACACAACCATTGTTAAAGACACAAACTTCAAATTTCCTTAAAATGCAGAAGATGTAAATTAAGGACTTCATGGTAAACAAGTTGAAAATCGGACTCAATATAATTAACATGATTCTGTAAGGAGAGGACGTGCATGTCATAAGCTCAAACAATCACCAAAGACACATCCAATTAACAGGAACAAGCTAGCAAGAACCTACCATCGATACGCCTGACCAGTTCCTTCAGCTTAAACACAAGTCTCTGGATTCCAGGTTGAGCAAACGTGTAATGATCTTGCATACCGTCAAGGAGCTTTGTTAAGCACCAGTAGCAATCCGCTTCTACATCTGAGACTTTTTCAGCAGATAGATCATCCATTGACCAACTGTCTACACCGCCATCTAGATATTCTGACAAGAAAATCACTAGGAAGGGCGTGACCAGGTCATTTATTCCCTGAACATATCCGCTTGCTGGATGTCTAATGGCCCTGCAAACTCAGAAAATTCAATTTTTAGATTTAGATTTCAACTGAATTATCCAACGGGTTGTTGGTTGACCCAATGCATTCTGTAACTCACCACGTGTAAAGAATACGCTCCAGTGATTTCTGCACCTGTTCTTGCTGAAAGAAACTGACATCTGGTACAGTCCTCGGACAGTCAACAGCAATCTGAGAAAGAATTAATTTGCTAAGAGATTTACCAACTTTTGAATAATTGGTTATAGAAGCACTGAGACTACAAGATAAACCTGGCGAAGCATATTGATCTCATCATCAGAACGTTCGGAATCTGGAAGGTCATAAAATTGGCCAACAGATTCCAGATATTCAAGACGTTTTCTTCTCAGAACAGCCTCCCTTCTATCTGAATTAGGTGGTGCATATCCCTGTTGTCAGTTTATATTTAAATTCAAATAGACATAACAAACCAAAATCCAAAATAGTTGCCGTGTTGATGGAAAGAGCTAATAACACAAATCATCTGACTAGTGCAAGTGTGCCCTCATTCTGACTCTAAATAATCTAAACAGCTATCTATGGAAGATATTATAATGATCAGCATTATAAATGTACATAATAAGGATAAATGGATTACAAGTCAAATAAACATAAGTTTAACATTGGATATGCTTAGATATGAAAGTCCTAGAGCGTACCAAGAGAAGCCGCCAGACATCAGGCCGCATATAGTGTGGTACACCATTCCATGCTAGCTCGCGCAGTTTCTCTGCAGGAATTGAAGAGGAATTTCCATAGTAACCAATTAACAGAATATATGAGAAGATCAAAATGGAGTCTTTCATTAAGCTATGTCTGGCAAGTGATATCATTCCCATAGGATTCTCACTATCGAAACAGATTCCGGGTAAACAAAACACTACAACAAAGGCAAAGAAGTGTACCTAATATGACAGTTGTTTCTGAAAGCACTTTGTTGAACTTCATAACTCTAGCAGAGTCACTTGATCGAACACCTATCTTCAAGTTTTGAACTTCTTTCACACTCCTTTCAGCACTAGAGTTTGATCGTAGCTTACCAGCATATGTATTATCATGTTTCTTGCTTGAATTGTGATCCTCCACCTGCATCATCACTCTTAATTTCACTTTCCCTTGATACATAAAGAACAAGAGAATAACTCAAAGTCATTTCCACAACTACTATACCTCAACAGGACTTTCGAATAGCTCATTTCTTCCGGCGTCATTCTCAGATAAGCTCCGTTGATATGTTGGAGAGATTGGGTATGGAGGAGGATCTGATCTCCTAGTCAACAATACCTTACCAGGAATACTTCTACCTTTAAGAAACCTAAACAAAAACAAGCAAAAAGTCGAGACAATCAAATCTGAAACCCTGCTAATAAATTTCGTGATTCACAAGTAGCATAACGAAGTTACAGATCTAAGAAGACATTGAAATCAGATATAAGAAATGCACGATCCGGGAGGTGATTGACTCATTACCCTTGGACGTTCTTGAGTGTTTGATTGAATCTAGAATCGTCGCGCTTTTGTTGTTCGTCTTCTCTCTTCTCCATGGTTTCTGTTTCTGTTTCAGTTCTGATTTCCGATGTTCCACAACAGAGCTTCTTGCCCAGAAGTGAAAGAAGATAGTTTTGATTGAGAAATGAGAGAATTTCGGGTTCGATTGCTTTCCATCGATTTCAAGGTCTAAACTCTAAAGTAAAAAAGCGACGAAAAGTAATTAAAATCCATCTGGAGCAAAATTTGATTTTGTAATCGCAAATGATGCATTTAGGCGTTAATCTAAATCACTCCTTGAATTTGTATTGGTTCTCTTCGGTAATAAAGTAGTTTTCAAGGCAACTTTGTTTGATATAGTTTGGGCATAAAAAATGTTTACCAGTCATAAACACTACTCAACACAACAAATGAACGAAGTATATGATTACTCTTTTCTTTTACAGGATTTTTTTAATTAGAAAATACTCAAATAGCCTGAAAAAACAAATTATTAGTGTAGGTTAAGCTATACATTGACTTTCTCTCTTATTGTCGAAGATCGTTAATCTATCACAGAGGGAAAGAATGATCAAACGAATCTATTTTGCATAAATGGCTTCTTATTCATATATTAGTCAGACTATGTTTTCTCTTGTTTACCGAAATCAACTGTTCAAATGCGGCAATCAAGGCAATGAGATGGGTCTCTCTGCGTCCATGCGCTCGATCACTCTTCTAGCTTCTTCTTCTGTTGCTGGAACCACATTTCTTATTTTCAATCCATCTTTCATGGCCTCAGGTCTCACACTGAAGGTGAAGTAAAACCTGTTGGAGACCTACCAACCCAAAAATTACATCTCAATAAATTCCTTCACAGCTTAAACATGTATTGTGCATAGTTCAATCAATATATTCTTATCTGTGTACACTTACTTCGCTGGATCTGAGCTCTGGACTTGTAACATGAGCTACAACCTCGATGTTTATCAGCGGTTCAGCTGAACTGGTTGCTTCTGTGTACAATACGCGTGACTTGAAACGAAGGAAATTTCCAACATCCACCTGCATCATTAGAAAACAGCCCCTTAATCGCTTTCTTCTAAAGCTATCATATATCTCACTGTCTTTTTTCTTTTCACATCACACCATAACTAGATGAAGATGAGAAAGAAATGAACTCACTGGTTTGATAAAATCGACGCGATCAACTTCGAGAAAACGTGGTGAAACCCCAGCGAAGGTGTAAGCATTGGAGAAAGCCAACTCAAAAGCTTTGCGCATCAAGAAGCCTCCAAAAATTCTGCCATGAATATTTCGTTGCTGTGGCTGGCAGATCAATGAGTTTTCATGGGAAGTATCCTTAATTAGGATGCTGTTCCGATCTGCAAGAGCTGGCATGTCCAGGAATACTCGTCCTTCTGCTAATAACTCATTTAGCCTCTCTAAGTCCTTCAACTTCTCATGCTCTTCTTTACCCTGTGCTCTCTTTTGTTTTCGTAGTTTGTTCCTCTCTTCTGCCTCTTTCCACAGAAATTTTTCATGCTCAGTTTCTGGCACGACTTGGTTAATTGGAGCTGACTTGCCTGTCTGAGCATCCCGAGCCACGAATGTAAAGTTTGCTTCAAGGGCAACCGACTCAGAGGAGTTGTTGGTATCTGCAAAAAACAGTTGTTAGAAGAAAGATATAGCAAATCATGAGCTTCTTCGACATGATGACAATGATTGTTGTTGACAGAACATCTCAAATACATCTCACAACGCTTCAAACTGGTATTCACAACTATATATATTTCTTTATTTACCACCTTATTCAACAGTTCAAGCATGACCTTTCTATTTTTTTGAGACAGTGAAGCTCCTCCAAACCTAACAAGACTCAAGTGTCTATCATCTATATAGTTTACAGAGAAACTGATACCTTGAATTTGGAGTACTTGTAATTGCATCTCCATGGATGATCTACCAACCCATGTAACAGCACCAACTATACTAAGGTCAGTATCTACACGAATAGGTCTTTTCATGATAATCCTATCCACTGAAGCAGTCACCAAAATCATCGATCTCGCACTGCTGTCACCACCACAATGCTGTTTCAGTAAAAGCACACAAAACAAAGTTATATTCAAATACTCAGGATGCAAACAAATAAGAAGGCAAGAGCCAAAAACAAGAACCTTGAAGGAGATGGTTCCAGCAAGAGCGTCAAGATCTTCAACCAATTTACCAGTACGAATCTCATTCCAAGGATTCCTATATTGTTCTCGAAGAACAAAATCAGAAGAAAACTTATAGAGAATTGACGTTCGGCTTCGAGACGGAGATTTAGCCGTCAATTTTGACTGAGAAGCGTCGTCTCCGGTAGGAATTTCGAACATATTACGACGAGCTTCCCAAAGCGCATTAGTCACCGGAGAATGATACATTCCAGGCCATAAGCTAATTGGTTTCCGCATTGAAGATCCTGCATCGATCGAATTTTGATCAGGATTTTCATCTGACGGTACCGTCGAATTCCACATCTTCTGAGACCTCGTAGCCGGAATCCAAAATCCATCACCAAGTTTCCCGCGGTTTCTCCGTAGAGAATGGGAGAGAAGCTTTCCCGCTGAAGATCTCATGGATCTACGATGACGGAAGCAGAGAATTGGAGAGGTACAATTTTCCTTTATGAATCGATAGAATCTCTCATTCTTTCCTTTTGCCTGTTCTCTCGTTGTGAGCTAAGTGCTAATCACGCTACAGTGATTTTTTGTCTTGGTGGAAAGCTAAATACAGATATTAGAAATGAATTTAATAAATAGGAATATTCAAAATTTGAAAGTCCTATTGAAGCACATTATATTTGACTAACATGACTTGTGGCATAAAAAACGTGTAATACCGAACTAATGTTTTGGCCAAACAAATGTACTAAACTAGTGTTATTAGAAAATTAAAATTAAAATCAAGAGTTTTTGAAAGTTTGTCAAAAATAAGTACTCTGTTAATTTAAATAACAAAACTGTATTTGATTTAATGTAACAAAAAAAAAAGAGAAAAAAAATCTGAAGATGAAATGATAAGTTGATATTATCTACGGATTACATATTGATTATTATTTATTGTTTTCAAATCTTTTTGCTTGGGATAGAATATTTGATATTCTTTGTACTTCAACAAAACACCATTGTAAAATCTTACTTATTATTGTTTTCCTTTTCCGATTTGTGTTGACAATTGTGAGAGAATACAACTCATAAGAATGACACTAAATAATAAAATTTAAAACACTATACTTTGAGTAAATCTATAAATTTTAAGAATCAGACCTAACTTTAAATGTGAAAATATAATTATACTATATAATAGTTAGGTGTAATAATAATTTCTAGATTTATTAAAAACTTATTTTCTAGAAATTTAGGTTATATATATGGTTCTCACAATTTAATTACTTATGTAGATAACTAGAAAATTGGGGGTAGGTTTTGCTTTCTTAACTTTATAATTTTTAAAAAAAATTTGATGTGCCCATTTGAAGAGGATCTTCGTTCGGAGTGATTCTGATTATATATATGTTTCTTTTATACATAAAACTTTAGCGTAAACTCGAATAGATTTATCATTTAGGTAACGATTTTAGTTTTTTAGTCTATGTGATCTTGCTAGTATATAATCTTTCATTCCTGCCTAAGTAGTGCCTAGTGAAACTGTAACGTTATTTCACCAATTATATTCAAAGTGATGTCGCTGCAATGACAATGACAACTTCATTTCTTAAAACTTTGTCCTACTTACTGTGGGTTTGGTCTAGATTTGTTGTTAGAATTCTGTAGTGTGATCACGAGTTGATAGAAAATTGTATATTTTATGCATCTATTTTCAATACTTTTGAATGGTTTCAGGAGGTAAAAGTTTTGGAAAATCCATATTTGAAGAATATAACAAGAATGCGCAAGTGGATATGTTGTGCGGGTAAAAAAGGAGTTTCAGATTCTTCAAATGAGAACAGTAAGTTTCAAGAGATCACTTAACTTACTGATTTTTCTGTCTATGTATGATTTTGATTTGATGATTTTTTGGGAAAATAATGGATTCGAGTGGTATTGTTTCCTTCATAAATATAGGCTTCAGCTTTCAGGCTTTGTATAAAGTATCATATTTAACCACTTAAAATGAGTTGACTATTTTAAAGCAGGGACGTGAAACATTTGATGAATGCTTTTGTACGTTTCTAATAAGAAAATGTTTTTTTTTCTTGTCATCACATATGTAGCAAATCAAAAGAATCAAAAACCACAAGATCTTGCAAAGCCTAAGGAGATTCTTCCCATTATAGTTCCTTCCTTGTCAGTGGATGAGGTTAATGAACAGACTGACAATTTTGGACCAAATTCTCTGATTGGTGAGGGATCTTATGGAAGGGTATACTATGCAACTCTAAATGATGGAAAAGCAGTTGCTTTGAAGAAACTCGATCTTGCACCTGAAGATGAAACAAACACCGAGTTTTTAAGCCAGGTTATAGATCTTGTTTCAATCTCTTTTCCCTTCCTTTGTCTTAAGGAAACTTGTATTTACATTCTCTTGCTTCTTTCTCCTTAGGTTTCCATGGTTTCAAGACTAAAGCATGAGAATCTCATTCAACTGGTCGGTTATTGTGTTGATGAAAACCTTCGTGTTCTTGCTTATGAGTTTGCAACAATGGGATCATTGCACGATATTCTGCATGGTATAATGAGTTTCTCCGCCCTTCTTATTTTAAAACTTTTTTCTGTTTTAAATAACTAAGAGGTTCTCGGCCTAGGATTGTTTTCTCCATGATTGTGTCATGTGATGTTATTACAGGTAGGAAGGGAGTTCAAGATGCACTACCAGGTCCAACACTTGACTGGATAACAAGGGTGAAGATAGCCGTTGAGGCAGCTAGAGGTTTAGAATACCTTCATGAGAAGGTTCAGCCTCAAGTAATACATAGAGACATAAGATCTAGCAATATACTTCTTTTTGACGACTATCAAGCAAAAATTGCTGATTTTAATCTTTCAAATCAATCTCCTGATAATGCTGCTCGTTTACAATCTACAAGAGTTTTGGGCAGCTTTGGCTATTACTCTCCAGAGTAATCCTCCATAGTTTGTAAACTTTTAAATTTTGTTGCATCGTTATAAAAGTATGTACGAGCTAGCTAAATGTGACTTGCCATTTGTAGATATGCTATGACTGGAGAGTTGACACATAAGAGTGATGTATATGGTTTTGGGGTTGTACTTCTAGAGCTCTTGACAGGGAGGAAACCAGTTGACCATACAATGCCGCGAGGCCAACAAAGTCTTGTAACTTGGGTATGTTTTAGCTACTCTTTTTCCATCTCAATATATATGTATCATACTGTGTTTTAATCTCATATCTTATAACTGTGTATTATTCAGGCTACACCGAAACTTAGTGAAGATACAGTAGAGGAGTGTGTTGATCCAAAGCTAAAGGGAGAATATTCTCCTAAATCAGTAGCTAAGGTACACTACTTTCATCCCAGAGAGTATATAAATATCTAAAAAAGGGTTAGGATGGTAACTTAATAGACAAGAATTACATGTCTTTGGTCGTTTTAATCGCCAAAAAATGATCTAATATTTATGTAATTTGGTAACGCAGCTAGCAGCGGTGGCAGCATTGTGTGTGCAATATGAATCTAATTGTAGACCAAAAATGAGTACAGTTGTGAAAGCTTTGCAACAACTTCTTATAGCGACAGGCTCAATACCGCAATTCTAAATTCGTGCGCTTTTAAAATACTATCTTATATTGTTTTTGGACAACAGAGTTAGAATCTTCATTCATACAAAAGAGACATTTTACTTTGATTTGGAATATATATATATATATATATATATATTAAAACTACTAAGTCTTGTGCATGATTAGGTATATAATCATTGATGGATAAATAAGAGATGAGGTTACATATTCAGGCTTCAAATTTTTTATATTTGGTGATCAAAATTTAAAAAAAAATTAGGTGAGTTTGGTCTTTTTAAAGCTAAAAAATATTGAAACACAACAAAGCAAAAAAATGAGTGATTGATTTCAATTATAAGGTGAAAATAGAAAGAAAATAATACAAAAATATTACTTTTAAAAACATTATTAATTTAAGAAGAAAAAGGGCAAATGAGAAAAGTGGACTTTCCTTTTAGGCTGTTTTAATAATCGTCTTCCCCGCGGTTTGCCCATCTGTCTCCGTCTTCATCATCAAGCAAAAAAAAAACTCATCTTTCTCCACTCTCTCTCTCTCTCTCTC
>Ga0041059_1002261_pt1 | contig 14599 bp, 15 predicted proteins | sample AraColnosormetaG_FD_56232 | JGI IMG/M metagenome (GOLD analysis project Ga0041059, IMG submission 56232) | Arabidopsis roots microbial communities from North Carolina, USA - Col MF nosort | ecosystem: Host-associated > Plants > Roots > Unclassified | place: USA: North Carolina | collected...
TTTTTTTTTTTTTTTTTTTTTTTGCTTCTCTTGAAAATAGTTCTAGAACTATTTTAGAGAAGTATCTCAGGCCTGCAGTTTCGCTTGCTGAAGAACAGAGTTCCAAGATCTGCAAAAGATTAGTAGATAGACAGAGCCAAACTTGGTTTCATCTGGCTCATTATGCAGATGCTCTATTTAAGAGTTATGAGGAAAGACTCTCCTCCAGTGAATGGCAAGCTGCACTGCGGCTACGAAAACACAAGGTCTTATCCACCTTGGTTGCTCAAATTCACCTCTTTAACATTTTCTTTTTGTACTTCGTTTTCTGTGTGTAGGATATGCCTATTTATTTCCTTCTAAATGAGCACCAATCAATGACTAATCCCTTCTTTTGCTGTATCAGTAATAGTTTTAAACAGCTTCAACTCCAAAGGTTGTTCTTCTGGTGTGGGTGAAACTGGAGGTAACTAACTAGTGTGTTTAATTTTTCAGACGAAAGAGTTGGAGGTGCTTATTAAACGGTTTAAGAGTTCAAAGAAGGCAAGTATTAGTCTACTTCCGTTTGTTTGGTCTCTAAACAAATCTCTTATCAAAGCATGATCTGATGGATTGGCCGGTCTAGGCATCTCTCTCATTTTACTTCATATTTGGTCTTTTACTGTACTAGGCGGAGCAATCTGACTATTCACTGAAGATCCAAGATCTGCAGAAGCAACTAACAATGGATAAAGAAGAAGCAGAAAAACTGCAGGTTTTTTTTATTCTGCCTTGATAATCTGGCTTATGTAGAAAAGTAGTCATGGTTTTCTTGATAGGTGTTATTTACTGATATGTGATCTCTCTCTCTCTTTCTCCTCAATTGCGTAGGTTGACAGGGATAACTTTCTGAAACTTGCATTGGAGGGTTATAAACGTTGTCTGGAAATTGGTGACAAGTATGATGTTCGAGTGGTACGTTAATCTATATTTCTGTGAGATTTGTGTATAATGTAAGATGTGAAACAGTGTCTGGAATTGATCCTTTATGACATGTCATGAAGTGTTAAGTTGGCTTTTAGAGTCAAATATAGAATTCCTTAAGAAACTGGTTTTAATTGTAAGGTTACAACATCTAATGAATCTGCAGATCTATGTGTTGCTATTGTGACTTCATCTCTCTCTACAACTAATTAGAGTTGGGTTTCATTATATTCCTTCGCATCTATCAAGGAGTAACTATGGATATATTAGTGGTCTTCAATAGTCCAACCTTTCTTCATTTTTCCTGTTTTGGGTTGCGGCGGCTTCTAACTGCTTTTCAACATTTCTCAGTCGTGTTTGTGTTTGTATACTTATTGGTCATATCAATCTTTCTTTGGTTTTTTTGGGTACGTGATGAAGTATATTTGATAATAGCACCACATAGATTCATTTAATTCCATGTGAATGGTCGACCTGTACTTAGGAGTTTAAAGTTTGTGACTAGCGCATACTTATATATGCCAGGTTATGGTAGAGTGATCTTTATTTTCATATAAGTTATACACTTTTTATTTGGGAAATTTTGTCTTACATTATCTCAGAAAGATATTTAACGTTTTCTCTGGCCTTTTAAAAACATGTTTGAGATTTTAGCAGAAACGTGGTGTATTCCATTATATTATTAAATTACTTACGGAACACTGTTTGGAGCTAATTCTTCTTTCTACAGGTATTTCGGCAAGTATCCATGTGGTTCAGTCTTGCCTCCCAGAAAAATGTTATTGATAACATGTTGAGCACCATTAAAGAGGTACTTGACTAATGGTATCAGATTTTATCTGCTATCGAGAAGGAATTCTTTGATTTTCCCTCCATTTTTCTTGTTTAGTTTATAAGCAATCTTCATCTCCCTAAACGTTCTTGCAGGTCCAGTCCTACAAATTTATACCCCTTGTTTATCAAATTGCTTCAAGGTTGGGCAGTTCCAAAGATGAATCAGGATCTAACAGCTTTCAGGTAGAATACAATTTTACTTGGCCATGGTAGAAAACTTATGACTATGATGCTAATCTCTACGATTTATTACTTGCAGTCTGCATTGGTTTCGCTTATCAGAAAAATGGCCATTGATCATCCATACCATACAATCTTGCAGGTTCTGAAGTGTTATCCATCTCTTGTACTCTTTATATTTCTTCTTTTCTGTTTGGTTAATTGGCATCGGACTTGCTAGAAGTGCACACGGTAAAATCCTTGAGTGTCCTATGATATCCCGAATCTGTTGAAAGAATGGAAACACAGTAAAGTATGTTGTGCTGTATAGCATGCCATCGAAATTACATTATTACCAAGTGACTTTGTCTATCTTATTCGAAGTCAAGTTTCTGAATACTGGATATATGTCTCGTATTTTTCTGTTGCTTTTGGTTCTAGCTTCTGGCTTTGGCAAACGGTGACCGTATCAAGGATAACCAACGCAGTAGAAATTCTTTTGTGGTTGATATGGATAAAAAGCTTGCAGCAGAGCATCTCCTGCAGGATGTATCACATTATCATGGGCCTATGATTAGACAAGTAAACCTTATTTTCACCTAATCTTATGCATCATAAACCATTTTGCCTGGTTACTTATCAGCAAATCCTGATTGTTTTTTTCAGATGAAACAACTGGTAGATATCTACATCAAGCTTGCAGAGCTTGAAACAAGGAGAGAGGTCTGATAGTTGAGTTTAGAGGAAGTGTTTTGTTATGCTGTTTGCTGAACATTTTTTGAAACATTTGTGGAACTCTTTCCTCTGCAGGATACCAATAGAAAGGTAGCACTACCAAGAGAGATTCGTAGTGTGAAACAACTGGAACTTGTAAGCATGCCATTGTTTAATTTATTCATTTGCATTCTCTTATCTAACTTAATCATAATTATTAGCATGTAGGACCCGTGTTACTGCTCAAGATAGAAAATTTCTTCGAAACTTCAAAACTTTATGGGTCATCTTGCTAGGCACTCCTATACATACAATGGAGATATTAATGCAACTATAGATTGTTCAAATTCTTTAGCAAATGTTTTCCTGTGTTTTCACTTGTCTGCTCTCATGGTTCCTGTTTTGAGTCTGTTGCAACTCCTAACAAGATCGATACTCCGTTGCATGAATTTTGGCGATATATAGTCTTTTCGTTGTTTATTTAGTTGGAAGAGTTAATTGGTTAGTTGAGCTTGCAAGCATATTTTCCATTATCCTTCTAGTTCAGATATTCAATTTCGCTTTTTCTCTGTGCTTCTCAGGTATGTGTCAAACATTAATTTATTTTGAGTGTAGGTACCTGTGGTGACTGCAACAATTCCTGTTGATCGTAGCTGCCAATACAATGAAGGGTCATTCCCGTTTTTCAGAGGTTTATCAGATTCTGTTACGTAAGTCCCTGCTCAATTAATCTTTTGAAAATCAATATAACTATAATTTTTTGCATATCTAGTGTAAAAGAGCACTTCATTTAAAACCATGTCTTTTGGATGATATGCAGAGTGATGAATGGTATAAATGCTCCAAAAGTAGTTGAATGTTTTGGTTCTGATGGCCAAAAATATAAGCAACTTGCGAAATCTGGCAATGATGACCTCAGACAAGATGCTGTAAGAGTTTCGGAAGTTTTACTTGCAATGTCTATAATATGATACATCGTGTGGCACTACTCACTTGCAATGTCTGTAATATGATACACGGCACTGCTCCCTGTAGTGGCAGCAAATTGAAAGTTTGCTGACTTAGCTAAGATTACATATAAAATGGTCTAGTTATGCAAAACGTGTACCATTTTGTTTCAGGTTATGGAACAATTTTTTGGCCTCGTCAATACCTTTCTACACAATAACCGGGACACTTGGAAGAGAAGATTAGCTGTGCGCACATACAAGGTACGTCTCTGTATCAGTCTACTAGAGGTTTTCTGTTTTAGAGAAAATTTGATCCATTCAGTAAGCTCTTTATAATTCATATACTTATATACATATTCTCAGGTTATTCCTTTTACTCCAAGCGCTGGTGTTCTTGAGTGGGTCGATGGCACAATTCCACTTGGAGATTATCTTATAGGAAGGTTGGTCTAGTAGACTAGTATTTACAATAACATGGTACAACAATCTCTCTTCCAAATCGTGACAGTTCAAAACTATCTGTTTGCATATGAAATCACAGCTCAAGGAGTGAGGGTGCTCACGGTCGTTATGGCATTGGAAACTGGAAATACCCCAAATGCCGAGAACATATGTCGAGTGTAAGCTTGTTTCCTTTCACAGTTCTTCTTAGTTGTCCATCACTGACACCTGGTAATACACCTCAACTGATACGCGGTGATTGATTGGTGGCTTGTAGGCGAAGGACAAGCGCAAAGCCTTCGTGGATGTCTGCACAAACTTCAGGTTTCATTTTTTGTGAAACGTTAATTTAACTTACTCCGTAAGTAGGTTGGTGGCTGAAAAATCCATCCCCTTTTGCAGGCCTGTCATGCATTACTTTTTCCTGGAAAAGTTTCTGCAGCCTGCTGACTGGTTTGTCAAGAGGCTTGCTTATACACGTAGTGTTGCAGCTAGTTCAATGGAAAGTATATTCACTTTTGATGATATTTATCCTCTTTCAGCTTAAGATAGATGGGAATTTCAATTTGTGTATACTTTAGAATATAAAACGGAAAAAATCATTTGAACCCGACTAAATGGCATTTGATTTGCTATCAGGTTGGGTACATCGTTGGTCTTGGTGACCGACATGCCATGAATATTTTAATCGATCAAGCTACAGCAGAAGTTGTCCACATAGATCTTGGAGTTGCTTTTGAGCAAGGATTAATGCTCAAGACTCCTGAAAGGGTGTGCTCTCTGCCTCTCTGCCTCTCTTCCATCTCTTATCTTTGCATATTTAATTGGTTTTCATGTGAATATATAATCTTTGTACAATTCTCATTTGTTCATTTTTGTTCTGATCTGATAGGTTCCGTTCAGACTGACAAGAGACATCATTGATGGAATGGGTATCACAGGAGTGGAAGGCGTTTTCAGGAGATGTTGCGAAGAAACCCTGTCTGTGATGCGAACAAATAAAGAGGCACTGCTTACAATTGTCGAAGTAACCAGATCTGAAAGTTTTAACTTTTGATTTTCTTAAAATACAAAAGTTTTTTTGAATGCGTAATCAAGATCGCTTGTTTTGCAGGTTTTTATACATGATCCTCTGTACAAATGGGCCTTGTCCCCCTTAAAGGCTTTGCAAAGACAGAAGGTACCTCGTACCCTTATAGTTAAGCTGTAAATGTACAATGTAATGACCTTTGCAAAAAGGTTATGAAATGGACTTAACTACGGATTTTTGTTTAAACAAATGCTTCCGGTGCTCTTTATTTGGATCTATTTCTTCACGCTAATTATTTTGTGTTCCACTTCATTGTCTTGATCCAGACGAGATTCCAATTCAATATTAGGATAGTTTATCCTGTTGAATACGTTTTGTTTCTCACACAAAGGTCTTGATCCAGGAAACTGAAGATTATGATGGCATGAACTTGGAAGGGTTACAAGAGGAGTTCGAGGGAAACAAGGATGCAACACGTGCCTTGATGCGTGTCAAGCAAAAACTTGATGGCTACGAGGGTGGTGAGATGAGAAGCATACATGGCCAGGTAAAGTTTTTGACATATTAATTAAAGAGTATAACATTTAAAGCTTGCATTGTTCTTGCCTTCTTGGTGTTACTGAGTGTATTTGCTCAACACTTAATTGTTTTGTAGGCACAGCAACTAATACAAGACGCAATTGACACAGATCGTTTGTCCCATATGTTCCCTGGCTGGGGAGCTTGGATGTAACCAACCTTCTATATGCTTCCAATTTTTTGTCTATGAATAGAGAAATCTTTATGTAAAGTTGAAAAATACTCGGCTGCCAAATTTTGTCTAGCTTAGGATGGGAGGAGCAATCTAAAAACGGCTTTTGCGTGGAACAGAACAAATATGTGAAGTAACAAGCTCAAGCCTATAATATATTACTGCTTTTGTGCATTTTGCGTATTGGCTCATGAAGTAAAATAATTTCACTAGACCCGTATTTTATTATCTTTCAACAAGAAAAAGGTAAAAGAAGCTATGTTTAAACAAGCTTCGAGCTCTACATTACAGAAGGTAAGTTTATACACATACATAAAGAATCATATTTATAGATCGTTTGTTGGAAGTGAACCCATAAGAATAGTGGTTTCTTTGTCTTGTTTTGTCTTTCCAAATAAACTTGAGAGGAATCTTAGAGGCAAGACAGATGTAGAATCTGATTTCTTTTCCGATACTTGCAGCTCTCCAGGGTTCTTGTTCGGCTTTAGTTGTGCTCCGCAATGGCAGTTTGAGAGTCTTGATAAGCATTTCTTGTGGAAAACTGAACCGCATAACCGGCATTTGCTAACCTCGTCTTTCTCCTAATCATTGCATTCAATATATCTTGGATTAAGCAACATTTGAGTGATAGCGCAATACAGCTATGAACTTTATAAGAAAAGAAAATCCAATGCCATCAAGGCTATGATCAAATACCGAAAACTGAGAGCAGGAGAAGATGTGTAATATGTTCATTGCAAGTGTAATGTCGATGCTCACCTGAAATGGAAATATTAAAGAGGATGTGTCGTCACAAGCTTGTCGGGCATTACAGGGAACCCCCACATCGCAACAAACAAGGCACTGTTCTGTAATATGCTCCAGGATTTTCCTCCTAACGGTCTCCACGATTGCAGGAAGTGCTGCCATTCAAGGGTAAGGAAATAAATAAATTGTTTAACATCAAACAAGTAGCAGCGTGGAAATGACTTGTAAATCAGTTGCTATTGAGATTTGGAATCTAATTCTAACTTCATTAACTTTGAAGAGCAATTCATCATCGGTAAAGTCAGCATGTGCAAGCATGAGGGAAAGTATGCATGATCTTTAAATCTTGGTTCAAGAAAAGAAATTCACCTGCAAATGGCCCTTTGGAGAGATCAATTAGATCTCTCAAAGCAAAAAATTCAGAGCTCTCAAGAAGGTATCTGCGAGAACTGAGTCCTTTGTAGAGTGTCTTTTGGAATGGGCAGCGTACATATGGAAGCATAATGGTTATTCTTTTCCGGATGCTCATAATATGGTTGAGTGCAGGGACTTTTGAGGACAAAAAAGGGTTGACCGCACTGACACAAAGCATAGGCTGCCAAACAAGATTTGTCAGACATCAACCAAATCAAGGCGAAGTAAAGTTATTGCAAGGAAAGTGTTCTATCTCAGCACTCAGTATCCAAAAACGACAATAAATTACACCAAATATCACTAGACCCAAATTTACCTGCTCGTGTATGGAGTCTAGATATGATTTTGCCAATTGAGAAACTGGATAACGATTAAAATCCCAATGATGTAACACTGTTGCTGGCAGTACTGCCATGTCATTTGTATGGCAGGAAGAACAAAACAAATGACCAGTATATTCGCAAAGCCGAGGCTTACCCCATCCAAGAGCTTTCACAAAGTCTCGCACAAGAGTGGCTCCATCATCAAAGTATCTGTGGCATCCAGCGCAAATGTAATGCTGAGCCTCTAGCAACTGCTTTACTGATTTGTGAGGTCGAATATCAACAATGAACGAGATGGTATTTCCATACGAAGAACTGGTTGTAGCAGCATCGATGGCAGCAGAGCCTGTTGGAGATACTATAGAATCCAACCCCGAAGAATTAGCATATGCATCTTGAGGGGATAAAAACCTAAGTAACGCATTTGGAAGTGTGGGAAAAAAACGGGACTGGAGAACTGAATTTAAACAATCTTGAATCAGGACAGTCCTTTCAGCAACAGCATTGGGCGATGTTCCAAATATTTTCCTGGATTCTCTTTCTACAGAGGTCCAAGGTGTAGGAAGCGTCCAGCCTTGATCAGCAAATAAAGATGTCAAACGACGGTAGAGACTATAAAAATCACGATATCTTCTTTCAATTTCCCACTTGTCTTTCCCACTCCAAACCCTTATGACATACACTGTGTATTCCTTCACCCCAACCAATCTTTCACTCAGCGAAACATCACCTTTTTTTTGCTTTACACCGACAACTTCAACCCTATCAATCCTAAATCGCTGGGAAACTGTTGGAGATGAATCATCTAGACCAGACGTTGTAGCAGTTTGCCCCCCATCCCTGTTAGGCAGAGAGAGCTGTAGTTGGAACATCTTGTCATTCTTAGAAAACCTTACCCCAGATGATTCACCAGAGTCGAGCAGTATTTCTTCCATATCATGAACAAAATCATCATAGAAGTCATTTAGCTCAGTGTTCTCCTTCTGCAAGATGAGTAATCCAAAACCATAAAACTTCATTCAAAAATAAAAGAATCAAAAGGAGATATAGTAGAATCCACTAAGTTTACAGATTGCAGGAACCGTCCCTCTTAATGAACAATTGACTTATAATGGTGATAGTAACACAACAGTAGTAGAACAGTTAAACCCTCAGATTTCCACTGTTTAGATGTGAGAGGAGCATCATAAATTGAAATGCACTGTTTTCCCAGAGAAGCATGGAAATCTAACAGACTTGGACATAACCCAAGGACAATACAAGCAGAGTTGACAGGCAGAAAAAAATAACGTTAATAATGTTTCATATATTAAGTAGCTGACCTTAGGTTGTGTGTAAGTGACTTTTGAGGCATTTGTTACAGGATGAGAATCTCTAGATGATGGCATATCAGAGTTCTGAGATGCCAACAACGGTTCTGAGGTGCATTCCCCAAATGGATTTGACTGTTTTCCATCCTCAGATGATTCATGAAGTAGTCCAGAAGAAACATCGTCATCAAGGTCGCAAACCCCACCTGAAGAATCTTCAATACCTAACTCAGTTGGTGTAATATCTAGGACATCATCAGCGCTACAAGATTGAAGGTTATTCATGACTACAGGTCTATCTTCAGTTTGACTGTTGCCAAGACAACTGCCCCGAAGAGGCTCATCTGTTACCAGTGATTGACGAACCACCAAGGTTTTAACTTCAGCGCTCAGGTCACCAAAATCTCTAGATCTAATATCTTCAATATTTGCACTGAAGTCACCTACATCTGGAGCATGTCTAGTGCTCACAGTTACATTTTCATGTTCTTCCCCTTTTTCTGCTTGAACTACATCTGGAAGCTTTTGTAAAGCTACAGAGAATAAATCTGTGGATGTCCCTTCACTTTCAGTACACCCTTTATCACGCTTCTCAAACCCGCTGAAGTCAAATTGAGTGTCAACAAGTTCAGTGGCTTCAAGCTCAAACTCATCCCAATCATTTGTACCAAAGGCAGTGGAAGAATTGATGAGAAATGGATTATCGTTCTCATCTTTAGCCTCCTTTTGAAACTGTAAATTCCGTGAAACATAATTACGAGAATGATCACCTGAATCACTAAGCGAGTCATCACCATCAGAATGTTCATCATCATCTATGGAACTTCCATCTTCTCTATCTATACCACTATCTTTTTCAATTGTAGCTCCACCATCCATCAAATCACCACACATATCGATGTTCACATTCCCGGTGTTTAACCCGGGCGCACTACTACTTCTACCATTACAAGAGCCGCCCTCATCGAAGAAATGGATACCTCGATCACCTAATCGTGACATATCCAAAGAAGAGAGCTTAACTAGACTTGGTCCCAAGCTAAAATTCTCAAATTCGGAATCCTGAAACGGTCCAGTAGAGCTACACATACTCGGCGTTCCCAAAGCCGAATTCGCACTACAATACCGCTCAAACTCTGATTCACCACAAGACGAGTAATGTAACGACGAACCTGGCGAATCAACTCTCGATGATTCCTCCTCTCCATTGATCATTTGAAACCAAAACCAAAACCGAATCAACCGGAAATAAAACAGTAAATTATACAAAACCGATCGATGGATAACGAACGGAGACGGATTCTCACACCAATTGATGAAGATCCAAGCACGCCAAAATCCCCAATCGGGTTTTGAAAATTGAAATTGATCGAGCCAAGTACTTGAGAAAGAAGAAGCAACTTGGAGAACAACTGAGATTTAGGTGCACGATAAGAGCTGGACGATGCGTAGATTAGCTTCGTCTATATGCTTGGAGCTTCTTCGTCTCCTTCGAATTGAATTTTCTCGGAGCCAAACAAGACCAGGCTTAGGAATCATGTAAGCAGGATTGACACAAGACGATTTCTGAAAATTTCAACTATTTCTTTAATCAATTTTAGAGGAAATATGTAAATATATTACTTTTAATAGATGATAATGTAAATTACAATTTACTTATCAAGCCCTCATACTTCATATCAATACCTTCTAAACCCCATTATTTATTAAATATCACAAAGTAGTCCTTACGTCGAATAGAGAGTAAATACAGAGAGCATGATGACCATTTTTTCTTACTTTGAAGCAAAAATGGCCTCTAAATCTTTGTAAAGTCCCTTAGGTCTGGATTTGTAATCTGCAGATGATTCCTTAGAAGAGCTTCCACTTGTCTTTGTTCCCCAAATACTACTGCTCCAACCGCTTTTGCTACACGAAGGATCACTAGGAACCTTACTATTGCTCCTATCTCTTGTGAAGCTAGACTTTGCCATTTCTCTAATCTGTTTCAACCATGGCTTGTCCAAGCTACCCGAGCTTCGGCTTCCGGAAGAATTTCTATACCTGAATTCTGGGGTTGTGCCTCCATTGCTGCTGCTTCGTGCTTCTAGTTGAGCCACGGGGATCTTGTTCTTGATCATTTTCTGAGGTAGGATTAACGCGGCAAGTCCAATGATAAACATCTTAAGACCACTCAAGAAAGATCTGTTGATTTGGTCTAACCGCTTTGTTTGTTTGTACAATGAGTACCATTCGTTGCACATCAGCATAATGAATCCAATCAAGAACAATACGACCATGAATATCCCGAGTTTCTTTCCGCTTGCCTCGGGAAAGTCTTTCGCCAAGAGCATTAGACATGAGGCGAATACGCCGACTTGACATGCTATAGAGATGATCTCTACAAGCTGTACCTTTTTCTTGATGAATGGCTTCTTCAGAAGAAGGAAAAACAGCTGAAAGGAAGTGATGCTCAACAAGACCACTATCGGAGTTTTCGCAGTTTCATTGTCAAGGAAAGCACCAGCAATAATCCCCAAACACACCCTCTTCACAGTTTCGAGAAATGTGTAGTAAATTCTAAGGATTCCAAAGAGTTTCTGTATGCAAGGAGCTTCAGCATCTTCGTTTTCATCATCTGATGCGATGATCCGATCATCTTGTTGCTTGAGTGGATTGCTTCCTGAAATCTGTGTGAGCATGTACTTTGGTGGACCCCTTAAATCTTCGAAAACTGGACCTAACCTAGTTAGATAGACAGAGTTCTCTGTTTTCCATGTCCATTGGCCTCTTTTACCAGGACCAAGGGTCACTCGGATGAGTTCTTGGTACCAGTGGAAAGTTTGGCCTTCTTGATGAATCTCTTTATACTGTAACAACTTCCCAAACGTTATCCCGACCGAGAGGAAGAGAAACAATGCCAGAAGCAGAATAGCTACCACGCAAAGCACAAGGATACCAACAATGACACTGGCTTCTGCAGCTCCTTGGTGTTTAAAATAGCCTGACAAAGAGAGAATTTAGCGTATGTGTTCAAATTTAAAGATATTCTCAAGGCTGGTAATAAGAATACCTTGTATAAGGCTCCTTGCAGCTTTGCAGATTGAAGGTAAGGCGAGAATGAGAAGAAACAGCTCGAATCTTGGGAAGACAAACGCACCAAAACTCCTCTTCTTCTCACTGTGTGCTTTCTTGAACTTCAGTATCAGAGAGAGGACTATATGCAGTAGTACCAAACTTCCTCCAATTATAGCTATCCAAAACATGATCCTATTGAAATCTCTCCACCTACAGGAAAGCGAAAAACTCGAATATTTATGGCTTCTTCTTAATTAGATTAAAAGTAAGCAACAAATGCTGCAATAAAATCTTCACAAAATTTTCTATAGAAAGAAGTATAGACTTGGATTATAGTGACTTACACTGTTGAATGTGGTAGGCCAAGAACGTGTTCTGCTTCTGGCTTAAGATTTGAAGTCTGTAAACACTCATACAGTATTAAAACATGATCAAAAGAATACAAAATACAGGGAAGAAAAAAACGTTTCTTTTGACCTCAAAGAATAATCTGTACTCCATTGCGGTGAGTGGCAATCCGAATACTGACTCCGCGTTGGTTGATGTCTTAAGATTAATCATGTTGTTATGAGTTTTAGAAATGAAGGAGTGTGGACCAATGTAAGGACTTGTGGCCACCATGATCTGTTCCTTGATCTTAGTTTCCCATGGGAGAGGAAAATAAGGGATTATCCACTGAATCCCTCTCACAAGTTCATAGTAATCAACAGGCAATGTCACCGGTAGCCATCTCGTGAGTGCAAAAAACTGAATGTGACAGGCAGTTCTCTGCATTAGAACCACAAAGCACACAATACCATTTGATTAATTATGTAACTTGCAGGAAAAACAAAGGCAATATATATGTAGCTTTATAAAGGAGTAAAAACTCATACAAAAAGGTTCCTCGTGGGGTCTGATATCAGATAAGGAGATGGTCTTGGGAATGCGCCAAGAGAATAAAGGCTTGTGGTTGAAAGAGTGAGGAGTCCCGCAACGAAAGACGTCACCAAGAAAATGTAAGTTGTTACCCAAGAAATCACAGAAGATATCATAGGCACAGAATCTGCAATTAAGTACAAGATATGAAAAACATTAGAAGAAGCAGAGAAACAGAATTACAGTACTTGATAACACATATAATTTGGTTGAAACACTTACAATGTTTCACTTTTAGGATATTGGATGCAAGATTTTTGTTTCCCGCGACATCCTGAGTAACATTTTCAGGAATCTTAATAGAAAGTGTACTGGTGTTGGCTTTTACATATACAATGTATATGCTTCCACTCAGTTCCTCAAAGCTGGCAATTTGTGGAAAACAAAAGAAGCAAAAAGTCTTATGTAAATCACTTAGCATCAAAATCAAGAAGTTAGAAGACACACAAGACCACTAACCTATCAAGATATCCACCTGAGATTGATACAAATGAGGAGTTAAACCCAAACACTGGCTTCATGAATTTGATCCAGACAGGGATGGTGTGCTTTCTTGTCCTCATACCAGATGTTGTGTTCAATATAACATGAGGTCTCTCGGTATCTAAGATCATGCGGATACATGTTTCATTCAAAGAGAGAACCAAAACAAGAATCTAGAAACAAAAATGTGTAACTTACTCACCATAAAGAAAAGTGAGTGGTGCAGTTGGAGATGCAGGTGTCCCATGTCTGCTTCTAATTGAATTCGAGTCAAGGGTCACCGTGACTATTGCACGCCGTGATGTATTTGTGACCTGAGAACAAAAGAGTTTGAATATTACATTCAAAGATTAACATGAAACGAAATATAACGATAGCACAAAACATCCTTAATAACAGCAGCAGAAGCACAAACCATAAACGCGAAACGGCGATTCCCGTTGGTATTTCCGTCGATAGGAAGCAAATCACCTTGGTTTGTGTTTAGTCGTCTGAGAATTTCAGCCGAAGAATTCAGTACCGGTTCAGAGAAATACAAGTAAACATTCAACTTGTTGTTATCATTGGTTGCCTGCACCGTCCTAGTTTGGTTGTTTAGCTTAAGTAACTTCTCTGGTACATGAGTTCGTAGATTGACTAAAACATTTCTTCTATCTAGATACCAAGAAAGTTCAAAATCAATATCCGTTAAAGCTGTTGACCTTAAACAAAACCAGGGTAAAGATACTCACCAAAATGGACAAAGAAACGCGAACCCAAAGCTCTTTTAAAATTGTTACCAGCTATATCAGAACAAACACTCTTATTCATCACCAACACAATCCTTCCATATTGAGCATCAGGAGATAATCCCACAAGCAGTGAATATCTAAGATATTGGTCAAGAACGGTAAATGAAGACGGTATAACTTGGCCAGCACCATAGACAAGAAGCTGTTACATAATTTGAAACATTGTCAAGAGTATAAAACCTAAGATGAAAAAACTTAAAAGATTGTGATTGATGTAAATAAGGTTACGTACTCACGTCGCAGGAATTCACAGATGAACAGCCGAATCCTCCTCTACCAACACATGGCTCAGTAAAAGTAATATTAACAGACACGTTTTGTGCACTTGTAAATGGCATTGATGCAGTCACAAAGGCTGTAGGAGAAACCGTATCTGCATACACAATTTTACACGAAAGACAGTTTTGATCAATGCTAGACAAGAAAATCCAGGAAGAGACTCAAAGAGGTATAAGAATAGTTTCTTTACCAACAGTCCAATTATAGTGATTGCAGCCAAATCCATGCATCCTATTTGCGCAAACCTCAAGTGTATGATCTCCATCTAGCAACTTCGAGTAAGAAACTTTTCTTTGATGGCAGTCCAAACTAATACGGTCATCTAGCTGCACAGAACACAATCCTTTTTCATCAACATGTGTGACACAACTCCATGAAAATTCTCAAATAATGCAAATCATATCATGTCAAAACACAAGCTTTTTGATTTCACTAATATAAAAAAAAAAAAAAAAA
>Ga0041059_1002262_pt1 | contig 14593 bp, 14 predicted proteins | sample AraColnosormetaG_FD_56232 | JGI IMG/M metagenome (GOLD analysis project Ga0041059, IMG submission 56232) | Arabidopsis roots microbial communities from North Carolina, USA - Col MF nosort | ecosystem: Host-associated > Plants > Roots > Unclassified | place: USA: North Carolina | collected...
TTTTTGGGAAACCACTCCAAGTTAAAAAGAGTTCAAAAAAAAAAAAAAGATAGAGAATCTTGAACATTCACATCTGAAAATGTAGCAACAATTTTTCATCACTAGCAAGAAGAAAAAGATTGAAAAGCAGAGTCCCCACCATCTTCACAGTTCCAGAGAATCCCTGTCCAAATATTTTCAGAGTGTGAATTAGGACTCAGAAGAATGAATAAACAATCAAATCAGGAGAAAACAAAATCATTGTCATGTTGAAGAATCTTAGACCAAGTATTTAGGGGTCTATCTTTATAACAGAGAAAACACCCATTGGTGTCAAATCATAATGGCATATACAATGAACAAGTAGTGAAACACATAAGAACGATATGAAAAAGGAAAGAATCACACAAGCATGCAAGAGTACTCAATGGCAAGTGAGAACAAGAAGATGAGAGACATTAAGAGATTTGTTCTGTAGCTGTTGTGACATAAAATACCAAAACAACAAAGCAGAAAACGTTTAGACACAGGTATGTAGTTGGTGCTGTAATTATACAATTCTTCTCACGGATTTATAAGTAACACAAAGTGACTGTACCAATTCTTAGCCATGAATATCTGAGACACAATTTACAAGTTCACAAAAGATATATATCAATCATAAGAATTTCAAAGCCTAGAAGTGTGAGATCATAAATCAAACATAAAAGATATAGTCTAACGAATAGACTTGGGTCTAGTTAATCAGTGAAACTCTCTTGTATCCTTTTTAAGGGTCTGTAACACAAAGCGACTGTAACAATTGCTAGTCATGATATCAGATTACAAGATCTTAAAACAGAGAACGGGCAAAAGAAGTTGTAAACACAAAAGATATAGTCTAACGACTTGAATTGTGTCCTGTTAAGCAGTGAAACACTCTTATATCCTCTACGGGTCTGTAACACAAAGTCACTGTAACAATTGCTAGTCATGATATCTGAGACACTATTTACAAGTTCATCGAACATATAACTTGCAAACATAAAAGATATAGTCTAACGAATTGAATTGTGTCCTGTTAATCAGTAAAACACACTTAAATCCTTATATAGTCTAAAGGTTCCAGCAAATTAGTGCTACTGATTACTTAAAGACTTATCTATTAAGCTTTGAAAAGGAAACATCATGAAAAAACAAAATCTGTAGAAAATCCAGTCAATGATGGAATTTTCCTTATCCAAACTTCAGATATCATTGAGATACTTTACAACAAGAAGTACAAAGTCCAGACATTTCTCTAACATGATTGATACAGAACAATTGTGATTGCAGTCTAAGAGAAATTGAATCCAATTGTAGTCAAATGTTCACAACAGAGGCAACAAAATTGCTAAGACGAGAGAATTCACAATTCAAAACCAAGATAATGCATTAGACATCTAATTGAACAAGCAATCTCATTTATTCCCAATGAAACCCTAATTTGGAATTTGAAGAACACGAAGATCTGATCATGTAGCAGAAGAAACAAACCAATTCAATCAAATCAACCAAAACACAAGAAATCGAAAAACTATAGACTAACCGGAATCTGGAATCGGCAAATTGGAGAAGGAATCGAATCCTAAGCATTAGCAGTTTTAGGGATAAGAGGAACAGCAGCGTTTCCTTGTAGTTTATTCTGTTTAGCCAAAGCTTCTTCTTCACGGATCTTCTTCATCGCAAGCATTCTCTCCATAACAAGCTCGTATTCACACTTCTCATAAACGTGACGCTCGTCTTCACATTTCCATGGAAGGTAAAACTCAGCCTGACGACATTTGTTGAGCGGAATCAAGAGATGAGCGCACATATCTCTAGATCCAAGTGCTATTTTAGCTGCAGACATCTCTTCTTGCGTTGCGATCATCTTCTTCGATGAACCTGGAACCTCCATTTTCGCGATCCCCAAACCTCACAACGATACTCTCTTCTTCTTCTTCGATTTTATTGACCCGGAACATTCTTCTTCTCCGGGTCATATTTGTGCCCGTTTGATATGGGCCAAAAGCCCATTTGATTTACTAAGCCTATGGACAATTTCTCTCAATTTAGTATTCGAACCCTGAATTGTTTATAATATTGCAAATGCGACTTAAACTTTTGAAATTGAAAGGAAAAGTACACAGCAATGTTGTTATTGATACAGAGACAGTTACAGTTGAAAGAAACAAACTTTTGTATGTAATGAAAGTAGATAGATAACAGCATTACTACGACGAAGCTTTCTTTTGCTTATACCTAGCAGCAGAGAAGAAGTAAACCGCCATGTTCACAAGGCTAAGACCAGCCAAGAGCCAGAAGAAGTAATCGAGATGACCTGAATTGAGATTATCCGAAATCCAACCTTCTTGCCCATTTCTTGTTGTAAAATAAGTCACGAGCGTGAGGATCAACGAGCTCAAGTAGTTACCAAGTGCATTGGTCAAAAGAGCCAAGGCACTGCACAAGCTTCTCATTGCATCTGGAGATTGGTCGTAGAAGAACTCGAGCTGACCGATGAAGTAGAATACTTCGGCTGCACCGAGAATGAAGTACTGTGGAATCTGCCACAAGACGGATATGGGAACTGGGGCTCCTGACTCGACTAATCCAAGATCGTTGGCCATATGGAGACGGATGATTTCGACGATAGCTGCAGCTGCCATACAGAGAACAGAGACAAACAGACCAATTCCCATTCTTTGTATCTCAGTGAATCCTTTGTCTACTCCTGTGAACTTTCTTGCTAAGGGAACGATGAACCGGTCGTAGAGCGGCACCCAGATGATGACGCTTGCTGTGTCGAATGTCCCGAGTGCTGCAGGAGGAAGCTGGAATGATCCAATTTTGCAGTTCATGGCTCGGCCTTGTTGAACAAACATTGTGGACATTTGTGCGTATACAGCTGAGAAAATGATACCAGAAGCCCAGATTGGGAACATTCGGATCAGAATCTTGAGTTCTTCGACTTGCGTAACCGTGCATAGTCTCCACGAGTTGGAATAATCTCCGGATTTCGATTCTTCTTCTGAGATAACAGCGGCTTTGTCAAGATACCTGCATCATACCAGAATAACTTGTTAAACCAAGTAAAGCTATACATTACTGGAAAGCAATGAAGCGGATATTTACTGGCAATCATCGGTATGCTCGATTTTTCTACTTCCAGCAATAGCAGAGTTCTTGTCTTGAGTTTCATACAGAAGTGTGGCGTCTTCAGGGACTTTGACAGACGATTTCCGGAACGAAGCAACCACGACTTGGGAAATCCGAGTTATAGGGCTTCCTCCAGGTTTCTGAAACCTATAAAGAGGTGTGCCAAAGAAGAAACTTGCAATGGCTAGTCCCATGAACACTGTTGGTATCCCAAACCCTAAACCCCACCCGCGATTCTCTTGAATCCAAACTAGAAGACTAGATGACACAAGTGCTCCAATATTGATGGAGAAGTAAAACCAGTTAAAGAACGAAGCTTTTCTAACTCGTTCCCGAGAGTCCGTGTCATCAAACTGATCGGCACCGAAGGATGAGACACACGGTTTGATACCTCCAGTTCCAAGAGCGATCAGGTAAAGCCCACCAAAGAACATCGCATACTGAGCTGGCGTTGCAGATGGACAAAAGTCACCAATACATTCCGCTGGCTTCAATGCCGGAACTGAAGCTGAAAGAGTTAACGCAGACATCCCCTAAACAAATACAAAAACCTATCAGTAATCAGGAGCAAACAAACCAAACCAAACATTACACAGAGAAGCAATGCTTACGATGAAATAAATCCCGGAGAAACAAGCGATGGTCCAGTAACGTCCCCAGTAAGCATCAGCCAGAACAGCTCCAATGAGAGGAGTGAGATAACAAGTCCCTTGCCATGTGGTAACGTTTGTAGCAGCAGAAACATTTCCTTGGTGAAGCTTAGTGGTGAGGTAAGTGATTAAATTCCCAGCAATACCATAGTAAGCTAGCCTCTCACAACATTCATTACCAAGAATAAAAGGACAAGCTTTCCAGTTTCCTGTTTTCTCCTTCAATGGTGGGTTTCCATTAAAGTCCACTGAACCATCTTCAGCATACAATTTCACTTCCTACTTAAAACAAATTCACAAAACATTTTTGATTAGCTAACTAAACTATAACTGTATCAAAGCTCGAAACTTTGATCTATATCTACTTGCAAAATTCAAACATTGGAATCATCAATTAGATAAAACAGTGATTGCCCAGAAAAGATCTCAATAAACCCAGAAAGAAAATGCATAAGATCAATCTAAAGTCAAGATTTTGGAATTGAGTAAAATCAAAATTCGCTAACCTAAGTGATTAATTGAAATTGAACAAACCTGTAAAATTAAACCTTCTTCGATGAGAGGTCTTGCTTCTTCTTCGATGGAACCCATCGTTTTCGTTTTTTGAGCTGAACCAATTTAGATTCCTTACGTTGAAGCTACCTATCTAACGATACTCTATTATTTATCGGAGACGTGACGGCTTTTTATTTTACTTTTCCCGGCGACTTATTGGAAAATAAAAATCAAAACTTTGATTATAATAAGAGAAGTAATTAACAAAACTCATCTTTTTACGAATTTTTTGTTATTATTATGACGTAAAGATAGAATTGTGGATCAACCTGTTACCTGTCCATGTCTCAAGTTGTTGATATCACTCTAATCAAGAATTTTTTTTTTACATATATGTGTTTCTAAAACAATACATCATCAATACGTTGTTGATATCAGTAAATCGTTTGGGGACTCAGATAACAAACAGTAATTATCAGCCAATCTCTCTATAAACCCTGAAAGAACAAGAATGCTCAATAATATGTAGCTCAAGTCAGCAAAATTAGGAGAAATGGAAATTAAAACTCGATAACCTAGATCATTAATTGTACGTTGAAACTATATAAACTCTCCTATTATTTTTTGGTAAATGTGACAAATTTTTTATATTCCTTTTCCCGGCGAAATTTGTTTTTATTGGACTATAGACATCGGCTTTGTTTACATATTTTTCTAAGGTCTGTGCTTAAACTTCAAATGGGAATTATATATATATATATATATTTTCTTTGTGATTCACATAGAAATTAATTTGTGTTTTTATCACAAAATCATTTCATAACTATATGTGGCCAACTTTGATTGATTCCACAACTTGATTCATAGGGTGCATAGAGAATGTGGTACGACCATCTATAGATTCATCATCCATCATCTCTTGTAAGAACAAAATCATTTGTTTCTATATCAAATAAGGTGTTATAAAAACTAAAAAAAAAAAGATTCTCCACAACTTGAGTCCATAGAGAGTGTGGTACTACGACCATCTATAGATTCATCATCCATCATCCCTTGTAAAAACAAACTCTTTTGTTTTTATATAAGATAAGGTGTTATAAAAACTAAAAAAAAAAAATATTCTCCACAACCCAAGAGAAAATTCGGTAAAACAAACAGCTTTGAGAAAATGAAAAAGAACACAAATGTATGGTGCAAAGAAGAAACTAGTCTCAAGAGAGAAAATATTGATTTTATCTAATACTCTACAAAAACCCAAAACTCTTGAAAACATAACATAATTTTCTCAAATGTATTGTGCAAATAAGAAACTAGTAGAAAATAAATGATAAGATTGATTAGCTATTGACTAAAGAAAACCTTTAATTCTATACACAAATTTTTTCGAGAAAATAATTTACCTTTCGTTTAACGAAAGATTAGAATTTTTTTTTACATTTAGCGATACTTCGCTGGGATAGAAGAAGTGATGCTAGTATCTTATCCCATCTCTTAAGTCCGTAATTTTTTATCCCCTCGAGTAGAAGAACAAGTAGAAGATTATCTTCCTGCGATTTCATTCGTCGTATATTAAAAAGGGTATATAATTTTCTCGAAAAGTATTTGAGAAATATAAAAATAAGGTGTAGATGAATTGAAAGAGAGATGATAGATGGTTTAGGGCAAACAAGTGAAGTAGAGTCTAGATTATATAGGTTTGTGTAAGTATTTGTTTTTTACGTGAGAAATTATTTTAATGTGGGCTTTAATATTATTAGTAAGTAATGTGTGGCTTTATTCTTTTGCTCATTTGGATGATTAAATTAGGCAAAATTTTCAAACTCATTTGACTAAACATAATTGGACAATTTGAATGGAGATGGATTAGTCAAAATAACAAATGACAAATATGCTCTAATTCTTCAAACGATCATTTTGTTTATAAAATTTTATATAGAAAAACTAGATAATCACAGAAAAAAAAACAAAACAATCTGCCTATACGATTACAAAGTGTTAAGAATTTATATGCAATGAGTCGGAATCCTAAACTAAGAAACATTTTTTATAATGATCGGTACAAGTATGTAACCGATCAGTTCTGGACATCTTATGTACTGACTCTTACGATTGTCAAGGTCGGTCGTGATCTTCAATCTTTTTTCATTTGATGCATTTTGCTGATTTGCTCTATTTTCCTAAACTCCCAGTTTTATCCAAACAAATCCAAAAACTTTACTTGACAAGAAAATTCAATAATATATACTACAAAGACATAAAAGTGTTAAAAATATATAATAATTTAACAAATTTGTTTTAGTTTTAGTTTTGTGAGTTTGTTAGTTTGTTAAACGGAGTTGTTAACAAATTAGTTGTTTTCTTGAATTAATCAATCTACTTGTACAATTGGTTTTATTAGTTAACTGAGTTAGTTTCTCTCTACTCTTTCGTTTACGTTCTCTCTTTACTTTAGCTTCAATATCCAAACAGTGATATTGATACCTTTGGAAACTATAAAACCATAAATGTCGAATAACTCACACATATTTACATATAGTGAAAAATATTACAAAATATTACAATCACAAGAAGAATAATTAATTATGTAGATACCACACACATATATATATATATATATATATATATATTTATATATAATTAATTCTTTTTTTTGTGCAAAATTTACAATAATTAATTAATATATGATTTCATGTCTCTTTCTTCTTACTCACACGTGATTTCACTTCATATCTCTTAACCAAAATATACAATAATTTTTTTTGTTTGATTAAAAAAAAAACCATAAATGTCGTATGTGGTATAGGTAGTTTCACTTGATGGACTCATAATCAGTTGAAATAGTTAGTCTTAGATCAAATATAATTCAGGTTTAAACACACACAAAAAAATCAAATATAATATTTCTATACTCTATCTATGATTATCTATGATGAAAAAAGAAGAAAGATTATTCATGGCTCAAATTTTAAGTCAAAAAGCCTCAAAACTAAGAACAAATCTCTAATTGGAATTGTGTAATTTATTATGTTGTAAATATATCCTAAAGCCAAAACAGAGGGCCATAAATTTCAGTTTGCAACACAAAGGCCCAAACATTTTGAAAGTACACACAAGAGCCTCCATGGCATTAACCCAATGCCAGATAAGAGAGATCAAGCCTTTTTGTGAGTGTATCTCACAAGAGCCTCCATGGCATTAACACCTAATTTGGTGTGTTATGGTTGGAGTTGCTCTTGGTACTAGCATTCGCCTTTACACTGAGTGGTGTGACGACAATATTGTCAAAATTTTATGCTCCGTTAACTCTACATACTGTTTGATTTGGTATGACAAAGTTTTTACTTTAAAAGGAGTTAATAGTAGTGAGTGTTTCTTTGGTTTCTTTCTTTCAGAATCCTACCGAGCATTGTGTTAACGGAGTTAGTATATATATTAAGTCATACAATTTGATTTTCATTCAAGTTATTGGATAAAGACCATATAATATAATGGCCAGTTTTTAATTTTTGTCTAGAAAAGAGCTACAAACTTTGCTAAAATTTCAGTGGCAAGTGACAAAAGTTGGAAAATAAGGACATACTAAGCCGTAGTAACCAGAAAAATACAAATGGCAAACTGAAGAGTTTGGATCAAGATCGAGAGCAACGAGATTATCTTGACAGCGAAGTGAGAGAATGACTTTATTGGTGTCCCTGGAGATGGTTAAAGGTGTGAGAGGCTGCTTGGTGATACCACCAAACCAAGTGGAAGTAGAAACCAAATCAACCGAGAAGATCCTCTCCCATGTGTTGTTATCTTCAACTCTCCATCAAAACTCTTGCTTGCAATCTTTCTTCAACTCTGAAATACAGAGACGACCATCAAGATTGCATAAACCAATCTTGTCACCAGAGGCATCACGGGTAATAAAAGGCGGTGTTTGGATGACTTGAAACATCTCTGTGTGTAAATCTAAAACTATGAGTTTGGTTTGTGTTGTTGCATATCCTTCCTCATCTCCCGTGAGCCAGTAGAGTGATCCGTTTGCAAACACCGGCCTCTGATCGCACAAGATCTGATGATGATCAAGAGAAGTAGTATTCACGAACCTCCATTTTTTTCCATCTAAATCCAAAACCTCGCACGTAGGAGGAGTAGCAGGAGAAGTATTATACATCCATACTAGTTTATAACTTCCACTAACGCTGTCTTTCCCAACTCCAATCTGAGAACATGTCATGACTGGGTCTAGAACAGGATTTGGATCTTGAACTGGCTCCAGCTCCACCTCCGGGTTTGGCTTGTATATACAAAGCTGTTGGATTCTCGATAGAGGGAGTTCTATGAACATTGTTGTGGCCGGATTCATTACTTCCACTGCTCTTGTAGTGTCGTAGAAGCAGACAAGGCCATCACAGCTCTCGGAAATATCGAGAAACCCCTTATATCCTTCGAATTCGAAAGCTTGTTCATCTCCCTCAGAAACTGACGTCTTCTCCAAGGCAACTGTTTTTAAAAACAGAGTGTCCTCTGCACGATCTACAAAATCATCACAAACAAAAAGGAGTTTGCATCCTTTGCTTTTCTCAAGAGCCATGTGTCTTTTTCCGAAATACTTCGACGTGATCAGAGTTCTCCAGTGTTTTGACACAGTTTGAAATCTCGTGAGCGATTTCACCGGCAGCCTCACCAAGATTTCTTCGACGATTTCGTTAGGTATATGGATCTTCTCAAACTCTTTTCTTCTTCGTTTGATTTCTTTTCTTGCGGACAAAGAAACTTATTTGATCGTAAGGAGTTTCTCCATCGATTTCTTCTGACTCTTGTGAAATTCAATGTGCGCTGAATTTATAAGTTCTGTTTCCATATTTTCTTTGTAACCGTCATAAAGAGTGGCTGGAATCAACGTGAATTATGATGTATATATCTATATAGTTTAATGTTTCTTTGTTATTTTTTTATTTGAGAATTGTTTTCCGTTATTATCCATGGCTCAAAGCCTCAAACTTTTAAGATTAAAATAACTACAAAATTGTTAGAACAAATCTCTAATTGGAATAATGTAATTCATTTACATAGTAAATAATACTAAGATTTGCCTAGATTAACTCAAATCTTAGATTGACGTAAATAACTTCTGAATCCAAGAACTATAATAATTCAAAATTTAACTAAATTCCCCTAAAATAAAATAAAAACAAATTTGTGAGTGATTATTTTGGCGATTATCGTCTTTCTCTCTCTTCTCCTTACGTTGGTGTCGGTTCATGTTTTTCGCCGGATATCTCATCTTGTTGGCCGCGAGAACTGGTTTTGCCACTCATTACACCATTGGTTGGGTTGTCCAAAATCTGTCGTGACGAAACTGACCAAACAGTCTCCCGGCTCAATTCATTATGGGACCTATGGCAAAACCCAAAATAAAATAAAATTTCTTAGTAAATTTTTTTTTTTGAAATATTGGGGCCTTTTAGTCTTAACAATTTTTTTGAAATTAGTTAGTAACCCTAGGCATTTGCCTACCTTGCCACCCCCAGAGACGGGCCTGTCTCGAACAAATCACGATCCGTCGTCAAGCAAGATTAACATAACTTGTTGTGACCATCATCACCATGAAGAAGCAGATCTTGTCGCAAACATCATGGGCACCATCACCAACGTATGTTGCATCAAACATACGACCAGTGCGTTGTTCTCTTCTCTCTTGGTGCGGTTTAATCATTTCATAGTAACTGCCATGTCTCTCTTTCATAAAATTTTCTTATGGTTTCCATTACAATGGAGCCGATTTCTTTGCCTCCTTCTCTTCATGGGAACGGTAAATTTCTATTTCGATGCCGGTGTGGAGAAGTTGTTCGACGGATCCGCTAAGCATCTTTTATGTCTGTGATGGGAACATCCCATTGCGATGTCAATTTGGCAATACATTGCCAATCTTCGATTGACTCTGGTGCGCTTCCTAGTGAACCGTTGCAAGAGGTTTTAGCCGAAGATCAAATGAGGCTCGTAGCGACTCTTCCTCACAACTGGTGCTTCGGTCGACGAATATGGGTTCCGGGAATATTATGTCTTCGAAGATTTGACAAATTGGCGCAAGAGAAAATGAAAACTAATGGATTGAATCCGTTAGTGAGTCTTGTAAAAGGAAAATCCATAGTCATTAACCGGTGCAGAGCGTTTCAAAAAGCATGATTCAGAACCATTTCGAGCAACTTACCAAATTCTTCGTTTTATTAAAGTAATGCAGAAAGCATTTAGGAGTTTCATCTATAAGATGTTAGCTTTTTGCGAGTGTATGATGAGAGGACTTAACAGATTTATTTTGTTGCCTGTAAGGCTTCCGTTTCGAAAGCAGGGTCACTTACACTTCTTCATCAAAATTGTGTTCAATTTCCTTTATTTGTTTCAATAGTTATATTTGAATGGTTGTTGTATGTATCATGTAAACCGTTATGATTTAATATAACTGATTTGCTGGTTTAAAAAAAAACAATTTTGAAAGTACACACAAGAGCCAGAAGAAGAGATCAAACCTTCATATGAGTATATTTCACAGAGAAGAAGACAAAAACAGGTATGTTAACAGATCCAAGACTGACCAAAAGCCAGAAGAAGTAATCAAGATGTCCATTGTTAATGTTGTCTGAAGGAATCCAACAATCTTTTCCGCTCAAATACGCCACAAGGGTAATGATCAACGAGCTCAAGTAGTTTCCTAGTGTAGTAGTGAGAAGAGCCCAAGCACTACACAAGCTTCTCATTGAATCTGGAGATTGCTCATAGAAAAACTCAATCCTCCCAACAAAGAAGAAAACTCCAGCAGTGCCCATTAAAAAGTACTGAGGGATTTGCCAAAAGATGTTTAATGGAACAATGTCTCCACTTTCCACTAGATCAAGATCTCTAGCTAACTGTAACCGAACCGTCTCAACGATAGCTGCAAATGTCAAGCTCAAAACAGAGACAAAAAGACCAATCCCCATTCTTTGTAGCTCGGTGAATCCTTTAGCTAAGCCTGTGAACCGTCTCACTAAGGGAACGATGACGCGGTCATAGATTGGGACAGATATGAGAACACTTGCAGTGTCGAACATCCCGAGAGTTGCGGGAGGGATTTCGAATAAGCCGATGGTTCGTTTCATGCACCGTCCTTGTTGAACAAAGAGAGTGTAAATCTGTGAATGGAGAACTGAGAAGATGATTCCTGAGGCCCAAATGGGGACCAAACGTAACAGAATCTTAACTTCTTCGACTTGAGTCACGGTACATAGCTTCCACGGGTTAGTGTTTGCATCTCCTTCTGATATAATTGCCGCTTTGTCAAGAAACCTGTACATTGATATCACAACCCGTTTATTTAACCGTTAATAGACTAATGCTCAATTCAAACAAGAAATGAGAGGGAAAAAGATTTTCTTGTAACCGTCCGTGGAGTCTTCAGGGACCTTGAGATTCGATTTACGGTATGCGGCTACAAGAACTTGGCAGACGCTAGTAATCGGGCTACCTCTCGGTTTCTGAAATCTATAAAGCGGCGTGCCAAAGAAGAAACTCATAGTAGCAAGTCCCATGAACACGGTAGGTATCAAGAATCCTAATTCCCATCCATAATTCTCTTGAATCCAAACTAGAACAGTAGATGAAACAAAAGCACCAATGTTGATAGTGAAGTAAAACCAGTTAAAGAAAGAAGCTTTTCTGACTCGTTCGCTTGGATCGGTCTTATCAAACTGATCAGCACCAAAGGATGAGACACATGGTTTGATTCCTCCAGTGCCAAGAGCGATAAGGTAAAGCCCTGAAAATAAAACCGTAGACTGAACCATTGTTGCTGGTGGACATAGAGAGCCAATGCATTCCGCTGGCTTAAGACCCGGAACTGAAGCTGAGAGTGTCAATGCAACCATTCCCTTAAAACAACATCAAAGAACAGAACATCAAGCCAAGAACAGAACATAAAGCAAAGTTATTTTTCAAGAAAATGCTTACGGTGAAATAAATGGCAGAGAAACAAGCAATAGTCCAATATCTTCCCCAGTAAGCATCAGCTATTAAAGCTCCAATAAGAGGAGTGATGTAACATGTTCCTTGCCATGTCATGACGTGTCTAGCAGCAGAAACATTAGTCTCATGCAATTCATTTGTGAAGTACGTGATGAGATTCTTGGCAATTCCATAATAAGCCAACCGTTCGCAGCATTCGTTTGCTGCACCAACCAAAGCATAGATATCAGTTTTTGGAGATTAAAGACAGAACATGAGAGAATACAACAAGTACATTACAAGTGAAATAAAACAAAGTGTTTACCAAAAATGAATGGACAAGCTTTCCAGTTTCCTGTTGTCTGCTTCAATGGTGGGTTTCCATGAATATCTATTGAACCATCTTCAGCATATAATTTTACTTCTTCCTGGAGAAAAACGAATTAGTCAACAAAGATTTAGACCCCAAAACACTAAAGAAACAATGACAATGAGGTTGAACCTGTATAAGAGATTCTTCAACTTCAAGAAGTGACCTTTCTTCATCAATGGAAGCCATTTTTTACTTTCTCCTCAACATGACAATTTTCACGTAAAGCTGATTTAAGCTTCTCAACGAAGGATCAAATAAAATGATCCTCCCACTGACCAAGTTGTTGTTGGTGGTGTGAGTGGTCACTCACCACAGAACCACATTCTTTAAAAAATGTTATAAAAAAAAAGAGGGAATATAAAACCACACAAACTTTATTAATCTGATTAGACTTAAGCATTAAGCAAATTTTGAGCCATAGCACACTTTTCCCCTAACACAACAAAAGTTATCAAACAAGTTAGAGACTTCAAGTTTTAAAGAAGACATCAAACAAATCTTACGAAACCTTTCTAGCCAAACCGGTAAATTAACAAAGCCAAGACAGACCAAAAGCCAAAAATAGTAATCAAGATGACCGTTACTAAGGTTCATTGTCGTGAAATATGCAACAAGTGTAAGAATCAATGAGCCGAGTGAAGAGTCCAAGCACTACACAAATTTTGCATCTAGAGATTGTTCATAGAAAAAATCAAGCCGACTAAGAAAGAACAAAACGCTAGATGTTCCCAATAAAGATATATTGAGGGATATGCCAAAAAATGCTCATTGGAACAGTGTTACCACTATCAACCAGATCGTTGGATTACTCTTGTCTCTCTCGAAGTCGAGAAGTTGGTGGCGGTGACCACTGGACCATAAAATGTGTTCTTGTTAACAACACGTTTTAAGAAATTGCAAAATTGAGTGGACCTATTGGGCTTTAAATATTAGTGGGTTTCCTAATTTGTACTTGTTGGGCCAATTTTATGACCTCCACAACTTGGATATAAAATATTTGGTAAGGAATTAAGTAAATAAATACTATTTTATTTTTTGAAGCACCAAATGCAATTTATGGTGTTAATAAAGTTTTATGATAATAATTAATTAATGCAAAATAAAAATAGTTTTGGGGTAAATTGATTTTTTTTTTTTGGGAGACCAACAGTCTTCAACCTCAAAAACGAGAAGCTCTAGTAAATCATGATCGTTTTGTAATTTATTGGTTTACCAATTGATTTTAGTGATATAGTTTTCGAACCGCTTAAATGATTAATAAATAAATAAATTAAATTATGGATTGGTGATTTTGTCTCTAAATAAAAATGTTGAATATGAAAGGAATAGTTTTGAATTGTCCTTAATAATTTAACGTTGAACTATTGAATAGTCAATAATTCGGTCGCTAATAGTTGACTAGTACAAACAAAACCGAACAGAGCATGTATTAATTGGCCATTTCAAAATTCGTGTTGCAATAATTAAGGAAAGTCAGAACTTTAGAGAAGTAAACCGGTGGCGGTTACCCATAATTGCCGGTTCGGCGAGTGGCGTCTCGGTCTCCATTTGCCGGTTCCCATTGACTAACGCGTTAGAGAGTGACTGATGGGTCGACTTTTGACTTTTACTATTTTTCTTCTTTTGTTTCTTACTGCCAGTTATGCCCCATTCCCTGCCTCTTAATTACGTATGAGTGCCACTCACAAATATTTTTATTTCTGAAAATCATTTGGGGGAGACAAAAAAAAACAAGATATAACAAACCTGTTGTTTTACTTTTGTTACTGACAAGTCCTTCAGTCAAAAAATAAAAACAAGATAGATAAAGAAAATGAAAACTGTATTTAATAATATCCTGAATAGTCAAAATAGAATTGTCTATAAAATCTGATTTTTTAAAAAATATAAACATATATGATGAAGTATTCTTGTTTCATGTATCCATTCGAAAATATAAGTAAATCCTATGTACAATTGAAAAAAAAAAAAAAAA
>Ga0041059_1002263_pt1 | contig 14590 bp, 4 predicted proteins | sample AraColnosormetaG_FD_56232 | JGI IMG/M metagenome (GOLD analysis project Ga0041059, IMG submission 56232) | Arabidopsis roots microbial communities from North Carolina, USA - Col MF nosort | ecosystem: Host-associated > Plants > Roots > Unclassified | place: USA: North Carolina | collected 2013-09-02
TAAAAAAAATCTNTTNAAAAAAAAAAAAAAAAAATCAGAAATAAAGTTCATCTATGACTACCTACCAAAACAAAAGTTCATCTTTGATTCACTCACAAAATAATACAAATAAAACATGAAAATTATAAAAACATTTAATATTATCTCTTACCATAATTTATTTATTTGTTGTACATAGTACAAATAAAATGGAAATAATAATTATTTTTTATTTGTAACGTTTGCCGGCCGAATAAAATATTAAATTTATTTGCAATACTACTCACAACAAACTTTACAAATAAAACATGATTATCGTTTTTTCTTTTCGTTCATTCAAACTATAAACAAAAGCAATGAAAGCATGATAAGAAATGATATTAAATGTTTAAAAAATAAAATTTGATATAACTATATTATTGGAAACAAAGTCCATATTTAAGTCACCTATAAAAAAGCATGATATGAAATAATAATAAATGTTTAAAATAATAATATAATATCTAATGGTATTTGAAATAATGTATGTGTTTGAAGATGTTATAAAAATGTTAAAAATAAAAATATAATTATCAATATTGATAATAATATTCATATTGATATGAAGAAATGATATTATTTCCAACTACAATTTATTTACTTTTCAATGTGATGTGAATAAATAAAGAATAATCATGTTTTAGCTAATGTTTCAAAATAGAAAAATTAATATAACCAAATACTGTAACCTAAAATTGTAAAAAATACCACTCTAGTAAATACCAATATTACCCCGGTTAGCTGCTACTAACATTAAGGGTGAAGTTGTCATTTGATACAGTGATCACGCACTTTTCACTTGTCTTCTTTATTAGTTTTTTTTCCTTGTTTTTTAAAGACATCACTTGTGACCAAAAAACAAATCCACTAAGAAAGAAAAACAAATTAATAAAAAAAAAAGATCAGAAATTAGTTTGTGCAGAAATCGAATTGGAGAAACCGAGTAACTATGGTAGCCACAGATGAGTTCATCGTTTTTGACCAGATCTGATTGTTTTCGTCTTTGCCGTTGAAATAATCCTCCGCTCCTTCTTCTCATCGATTTCTCCGATCGCGATTTTGGTTTCTCGCTCTCCTCTCTCGCTGTGGATTTTGACTCCGAGAGAAGGTTTGATTTTCGGTGGATTTCATCTGACAGACATGTCAGACGCTCTTTCTGCGATTCCGGCCGCAGTTCATCGCAATCTCTCCGATAAACTCTATGAGAAGCGCAAAAATGCTGCGCTTGAGGTTTCAATTTTCTCATCTCCTCTCTCTTTCTTTCTTTTGCCTCTTAGGGTTTTTCTAGTATCTGAGATTATAGTGTTTTTTTTATGCCTTTTGTTGTAGCTTGAGAATATTGTGAAGAATCTAACTTCTTCGGGTGATCATGACAAGATCTCGAAAGTCATTGAGATGTTGATTAAGGAATTTGCCAAATCTCCTCAAGCTAATCATCGGAAGGTCTCCAAATTTTGAGATTATTGCTTTGCATTTGCATTTGGTTAACTTAGATCCCAGGATTTTGAGAATAGGATTTTGATCATTGAACCATTTTCCGGCTGCTTTGTTGTTGTATAGGGTGGTCTAATTGGCTTAGCTGCTGTAACTGTTGGTTTGTCTACAGAAGCTGCTCAATATCTTGAGGTATAACTGTAAATTATTCAAACGTTTGCACTATAACCCATAGTTAATCTGCTCATATTAAGATTTTAAAAGTTATGTTTAGTGTAATCTTTTCTATGTATAAATCCATCTGTTGTATTAGTGTAGTTTCGTTCTTGGGTTATAGGATGTTTTCTAATTTTTCTTTTTGATCTATGACATGTGAAGCAAATAGTGCCACCTGTGATTAATTCCTTTTCTGATCAAGATAGCCGAGTTCGGTACTATGCATGTGAAGCTCTCTATAACATTGCAAAGGTAAAGACTTGTAGTATTATACCTGTATACTTGTAGTATTATACAGGTATTGATGCGCCACGCCTTCTTTTCTGGTTTGCTACAGGTTGTGCGAGGCGATTTCATTATTTTCTTCAATAAGATATTTGATGCCTTATGCAAACTCTCAGCAGATTCTGATGCCAATGTCCAAAGTGCTGCTCATCTTTTGGATCGCCTTGTTAAGGTGTGGACATTTTTGTTTCTTAAACTTGAGTGGTATTTTAATTTAAAACATATGCTGAATAGATTTAATACCTTGTAAAGCAGGATATTGTGACGGAAAGTGATCAGTTCAGGTGTGTTCAGTTGGCTTTTTTTGTCTGTTTATGAAAATAAATCTGTTAGTATTAGCTTTACTCGACTCTCGATTTTTTGGGATTTGGTTTGCAGTATTGAGGAATTCATACCTCTTTTAAAAGAGCGAATGAACGTTCTCAACCCTTACGTCCGGCAATTTCTGGTTGGATGGATCACTGTTCTTGATAGTGTTCCAGACATTGACATGCTTGGGTTTCTGCCAGACTTTCTCGATGGTAATTGCAATTTGATAACTTTAGCTAGATGTATATGACCGTATTCAAGTATAGTTATTTGTGTACTCAGCTGACTCAACTTGTAATAAATTTCCAGGGTTATTCAATATGTTGAGCGACTCTAGTCATGAAATACGACAGCAAGCTGATTCAGCTCTTTCAGAGTTTCTTCAAGAGATAAAAAATTCACCAGTAAGACTTCTGTTTCGTCCTTAGTTTGGGACTAAGATAAAAATGCTGCTATAAAAATCCCATTTTCTGTGGATCTATCTTATATTGTTAGTTCATGTTTGTTTTTAAAGACTGTTTTTATGTTTCAATGGTATATTACTGACTGGGGCAGTAATATTGTTGAAGTCTGTAGATTATGGTCGCATGGCTGAAATACTGGTGCAGAGGGCTGCTTCTCCTGATGAATTCACTCGATTAACAGCCATCACGTGGGTAAGCAGAATAAACCATGCTTCTGCTTGGCGTCTTCCAGTTATATAGATTGGTACTATTTTGACTTCTCGGGAGATTCATATACTAAGAATATCTGCTTTTTATTAAATGTTGTAGATAAACGAGTTCGTAAAACTTGGGGGAGACCAGCTCGTGCGTTATTATGCTGACATTCTTGGGGCTATCTTGCCTTGCATATCTGACAAAGAAGAGAAAATCAGGGTGGTAAGTTTGCTTCTCCTCCTCAGTGATGGAAACTGTAGGTTTTGTATGCATCTTTTTACTTTCTTTGTTTTTTGATTTTTATTTGCATAAGGTTGCTCGTGAAACCAATGAAGAACTTCGTTCAATCCATGTTGAACCCTCAGATGGTTTTGATGTTGGCGCAATTCTCTCTGTTGCAAGGAGGTTAGTTTTTCTCTATTGTTGTTTTTATATCCGTTTGAATATTATTAAATCGCGCCTGTTTATTTGTGAGTTTTTGCATTGAGCAGGCAGCTATCAAGTGAGTTTGAGGCTACTCGGATTGAAGCATTGAATTGGATATCAACACTTTTAAACAAGCATCGTACTGAGGTGAAGAAACTGGTTTTTGCTTGGGCATCATTCTTTTCTAGTTAGCCTTTTTGTTTATCGCGTTATAGCTAAATTGGTAATGCTGCAACAGGTCTTGTGCTTCCTGAATGACATATTTGACACCCTTCTAAAAGCACTATCTGATTCTTCTGATGACGTAAGTTCTATCTCCCTGACTGTTCGTTTGATTGGTTGGTGAACTTTATAATATAAAGGTTTGGTTTTGTCTAGTAATAAACTTATTTGATATTTGAACTATCTGGACTTGGAAATATACTTTAGGTGGTGCTCTTGGTTCTGGAGGTTCATGCTGGTGTAGCAAAAGATCCACAACACTTTCGCCAGCTCATCGTATTTCTTGTCCACAATTTCCGAGCTGATAATTCTCTTTTGGAAAGGTTAGTTGCATCTAATAATCCGCCTTTTAGGTATCTGGAAAGAACATATTATTTAGTTGGTCAAAACATATCTCGTTATAGGCGCGGTGCCCTTATTGTCCGAAGAATGTGTGTACTTTTGGATGCCGAAAGAGTCTACCGAGAGCTCTCTACAATTCTTGAGGGAGAAGATAATCTTGACTTTGCTTCTACCATGGTTCAGGTATTATCTCATTTCCTACATTTCTTCAATTAAGGAATGTTCTAAGGTCACTACAGTGGGTTGATTGGTTTTTTCTGCATGTTTTATATGGCCCCTTGAGAGTTGGCTGGCTTTTTCGATTATAGTTTTCCCACTTTGATGTATTAACCAATAGAATGTCTTTTTCTAATGTTTCAGGCATTGAATTTGATTTTGCTTACTTCCCCGGAGTTATCGAAACTGAGAGAACTATTAAAAGGTTCACTCGTCAATCGCGAAGGGAAAGAACTTTTCGTTGCCTTGTATACTTCATGGTGCCATTCACCCATGGCAATTATAAGCCTCTGCTTATTAGCTCAGGTAAATAAACAAAAATAAATGTAAACTTGATACAATATGATTTTGTTGACCATCTGTATTGAATATCGAGGAAATGATTATTTATAGGCTTACCAGCATGCGAGTGTCGTGATTCAATCATTGGTAGAAGAAGACATTAACGTCAAATTTCTAGTACAGCTTGATAAATTGATCCGGCTTCTGGAAACTCCAATCTTTACTTACCTTAGATTGCAGGTTTGCTTGAATTATCTCAAACAATCTGTATCCTCTCCGGATTCTTTCGTTTCCACCAAAACCTTCTTTTCTTCTGCAGCTTCTGGAACCAGGAAGGTACACATGGTTGCTGAAAACACTTTATGGTCTTCTTATGTTACTTCCTCAGGTAAAAGGAAAAGAAAGAAGAATCAGACATATTTGGTTTATGACATAATTACTATTTTGTTTTTGAAAAATTGATAGTTCCTGGTTTTTTAATATATGCAGCAAAGTGCGGCGTTCAAGATACTTAGGACAAGACTCAAAACTGTGCCAACGTACTCATTCAGTACTGGAAACCAAATAGGCAGAGCAACTTCAGGAGTTCCTTTCTCTCAGTATAAGCATCAAAACGAGGACGGTGACTTAGAAGACGATAACATCAACAGTTCTCACCAAGGAATCAATTTTGCTGTGCGGCTACAACAGTTCGAAAACGTACAGAATCTACATCGTGGCCAGGCAAGGACTAGAGTGAACTACTCATATCACTCTTCCTCTTCTTCTACATCAAAGGTACACATAACGCTACACATTTTTGTCTGTTAACCTGCGGTATAATATAACAGGATGGTGTAACATTATTGCCATTTTTGCAAGATTTACCGGTTTTTTCCCTTAGCAATTGGAGTGTTAAGAGATATGGATAGTCTCATTGTGCTTTAATTTGATGTATTAGGAGGTGAGGAGATCTGAAGAACAACAACAGCAGCAGCAGCAACAACAACAGCAACAACAACAACAACAACGACCACCACCTTCTTCGACATCATCATCAGTTGCAGATAACAATAGACCTCCATCAAGAACTTCAAGAAAAGGCCCTGGTCAATTACAGCTTTAACCTACCTGGTAATCATAAATAATAAATAATATTCCATCCCCGACAATCATCATCTTCATCTTCTTTGTGTGGACACCACCGATCCCTTTTGTCTCCTGTAAAATTGTATATCTCTCTTTTTTAGTAACTCTTCAAGTTTCGACGGAACTTGTGGAAAAGCTACGGTCGTGTCCATCATCTCTTTCTCTCTGTCGGGTTTTTTTTATTTACGAGAGATTCTTCTTCAGTCCCTCAGTCTACCTTTATATTGTTTTTTTGGGGGTTTCTCGTTTCTTTGAATTTGTTTCATTGTTTGGAGCTTTTTATATTTTTACCTTATGTGGAGATGTAAGAAAAAGAAGTGATCATGTGGTTTTGTGTTGTTTTTTTATAACTGGAAAACCACATGAGTTTGTAGAGGTCACTTATTGGATATTTTATGTCAAATGATGCTCCTTTTTACATTTTCCTCATCTCACAATGATTTACATCTTATACAATGTTTGCTAATAAGAGACATTACACTTCACTAGTACTCGAATGAATTGTACATATACTAACCACTTCCAGTAGTAGAACAAAAGAAACAATACAGATATGGCCTGTGGCGACTTTATTGCTATATATGATACTAATATGTACCAACAAGATTTATTCTAAGAATACAACACAGACTTGCGTTGGAAGAAAGGCAAAGAGAAGAGACGATCTATACAAAGACGCTTAAGAAACTTAATTCAAAGAGCAATAATCTTCTCGAAATCTGATTCATCTTCAAAATCGGATACATGATGAGAGTAAGACCATGAAAACGACTTACTACTCCCTCTCCTAATCCTTCTCTGTGAATCGTTGCCGCTCCTAAACCGCTGCCGAAACACGAAATAACACATACTTGCCAATGTCCCTACCAAGATCGGTGCTCCAAGCAACGTTATGGTAATCGCCATCCACGAGTTCCCCTTTCCAACAACCGCAAATGCAATCGCCAAAAATGCTCCGAATGTGCAAGCACAAGCTGCCCACATTAGCTTATTCACTACAGACACAACTTTCTTCTGCGCCCGTGTGTCCCACGCCACCAAAGTTATTTGAACTACCACAACCGCTAACGATATAAACAGAGATGTCGCGTTTAAAAGACAGAACACGCGGAATCCGGTTCTCCCTGCAATATTGGCTTGTCCCACATGCGACCCCTCCGTGAAATACTGACCCGGCAAGTTGAATATGGCCAAGAACGCTATGGAAGCAAACAGAACCGCCACTACCGTTATGGAGTTAGTCGTGTTCTGAACCGCTTCTCTGTGGAGTTTCCTCAGCTCTTTCGCGATCCCAGAGACACGACGGTTGGTTTTCTCATTCTGCAAAAGCTGCGATTGCACCTCGTGTTTGATATCACTCACTGCTCGCTTCAATGCTCTCGCCTCATCTTCTCGACCAATGAACCTCCCATGCTTAGCCCCAGCTTCTACCAAAGCCTCATTGATCTCCAAAGCAGATTCGCTATATTGCAGCTTATCCGCCAAATCCATAGCAGTTTCTTTCTGGTTGTTAATCGCATTCACTTCAATCGCCGTAAAGGTCAGCAATAAGCTCGTTATCTAATAAACAAAACACAAAAGGCATTTATGTGTCAACCCCTGTTCTTGAAAGCTAACTAGCAATACAAGAAGCTAAGAAAGGAGTGGAGTAATACCTGTGGCCGCGCCTTTCGAGTAGCAATATGCAAAGCAGTGTTCCCTTTTCGATCTCTCTCATTCAATATTGTGTAATCAGCCTGCAAAATCTCTTCGACTACTTCCAAACTTCGTCCTTTAACAGCCATGTGAAGAGCAGTCTGACCTTTCTTATCTTTAACACCAACAATCGCTGCGTCTTTCTCTATGAGAGCTTTCACTATCCGAAGAAGCCCGTACCTTCCCGCAGTGTGCAAAGATGTTTTCCCGTTCTTTCTCACAATCATTGCACAGCTAGGATCAACATCAAGCATTGCATTTACTATTTCTAAGTGATCTTGAACCGCAGCTGCGTAAAGCGGACTCGTGTTGGAAGCGTCGCAGATTCTGCAAAGCTCTGGCCATAGTCTCAGTAACTCCTTCACAATTCCTGGAGATCATAAGCAGAGCCACATCAAAATATCTTCAAACTACGAAATTCAAATCCATTTTCAGCAATTTCAGATTCAAAATCATAATCAGAGAGCCAAAGTTTGAAGATTTGAAGTCAGAATTAGTGAGACATACCCAAGTGACCTCGCTTGGCAGCGACATGAAAAGCGTTCATGTCGGATTTGGATCTGATCTTAACTGTTTCCAAACTAGAAAACCTAATCAAGTAACGAAAAATGTCTTCAAGATTCTCTGCGGCGGAGATATAGACGGCGGTCTCTCCGGCGTCGTTTTGCACAGACATAAGCTCAGCCACAGCAGAACACGGCGATGACTCATCGATTAGCTCATCTCCGGTTAAATTGTCAACTAACTGTTGAAGTTGACTAAGATCTCCTGATCGAACAGAGGAAAAGAAAGCTTGGTGAGTAAGAAACTTCATCTGCTTCATCTCCATCTCTGTAAAGCTCTGTCCTTTCTCTCTCTAAACCAAAAAAAGTTATCAACTTTACACAGACCCAGTACTCTCTAGCTCTATCTCTAGAAAGCTCAGCCAAAACCCATCAACATGAACAGATTCGATCTCCAAAAAGTCTTCTTCTTTATTTTTAGTTATGCTTTGCAATGAAATTGGGATTCATGTGAAACCATGTTTGGTTCTTTTGCTTTAAAAAAAGAACAAAATTCTTTAAGGTTTTTGCTTTTGTTGGAGAGTTGACACTAAAAACTAAAAAGATGATAAAATGGGAATCTTTTTTTTCTTCAATCAAAACCTGAATGGTCTCTAAATTTCTCCTCTCAATAATTCGTTTCTCTGTATTTTAAAATGTATTTTTTTTCCAATTTTGACGAGACAGCAACATTATTTCTCGAAACAAATTATTTGTCTTTTTAAAATAATTTATGTACTATATAGTCTATAGATAACGTATATGGACCGTTGACAGTTGGAATTATATTTTAATTCTGGAAATATTTAAAATGACATGTTATTTTCATGTAAATATATTTTTCTTTTACCGTTTTAGATTTATTATTTATTGCAAATTATGATTTATGAGAACCGTTATATAGCCGATTCTATTATGGGTAATTTGTTTCGATCTTTATTAGATCCACGAAAGACGACACTTTCTTCTCCGTCTTCATGCTTTTGATGGACACCTTGAAAGATCTTCAAATCCTGGCAAACAGTTATAATTGTACATCGTTCGAGATCTCTTGCACACTTATCTCCATTATCTGCTAATAAATCACAGTATTTGGGACTTGAACCTCAATTTCTTTGTGTATAAGTATTAATAGAACTTTCCGCCAAAAAGGCTTCCACTGTAAATATATCATTACTAATATAGAAAAAACTTTAAAAAAATAAAAATAAAAGAGTGAAACCGTCCAAGCCCAAGTACAGCCCAATTATTTATATATTAAAAAATGGGTTTATATAATACGTGGCTTCTGTTTTGTAAAAAGACATGTTATTATGGGCTTGAAGCCCATTATATTTTTAATAACTAGCAAACTAAACGGTCCTTTTTGTGTTTTGTGAGAGCTACTTCATGTTGACGTCAATAATGCACCGTCAAAGTCTCCGTGACGGAACCACCACCGACCCAAATGACCGGCATCACCGTCAACTTCTTCGTCACCATTAGCTTTCATATAAGTCTAAATTCATTTTATTGCTACGTTGATAGTCCTTTTTTGTATATAACGTTTTAACATTTTATCGATAGTTTCAGAAAATTAAGAATACCATAATGAGTATGAACTATGATTCTTATGGTTTATTTTAGATATATAGAAGACATAGCTAATCAGTTCTTTGACAGTAATACAAAAATGCCTAAAATTTTTATGGATTAAGAGAGAAAGAAATAAAATTGACAAACAAAAAAAAAGCTACATTCCAGAAAAGGATTAGGTTGCAAGTGAGACACGTCGAAAGATAGTGACTGTAATATTTGGATTTTATCCACAAACCAACCAAAGTAAAACAAAATTCAATTAATTTAAATTATCATATTGTGGAAATTTAAGTGTTCTAGAAAAAAACATATAAACAATGACTTTATCTTACATTAAATATGTATAAGTAAACTTTGAAAAAGATGTGCCCTTCAAAGTCTTCGAAATCCTACTTGGATCCAATACATAGAAACTATTTATAAAGTATATTATATACACAGTTTTGTATTTTTGCTACAAATCATTTACAGTTTTATATAAGAATAATGTGAAACAAAAATTTATTTGTCAAATTATCAATTAATTACTAGTTAGAAATAATAACATTAAATACATTAGAAAATCTATAGTTTGATATTTATTGGAAAATATATATTAATTACATGCACTGAGGGTCCTTTGTTATATACTTTATTAGTATATATCTGACGTCAATAATTTTTTTTTCTTATTAGTTGGGTCCCATATATTTGTATAAACTTGACTCTAACCATTGTTTATTTACTAATGTAATCTTCAAATCAGATATAAAATAAATGTTGGGTTTGGTTGATCCAACAAAATTGCCCCCACATTTGTCTACGGAGAGTCCATCAGGTCACATGGGTGGCACTAATTGAATCTCAGTTCAATATATATATAAACAGAAGTATTTTTCATTATGGTATTATAAGTGTTGGAAGATTACCATACATTTGAAATAAACATGTCCATAATTAGACAGAAAATTGAACCTTTTGTATAAGTGTATTGATGAGGCAATAAAAGTCCAACTACACATCTCAAGGTAACGATTGGTTGGAATTTTTTTTATCCATGTATAACGACAAAAAAACATAAACAGAAACAAAACAAAAATCAAGAAACCTACGTCCACAACTCTATCTTTGGTCTGAAATCTGAATTCTGAAAACTATAATCAACTATACTGGTCTAATCGTCTATGATTGGTAGAGTTTTTCCAAACCTAATGATAGGACACACGAATTATCGCTTGGGATCATGCTAAGCATAACCTTTTCTTTATTAATTTAACATCACAATATCATTATTAGCATAACATTTCTTTGGTTAAAACTAATATCATCAACGTTTTCACGGTCATTGCATAGGTTTTAGAAGAACCATTCAAGGGTTTAAGAAATAATGATCTTAATTAACACTAGTAGACGATCAAACAAAAACAACCACGATCTAAACTCACACGCGAGCAAACGAATTCGTTCTCAACTATGAATGAAAACTCAATTCGTATATAACTAGGATCCATAAGACGACCATAACAATGATTTATTATTTTTCTTTCTTTTTGGTTAATTCTGATTTATTATCTTCAACGCTTTCCTTAAGCAATGTACAATATTGTTTTGGACCACAATTGTTGGATTTGTCTTGGTTTCAATCATAGCTACTAGTATAGACGTCCTAAATTGTAAGAAAACACCTCTATTCTACACCCCGAAGAATATTATGGAACTTCATTTGGAATATTCTTTATTTTTGGTAGGGTGGAGGAAACAATTGCCTTTCACCATTTATTAGATTAAATTACAAAAAATTTATAAACAAACTCGACGTCTGTTTCCACTGCGTCCTGTAACATAATCAAATGGACTACATCAGCGCAAAAATCAAATGTATGAAAACCTAACTACAAATAAAACGTATAGTTTGCTAATTCGTCTGTTAGACGATTAGTCTCCCTATACACATGAGAAATTCGGACTAACCAATTCTTTGAAAAATAACTATGACACAAACATATCTCAAAAGCTATCGGATATGCCTCACTTATCCCTGACTGAAGAAATCCTACTATCAACTCTGAATCTACCTCTAAATCCACTTTCCTAAGCCTCTCTCCCAAACAATCAGCAGACCATAGTAAATTCCCCACAACTCCATTAAAAGTGCCTAGCATTTGTCAATATGTAGGGCAAATCCGCCTACCCAATAACTATCCCCATCTCAGATCAAATTATATTCTGAAATAATACTTAAAATTATAGTTTTTTTTAACACCAAAACTTAAAATTACACTAAAAAGTAATTTTTCTAATCAAATATCGGAAGAAAAAATAGATAATATTTGAAATCCATTAATTATATTGCATTTTTATAACAATTATAATTTGTCAATTAGTGATAAATGAAAAAAAAAGAGAAAGAGAGAGAGTTGATAACTTGCATAATGTATTATTAGAGAGGGAAAGAGAGCATGTGGTGTCCGACCATTTCAACTCTCACGACTTGCTCCGGTCTTCCTCTGATGCCGACATCTTCTTTCTTTTTCTTTTTCTTCTCTTAAATTTATAGACTGTGGGTTCTAGTCCTATAATTAATATCTCACCAATATTTTAGTTTAACATTTTTGATATAGCTACTAACTTTTTAAACCGAAATTCAAACTAAGGTCACAAATCTACAGCCGATCGATGCATAAACTTTGTAGTGGTTAAGAAAACAAATCCAGTAAAAGGTCGATGCAAAGTTCGATCCACCAACCGAAAGAAATGGTTATATTTAACTCGTGTAACCAATTTTCTACGCTTTTTCATGTCACGTTAAATTATATATTAACTGTTTATATATAGACATTACATTCAAGATTCAACGTCGTTTTCATAATAGTACGTAATATAAATATAGTATGTGAGAGGGAGAGGGGTTAGGTTTAGGTTTTGTGAGTAAAATATTATATTTTCATACATTTTAGCTTCTCAGTCTACTACTCAACAATGAATTAAAATCGATGTTTTTGAAGCAACTAAAATTCAAATCAAATTCTAGAAAGTCGTTTTCCTTCTTCTCGATATTCTTATGGTTTTCTAATTTAAAATGCATGGAATCGTAGAAAGTATTCCAAAATTCAATGTTAATTCTAGAAGAAAACTTTAATCGGCAAATTAAAATTCTTTAATAAATCGTTAGTTTTCTAGAGACTGCAAATAATATTTCTAGAAGAAGAATAAAAGAAACTCATAAAGTCATAATAAACAAAGCCGAATCCAAATATATATTTTACATAACAACTACACCAAATTATTTTGGAAGAACATTTATATGAAGTATACTTATTAGGGAAAAAACAATTATGCTTATTTCATATACGTCGATGTTCCAAATGTTTTTATTGCTTTATATGGTTAGATATTTTATGAATTTCTATGTAAACTTTTAATTGGGTTTTTAAATATACATCTCTAGCTATATTGTTGCATGTAAACAAAATGATGTTTTTAATTAAAGTGTGGGAAAAAACAGAAGAGAAATAAGTAATTTCTTTTTAGAAGAGGAGTATAAAACATATATGCATATGGGGTTAATTTTCCAACATGATAAGATAGCATCAAAAATTACTATAACGAAAAAAGAACTAAAGATACGAAATAGCAACAAAAATACTAAAAATATGAAAAAATAAAATTACCATAAAAACTAGTGTACACAAAGGTCAAAATCTTATTTACATTTGTAATTAGGATCTATATTTCAAAAAATTGAACATGGACCATAATTGTTTTTGCTATTTTTGAGCTGGCCTGTTTTTGCTATTGGTAAATGGTGGTTTAGTTAATTATTGCATAACAAATTGAACTTGCATCTTTAAGTTCGGTGCGAAAACTTAGATTATTCAGAAATATGTTTTTTTTTAAATCGAAAATAAAAATAAATTAATTATAATGCCATATTGTCGATCTATAATCCCATGATACCCTCGTGGTCGTGTCTATTTCCTAATTTTTAGGAAATTATTCTCATATCCATAATTTCAGCCAAAAATAAGAATTCAATTATATTTTGCTAAATATTCCAACAAACAAATGTGTTTGTAATAAAGTCGCATGGAATCCATATATATTAGGGCAAGCAAAAAATGAGAATGATATTAATCTTTATAAAAAAAAGACATCAAATGATCATTGATTAATGATTATTAAGACTATTTTCTGTCCATGTAAATTTGTAAGCGAGTGTCTTAATGTCTTTGTGGCTGAGAGAAACATATTGTGCGGCGGTATCTCTATCTCTGACCAATTATATTCCATTTATGGTTGTCATAGTTTATCCAGAGAAGTAGCTTCGAATTTGATTATGTTTTTCGTATTTTGTAGACACACAATTTAACCGGTAACAAAATATTTCGGCGTGTGTTTTGGATTGGCATATTAGAATTTTCGCATAGCTATAAAGTTTTGAATAGTATTACACTTTTAGTTATCCATCACCAAGTGGGGCTCTTCTAATCTACTTGCCATTTGTAGTAACATAATTTAATGATTTGATGTGCGTCGTTTGTCTTATATTTAGCCTGATATTGTGAAAAAGAATAAATTATTCCTCAAACTTATCTATATATATAGCAAACCAATATAATATTATATCGTTAAAAATTGTTATATAGACGATTAATAAGCTTAATGAATATGATTAATTGAAACTTTGACAATTTTGAATTATATATTTTTAGTTATTATTAGAACACAGAAGAACCATGATGCGTAATATAGGTCATTATTATGCGTTAAGTTTCATGTGTCGTGATGAAAGAAAATCCTTTTTGGGTGACTAAAGAGGAAAGATTCTAAATCGGTGGCTAAAATGTAATTATGATGGTTGAACCATTAAAACAATTCATATCGACACATTTGCAGGAAGGTTTCATATTCGATAATTCTAACTTCTTCTTTCTTATGCACCCGATTAGTCTAACTTACAATAATAGTTTTATCTAGAAATTCATTGAACCTTTATGGTGCATTTAGTTTATATGTCTATGTTATTATACCTACTCAACCATGAAGATTGTTTGTTTTCGTATTTTTCTACGATCTGATTTGACAATTAGACTTACAAAATTATCAACTAAATAGAAGCTTTGTTCAAAAAATCGGATAGAGTCCGCAGCGATTTTGTCCAAATCAGAAAGATTAATCGTTTATCCGATTTTTGTCCGTATAGATCCGCTAGACCCGCTTAATATATATATATATATATATATATATATATATATATAT
>Ga0041059_1002264_pt1 | contig 14590 bp, 12 predicted proteins | sample AraColnosormetaG_FD_56232 | JGI IMG/M metagenome (GOLD analysis project Ga0041059, IMG submission 56232) | Arabidopsis roots microbial communities from North Carolina, USA - Col MF nosort | ecosystem: Host-associated > Plants > Roots > Unclassified | place: USA: North Carolina | collected...
ACTTTATAGTATAGCAAAAAAAAAAAAAAAATGGCATACGAGAGAGACTTAAGCAAAATACGAAGAGGCATGAATGAAATCTTTAATCATTGGATTTGGCAACTCTCACTCATCAAGAACGTGCCGGCACGATTCATAAATGTCTTATTTATGATGTTTTTACTTATTTTCTCTTTTCGATTCCCCTCGGATTACGAAACATAGGCGACTAGAGTCCAATGGGACGTGCCCAACTCTAACTAAATCAATCCACTAACGATCCACCACGTCACTGATTGTCCCATCACCTAATCATAATCACACCAGACGGTAGCTTCTTATAATTATTTGTCAAACTTGATGAATTAGTAGCTAATTGCCATCATGTGTTATTTTCAACTTTTTCATTCCATAAGACTATATATATATATATATATTGCTGACCAAAAAAGAAATTGCTTATATTGATTATATGCTTACTGAGTTTAATAATGAAAATTAGAAATGTAATAAAGTTATCCACAAATATTTATCAAATGACCGTGATAAATCGTACAAAATTATGTGTTAATTTAACCACTCATAATTTTTTTAATAAACATTTATCATGTGGATTTGGATTTAAATAATCACATTCAATGATAGTAGCACAAACCACTAAATTGTACACGAAAAGTATGAATTAACCAAATCATGATATCAAAGAAGTTAAGCTTAGTAGCTTACCAACTATTCAGTATTCACCAACCAGTGACCAATCTCTCTTTATTAACTAACTTCACTTCTTTTCTGTTCAAAAATCTTTTTTCCTTTTTGATAGAATAATTCAATTACTGACCAGAATTCTCTAAGAAATAGATGAAAAAGACAATCCATAATCACTATTGCCATAATCCAATAAGCTGCAAAATAATTCAGAAACGACAAAAAAAACTATCAGAAAATGTCACAAGAAATAAACCAAAAGGTCCAAACAATAAAATCCATATGAACTATAAGGCTTATACGTGGCCCATTATACTGTGTAACCCATTATTCTTCGAATCGAGCCATAGCAACCAACATGCAACAAATATAGAAGTTTTACGTACATAGGAAGGAAGGCAAACAAAAAGTGTTGTTTCGTGAACCCTAAGAGAAGAAAACACGAACCTTTGAAGTCAAGAAGAATTTCTCCACTGAAGCTCAATCTGAATACGACCATTCTTGGAATCAATCAGATGATACTTATCGTTGATTCTCCGATTACTCACAACATCCCCAAGATTTATCACCACGTAACCAAGAGTTTCCTGATCAAATCATATATCAAAATGTTAGTTTTTGCTTTCTCAGAGATACGATTTTGATGCAATCTTTAAAGAGAGATCTGATTTTGTTTCTACCTTGGGATGAATTAGTCTTGAAGAAGAACTTATGACTTCAACGTGTAGCTTATCGTTTATGGGAGGCTCATCTAATGGGAACTGAAAATCTTCATCCCATCTCGGTTCTCTGTTTTTCTTCACACGCTACAAAATCAAACCAAAATGTGTAAAATTTGATGTCCTCTCATATGTTTCCATTTTGAGTTTTAAGAGAAGTTTTATATATACCTTTGTCTTACGCTCTTCTCCTCTGAATAGCAAACGAACAGAAGGATTAGTGTGATATTTGCCTTCTAGATCTTCAGCTTCGTGAACTATCACCACAAGCAAGCCACCAGTAGAAGGTGTGCCTTCTGGTGCTTTCTCTACTGCATTTGGATCATCAATGTTCTCTGGAATATCATCATCCTTAAAAGGTTTATATTCGACTTCAACCACGAGCTGTCCACGCGATTTCTCGCTAACTGGCTCTTTTGGTTCCATGGATTTTAAGAGCTCGAGTGTCATGAGTTTTGGCTCCTCTGGTGTAAGGTCTTTGAGTTGAATCACATTCATTCCTATCTTATCATGTTTACCAACCTGAAATATATCAAGTGTACATAAGGCAAATTATCTCCAGCAATTATTGAAACAAGCCAATTCACAAACTGGTTTTACCTGTTCCCAGTCATAAACAATGAGCTGTAGCTCTTGGCTCTCTGGTTCTTTAACAACCAAATCGAATTCTTCGTTCCATTCAGGATTCAGATTACTGTGTTTAACAACTGTCTTCTTACCAGGAACCTTGTCTCCAGAGAGTGTTAATTTCACATAAGGATCTGATCCACCCAGAAGATCCTTCTTCTTAAGCTTTATTGCCTTTATGACCTTCACACTAAGCAATCCAACAGGTTTCTTCATAGCTCTGCAGATTGCGCAAAATTGAATTATAACAAAAATTTCAAATAGTAACACAAGTGTGACATTTGACAAGAAAAAAAAAGAACTTACTTAGAAGGATCCATTATTTGAACATTCAAAGTCTTTGGCCATAGGTACATGTTTGCAACCTGATCTTTAATGATTTCCTACAATAGTAATAAACAATAACACAAGAAACAGAGTTTCAGGTCCGAACAAGAATGTTTCCTTACATGGGAAGTTAAAGGAACAACTTCCAAAACGTCTTTACCTGGACAAATCGGTATAAGCCAGGAATCGCCATTACATCTGCACCTAGTAACTTCAGTCCAAAATCGACTTGTGGCTGCAGAAGATATCACATTGTAGACTCTCTTGAGTTTTAAGGTATTATACAAAATAAGGTTGCTCCGGTTTGAATTATACCTTATCCATAAGAGAGACAAATATGTTGGCAAAACAGGGGAATGATGGAACCAAAGGCTTCAGAGTAATCCTTGGAGTAGCGTAAACTTGCAAATCAATCACCTGATGATACCACCTTGCAAGTAATCAGACAAAAATTACTTATTTTCTTGCGATGCAGCGATCAAAAACTTACCTGAACAGTAGCTTTTAACCCAAATGCTTTGGCTACAACAATGATATTAGGGTTCCCTGCCCATTTCACTGACAACTCCATGATAATTTCTTTGTCATCAGTTGCATATACTTTCATTCCTGCGAATGATAGTGATAATATCAAAACAAACATTCATGAACTAATTAAGGAACTAAAATGTGTATCTATGAGTATTAAACACAAGTAGAAACCTTGGAAACTTGGTGGTAATGAACCCAAAGTGAGCATTTCAAATTCAACTGAATCGATTTTGTAGTTTGGAATTTGCTCAGCGATAATGGGTTTGGCTATTGACTTGGCCATCTTACAGATAGCCTGAAAAAAACATTACAAGGAACATTGTTTAACAAGTTACAGTATTGAAGAAGATAAAAGACAACAATAAAACAAACATGAAAGCTAAGAAGAAGACTTACTTTGTCCATATAAGGCCACATATGGCCAATAAGCTTGTTAAGCCAGTCAATCTTCAAATAGAAAAAGAGACTTTGTTACAAATTAGACCATAATATGTATTAACTAAGAAGATTTAGAGAATGTGAAGAAACATACACGATCAAAATCAGGATTTTTCACCCACATAGGTATTTCAGGGAACATTGTTGCTATAGTCTCTGAATCTAACTCCACCAATGGCTTGATCTCAGGATCCTAAGAACAAATAATGTCAACAAATAAAGCAATAAACATTGGCTAACCAAAGAAGAACATTAGAAGTATAGAAAACCTTAGCTTCATTTAAAAACAAATTGAGAAATCAATCTTTTCGTATACATGTTTTAAGAATCCAATCGATCAATTCACAACAAAAATGATAAATAAATAAAAAAAACATGCCTCAACATCAGTAGACTGGAAATAGATGAACAAGTAGTAACCAATGACGATTCCGATCGTTGTTCCAAATCCAAAACCAATCACACCCAATATTGTGCTGATTATTCCCATGTCTCATCAACTCAAATCTTCTGACAAGACACTCTTCGGATTCTTTCAACTACGAAAACAAAACCTTTAATCTCAAAAGAGAAATTGCATTTACTTAGAAGGGATTAAATATCAGTTAATGTTTTGATATCCCAAGGGATTTACGTTAGAGAAAGAGGAATACCCAGCATCATCGTCATAGTCTCATTACTATTTTCCTTCACTTGATCAAAAAACGGTTTCGAATAGGAAAATTTCAAGAGCGTTATGTACGGACTCACTATGAAACGTCCATTTGTTTGGTTGAGATTTTGTAGTTTCAATAGTATCGACAAATAAGGACTTTATTGCAAGGGATCAGTGATTGTCTATTTCAATAAAAACCTTTGCTTCAACTTCTACATTGCTTACTCATTAATCTTCTCTTTGATGTTTATAATGTAAGTTATGTAACAATTTCTTAGGCCCATTTAGGTATATACCTCTATTACAAGTCTACAGTGTATAGTGCATATAAATTTTAAAATCCAATAAGTTTATGTTGTTCCACAGGTGACTGCCCAATAAGTCTTGACTTTTCTTGCCAACAGCAGAAGAATTATTCCACTATGATAAACATTCTCATTTTAATTTTTTCCCGACAAATTAATTAAAGGGTAAAATGTAACTTAACTAAATTAAAATGAGAAAGGCCGAGGAAAATAAATTCTTGGATGAATGTGTAAGCCTTAAGATATATGCCCCGAAGTAAACAGCCCATTGATGTGGAGGCCTTCCCAATACACTCTATCCATCTGGATATCACAAAAACTGCTATTTTGGTACCTGATTGTAGTAGTCTCGACCAACAATTAGATTCTATGATATATATGAGATTCATAAAGAAAAAGTTATAAAGAAAATGCTAGTTAGATGTATCATATGATTCATGTACCTACTTGCGTAGTATTATTTATAGTGAAAAAATGTTTAAAGTTCGATAATCGATTTGTTATAAGTTATAATTAAATTGCTACAATTTCTTAATATGGAAGCAAGCCAAGGATCATAAAAAGCAGTTCTAAAGACAAAAGTATACAAAATGTTATATGTGCATTCTTTAAAGAAGAAGAAAAGGTGATGTACGTGGATTTAGATATGGTCGGTGCATAAAGTAATAAAAATCATGATGGAGCACGTCATTTGCTAAAGGCAACACCAAAAGTAGCAATGCACTGACTCCTGGTAACTCCACATAAACCCTAGCTAGCAGCTACGTATAATGTGGGGAAATTTTAAACAAAATTTGGTCAAGAATGGGATCCAAGGAAAAAACATATTATTATCGAATGATAAACTGAAATCCAATGGATTAAGTAAATTTCATACATATTAGAATAATATCAGGTGTAGACACAGACACTAGACAGTACAAAAACATGTAAAAAACGTTGTAAGGAAATACTTCAGATGCATATCAATAATCAAAGTAAGAAATCATTTCACAGGGTTTTAAAAGTACTATAGATCATGAGTCTTAATCTTCGGTTATGAATAAAAATGTGATATATATTACCGCCTATGTTGGACTTATGTGCAATTTGCGTTAAACTTTGATTTTATTTGGTTGGAAAATGAAAGTCAACAAATAAAACCAAATTGGTTCTACCAAACACGCTGCAATGTATTAAATATGTACATATATACGAGACGAAATGATGAAAAGAAAAGAGTGACCACACCTAACCATATGATTAATGCCAAAACAAGTTTATGAAAAAAGCTGCGATCATCATCATCCAAGTTATCTATCTATAATAACCATATACGTACAGAGACTATCGAACAAATATATATATATATATATATATATATGATATTCGCCGACTATAAGACCCATACATAATTATAACCTATAGACTACCAAGTTTAAGAAATACACATAAATATGATGATATTCGTCCTATATTACTTTTGGGTGTTTCAAAGCACATCGACATAAAATACACTATATAAGTTCATAAACGTAGTCTTGGCATCCAACCGATCCGCAATATTAATATACACAATCAGATAAAATATGTCATGTTGTTTCGATATTACCAGATTTAAGTGTTAAAATGATTTATATTGTATGCATGTCATATGATCAAATATTTTGAATTTTATTTTTTTCTTATAACCACAAGAATAGGCCGAAGCTCAAACCAAATCCTGGAAATAGCATTTAAATAAATGAATCATACTGATTACTCTACTTTTGATAGTAAATTCTGTGTAATGTTAACCATATATCCATCAGCTATGATTTTCTCTGCAATATAAAAATCCCCCTATTTAGATTCTGTAGTTCTAATTGGCTCAATCCTTCAAATGGTTACATTAAGAAAATGACAAGGTTTTGATTCGCAGTACGTAGTTTTATTAATCAGTTTATTCGATTTCTAGGCTCATTTGATCGAATGGTACAACATTATATATACGGTATACCTATCATTTTACATTTCAATTAAATATCAGATAACGATTCTTAAAAATTGATATTTACGCAATAGACAATATCGTAGTGATATCCTCGATGCTCTCTATTATAATGTCCACCATAGAAAATACTATTCGATATCTAATATCTTCTCCCTTTCGTATTATTTTGAAGGAAAGCACATGCAACCATGCATGAAAGACCGACCAATCCTATTCTTGGAAAACCTCACGACAACGATGAATGGCTGGTGTGATGACACCTGTCAAGATCTACAATGACGGAATTGACTGGGACCCACACTTTCCCTCCACGTGAGGTCATCAACGAAGAAAGCCACCGATGATACCGACGTGTATGGTCAAGATCTGCCTAAAGCAGATCCCTAATCACACGGCTCAGATTCTCTCAGCGGCTATTGTAATACTTATTTCACGATCCAACGGTTCAGTTTCAATCGGCGGTGACCGTCCTACAGTGTTTCCCGGGACTTGTGCTCTATCGCGCAATTGGTATGCAATCTTCAAGCTAGCATAACATTAAAAACTGCGATATTTTAGTCTAAAATAAATAAATACTTTACAAAATACTACATTTTAAAAATACGCATTATTATTTGAAATAATTGGTAGCTTCGATTATAAAAAGAAACATCCGTGCTCAGTGCCTGGCAACATCTGTCCTCTCGAGGTTAGGGTTCTTTAGAAAGTTTTTATTCTATCAAAACGATCCTTTGGATCTTGTTATGAGAGTTAATTAATTTGAAGATTAATATGTTTTAAAAACTTCTAATTTTTATCTTTGTCATAAACCTTTTAAATTTTATTCAAACTTATAGGGTTTTCGATCGTATTATTTGATAGATCGTCGCCACTAAAACGTATATAAACATCTCTGTTTTTTCCTTGATTTATCCTTCCAAATCTTATTTAATCGTTTTTAAAAACCTAAAATTTCCAAATTATAATCAATGGAAACAATAGCAGTTCAAAATGCACCGGGTAAACAAGTTTCGGGTTTGAGACCATTCAAGAACCCTAAAAGAAGGAGTTCTCGTGGTTCTCTTTCAAGATCCGGAGGAAGTTTGGCTCTTCCTCTTAATCCAACGTCGTCTTGGGGATCTTCTCCGGCATATCCGCCGCCGCATAGTTACTCTCAGCCTCCTCTTCTCCCTCTACCACGTGTCAACAGCTCAACTGTTCCTCTGCAACGCGTCAACAGCTCTCGACCACGTGTCAACAACAACTCTTCTCTCAATCGCGTTGCTCAGACAAAAGCTATTTCTGAAACACACATGAAGAAAGCAGAGTTCATCGAATCTGCGAGACTGACTCGAACCGGTTCAGTGCCGATCCAGGCGAACCAGTTGCGTGATTTTCCTGAAGGATTCGATGGCTACCCCGGTCCAGCGATCATGTTATTATCTCCGCCACCGAGTAGTTTGCCCATGCCTAGGTTTTCGATCAAACCGAAGCTTCGTTGCAACGTAGAAGCTGCTGGGAAAAGTGACGTAGCTACCAATAACATCCGGCGAGTTTTACAGCTCCGGTGAAAGGTGGTGCTACGTTAACGTACGAATAAAAAGAAGCTTATGGGCTTTTTAATACTTTATTGGGCTTTGGGTCTGTCTTGTTTTTTAAATTGATAGAACTCTTCTCTACTTTGTGTGATTTGCTAAGCCATAACTTTTCAAAAAGGCTTCCTAGGCACAAAATAGCCTGGCTGTAATAGAATTTCAATTTTATGTTCCTTAATAAGAAAAAAAGTTTCTAATGATAGATCGAATATGGAGCTTGTAAGAAACAATACAAAATGTTATAAATACTAAGTTTGTAACAATCAGTGTGAGAAACAAAACTGGTCTTCTCTGTGAATCGAGCAACATTCTGAAGATGATAATGATCTCAGCCTTCTGTGAATCTGTGTCCACAATTGGGGCAAGTGTAATATGTTGTTTGTCCTTCGTCTGCTGATCTAGTCTGTAAATCAGAAAACTCTGATGAACACATTCTTTGAAACGAAACAAGAAGGAAAAACGAAGAAGTTGAAAGCTTGGACTTACCTGTCTGGTTGTGTATACAAGCTCCGGATGCTGGCATTTCTCGCACGCCTTTTTGATCTGGAAAGAACATTCAAAACCACAACGCAAGAATTAAGACAGAGTGTTGTAACATGATTTTTTGAGTCTGATTTTCTTAAAAACCTTTGGTAGCTCAGCGTCTTCCTGTGTTTTTTCACTCTGATATTCCTAGTTCTCTTCTGATATCCTGCAAAACGCCAAAGATCATGAGTTGTATACTAACTCTGCATTGTGGATACCTTCCACAAACACCAAAGAACATTACAAAAGCAGTCTCCATTTTAAGTTTTGAAACTGATTACATAGCATGCACGGGTCTCTGTGTGTGTTCACTGCCTATTAAGTGATAATAATGGACCAAAATAAATCAAGAGCTGAGATCTTTGCAACTCCGTGAAACAGAAACCAAATTTGATTGATTTACACACATATGGATGCAGCGAAAGATAAGAATCCACAATGCTGAGTAAAGGAAAACACATACCTCAGTAGTAACTGTGTAAGCTAAATTCTTGTCAATGATTTCTGAAAACAATGAAGTTTAAAACAACAATAAGATTAACCAAATCAAGAACCAAAAACTGTTCGATTCGATTCAAAAAATCCAACAGAATTTCATGGATACCTTTGCCATTTCGCGTTGTTTCGCATAGTGGACATTCTGCATACTTGGTTGATTTCAAGACCAGCATTGTCCCACACAAATTACAGAACAAGATATCACTTTCACGAGATTTCTCCATTAGAGAACCTTAAACAACAACAAAAACGCCAAAGAAGCAACATAATTGTTTCATTTGCTTACACAAGACAACATTAATGGGAACAAAACTCCAAACATCAAAGGATTCTACAGGAGAACAGCTAGGAACCATATTTAAGCACGAACTCTAAAATTTATGTGATAGTAAGAAAATTTCTGAAACAGAGACACTAGTTTCCAAGAGCCAACATAAACACAAACACAAGTTAATAGAATGACCAGCACAGTATAGATAGTTAACAACAACCCACATTACATAGAATCAGAAAACACAAAAAGAAGAAAAATATAGCAAAATATCTCAAACAGAACCTGTGGCGAGACCTTACTTAAACACTGACTTTATGAGCAGAGAGAAGAAATTTACAAGTAGTGAGAAAAAGAGACGTTAAAGGGTATAGGGTCCAACGGTTTGTGCTTAAAGTCTCCGGCGGCCGCGACGATTAAGAGCGGAGGCGGAGACAAGAGGACGAAGAAAGAAATATTTATTGGGCTTAAATCAAAAGCCCAATATAATGGGCTTCAAATGTGTACCGAAAGTATTTATTTAAATTATTTTCGTACCAACCAAAATTGGTGATGATATTTTTGATTTTACATTTTCAGTTGAAAATTGAAAATTGAAACGCTCCTTTTTCCGCCATAGAGAGAAAGAGACAATGGAGGAGAAACAGAAAAGTCTCAGTCCTCCGCCGTGTCCTTCCACTGTAACAGTGCGACGGAATCCTCCGAGGAGAGCTAGAGCAACGCCGTTTACTACTACAACTAAGCCACCTCTCTCCTCTTTAGCCTGCGCGAAACCCCACGACGTTCCTACTTTTCCGATCGACGAGATTCTCTCTATCCAAATCCCACAATCCGAACCAAAACCAGCGATTGCAGAGAGTTTGAAGATTTTCCTGAGAATCAAACCATTGAGAACTTTCACCAAGGTTACGACCACCACGAAGAGCAGACCTAGAAATGTGTGGCCACAGAATCCTTCGAAGAAGAACAACGCGAAAGAGAATAGAAATCCGGAGATTACGAAGAAGGTTAGGAAGAAGGACGAAGAAGCTTGTATTACTCTCAACGATTCTTATTCAGTTACGTTAACTCCGCCTCAATCGTTGCAAGAGCTGAAACGAAGTAAGACTGAGGTATACGAAGGGTTTTCTCATGTTTTCCCGGCGGATTGTTCTCAGGTTCGATGAAATTTCTCATCGATTTTACTACCTTTTTGGTTGAATTTGAGATTAGATCAGAGTTGATGAGTTTGATTTTGCTGTTTGTAGAACGATGTGTATGATAAAATGGTTCAACCTTTGTTGGAGGATTTCATGAAAGGGAAAAGTGGAATGTTGGCGGCGTTGGGACCTAGCGGCTCGGGGAAGACTCATACGGTCTTTGGAAGTTTGAAGGATCCTGGAATTGTGCCAATTACACTCCGTCAAATTTTCAAAAAGAACGATGAGAGTTGTTCTGGATCTTTGAGGTACTGTTATAGTGTTATGTAGTATCATGATACACCATGGATGTGTCAATAGGAGGAAATCCAAACTGTATGAAACAATGAATTTGTTTGGACTACACACAGCTTTATATCTTGTTCTATATATAACATCTCGTTACTTCTATTCAGGTCATTTAACTTGTCGATATTTGAAATATGTTCTGAACGAGGGAAAGGGGAGAAAGCATATGATTTGCTAGGTGGTGAAAGCTCTGAATTGTCTGTTCAGCAATCAACCATCAGGGGTTTGAAAGAGGTTTGAGATTTTTTTTTGTGTGTGGTGTTTCTTGGGTGACCACAACACTCAGTTTGTGATTGTAACTCTTCGTTATTTTTCTCAATCATTTGTGTTAAGTAGGTTCCAATCCAGAATCTGGAAGAAGCAGAGTCTTTAATTGGACAGGCAATGCTGAAACGTGCAACGGCTACAACAAACTCCAACAGCCAATCAAGGTACTTGGCAGCAAAAGCTTTTAATCTTTCTCAGCACACCAACTTGATTTTAACTTTTGCTAACACACCCTTGTGCCCTTTGTTTATTTGATAACTCAACTGAATTAGAAGCCCTTTCACATGGAAGTTAGAGCCTTTTTCAATAATGTTTAACTAGATGTCTTCATGTTCTATACTAATTTTGGAATTACTAACAGTCGCTCACAATGCATCATCAACATACGAGCATCATGCAATGGCTTTTCCAACGAAACAAAATTGCAGTCTAGTGATGCTATGCTGACAATAGTGGACCTGGCGGGAGCAGAAAGAGAGAAAAGAACAGGAAATCAGGTTTTAATCTATGTTGTTGTCACTTTGTATATGGACTCTTTGATATGCAAAACCACAAATATATGTCATGTCTGAAAGTATTTGTCTTATAAATACAGATTCAGTGTACTAGTTAGGAGAATTGATTCCTAGCTTAATTACAGATTATAGGTGACTCATGACTGTAAAATATTGTCCAGTACTTGTTCTTAGCATCAAAATAGGATATGATATAACTGTGGAGATGTCTTCATCTGTAAACTAAAACTTGGTCCCTGTTTGCCCGTTCAAATTGTTTTGCAGGGAGAAAGGTTGGTTGAGAGTAATTTCATCAATAATACATCCATGGTTTTCGGTCAATGTTTACGGGTAAGGCCATTGATTTTGGACTCCCTGGAACTGACCCTTATTTTATCCTCTTTTTGATGCCTACCATTCCACTAACCATGAACACTCGGTATTTGTTGGCAGTCACTGTTGGAGTACCAGAAGAACCGAAAGAAGGGATTGCAGAAACATCATCAAAATTCTTTGGTAGCGTCTACCTCAAAAATCCTTCACATTATCTCATGAATTTCTTTTACTTATTTATGAGTTATTGAATCTTTCCTCATTCTATATGCTAATATGATTTTGGCTTTATGTAGTTAACAAGGTACTTGCGAGATTACCTAGAGGGGAAAAAGAGGATGGCTTTGGTATGCATAACTTGTGGGATTTCTTCTTGAGTTCTTTAACAAGAGTTAGTTTTCAAATATTGAAATTTTTTCTTCTCCTCTTCTGCCTATTTTACAGATTTTAACTGTCAAAGCAGGGGAAGAGGATTATCTTGATACCTCCTATCTTTTGAGACAAGCATCACCGTATATGAAAATCAAGTAATAGTTGCTATTATGACCTCAAATAGGAAGTCTACTTTTCTCGCAAGTGCTAATGCCTTCACATTTGTTGTTTTATTTAGATTTGATAACACTGAGGAACCTTGCAACAAGAGACAGCTCAAGACATTTCCAAGAGCTGAAAAAAACAAGAAGATTAAACTTAGTGCTCCCAAGACTTCCCAAGTAAGTTTGGCTTCCTCTACGCAAGTTATTGTATTTTCTGCAAAACTGAATAGTAATTTTCTATTATGTATATACCATTTACTATAAAAAAAAAACGTTATGTTTGCCATCTCTAGATTGAAGAAAATTTTCAAGGCGAGAGATGCCAAATTTCTCAGGAAGGTAGGATTTTGCTCTGACAATTTTTCCACACTTTTGACTCCACGGAATTTTCATTGGTCGCTTTCTTTCTGTGATCTCTCATCTTCCCTGAGAGACAAGAAGATGAGAGATCACAGAAAATACCTGTTTACAAACAAGAAAGCATATGTCTAATACGTTTTCTCATCAGTGAATTTGCAGGGAAAGAAGGCTGATCCAACAGACAGATCATCTCCGAGGCTGGAACATGTTGCCCAGGATAAAAATGAGCGAGAGCACATCATTATGCGGAATTTCTCTAAAGTCTTATGGAATGTTTTGAAGCAGTGCAACGAGAAACTAAAAGTAATATCCTGACTTTGCCTTTCATTTGCCTCTGTTTACATTGAACAGTTTGTGATTGAGCTTATTTTCTTGAAGCTATGATGTGTCACAGTTGAAATATATCTATTTTTTCTTCTGGTTTTTATCATCTTAGGTTGCTGAAGGTGAAATTTTCACTCTCAAGGATAGCCTTCGAAGAGAACAGCTAAAATCTCTTGGATTGGAGACAGAGTTGATCAGTCTCAAGTCCTCTTGTCTGGCACAGCCATGTATACCTGAGGTAGAAGTCATTGTAAATGCAAAAGAACACTTTGAGGTTGACGCGGCTTTGACTAATGAAGTAAGTTTGGATATGTTTTCTTCTTAATACTTCACTTCTCATACCTGCCAAAGATATTCATTTCTAATCACAAATTTTCAGAGGAATGTCGATGACGATTCTTGCAATCTTATAAAGGCCAGAAGAGAAGCTGGAGCAGAAGAATCCAGCGAGACTCCTGTGCCTAAAGTGGTAGTAAGTTTGGAAATGTTTTCTTCTTAATACTTCACTTCTCATACCTGCCAAAGATATTCATTTTTAATCTCAAATTTTCAGAGGAATGTCGATGATGATTCTTGCAACCTTATCAAGGCAAGAAGAGAAGCTGGAGCAGAAGAATCCAGCGAGTCTCCTGTGCTTAGTGTGCTAGTAAGCTTGGATATGCTTTCTTCTTAATACGTCACTTGTCATACGTGCCAAAGATATTTGCTTTAATCACAAATTTTCAGAGGAATGTCGATGATGATTCTTGCAACCTTATCGAGGCAAGAAGAGAAGCTGGCTCAGAAGAATCCAGCAAGTCTCCTGTCCCTAATGTGGTAGTAAGTTTTTATATGTTTTCTTCGTAATACTTCACTTCTCATATCTGCCAAAGATATTTATTGCTAACCACATATTTTCAGAGAAATGTCGATGTTGATTCTTGCAACCTTATCAATCCCAGAAGAGAAGCCAGCACAGAAGAATCCAGCGAGTCTCCTGTGCTAAGCAAAAATGTAGTACCTGGCTGCTATGTTGTTTACTAATTATGTCTTGGGAGTATCTGCTTGTTCTAAGGCTGTGCATGTCCTAATAATTGTTTGATATTAATAACCTTCCATTTGTGTTTTAAGGTGAAAGATGCTGAACTTGTTCCATGTCACTTGTCTTCTGAGAATGATGCAGAGCCAAGAGTAAGGCGAGTTGAAGTTGATACATTCTTTGTTTAATTCAGAAACTTGTTCACGAAAGCATGTGCTTTGTTGTGTGTTTGCACTTTTCAGCAATCTGTTAATTCTGAAGAAAATGTGGGGATTCCTTCTACGATTACTCATGTTGAAGCTGAAGTTACCGACTTTCAAAGAGATCAGGTATATGATATATTCTCATTCATCGGGTCAATCCGTGAGATACAACAACTCACAGAACGGAATGAACTCAAAACTGATTTTCCTCTAGGCCATCCAGAATCAAGATGATCCAACACCTTCACCAGAACAAGTTGAAGTTAGTCAAGATTGCATCAACAGCGGGCTGTCTAACGTTCAAACAAAATCCGCAATATCCCGCAGATTTCCAGATTCAGAGAAGCAAGAAAGGTTAAGAGTGATTTCATCTTCACATACAGCTCTAGCTCTCTCTCTCTCTCTCTCTCTCTCTCTCTCTCTCTCTCTCTCTCTCTCTCTC
>Ga0041059_1002265_pt1 | contig 14586 bp, 13 predicted proteins | sample AraColnosormetaG_FD_56232 | JGI IMG/M metagenome (GOLD analysis project Ga0041059, IMG submission 56232) | Arabidopsis roots microbial communities from North Carolina, USA - Col MF nosort | ecosystem: Host-associated > Plants > Roots > Unclassified | place: USA: North Carolina | collected...
AAAAAAAAAAAAAAAACAATTCCTTGAATAATTTTTATGTTTTTTGAATTTTATTGGATGTACGTACATAATCATTTCAACAAAATTGCATAAAAATAGTTGATGCAAAACCAAATATGGGGAGAAAATTCAAATAGTTTTCTCAATTTGAGGTAACTACGAAATTGCCCCACATCCTTTAGTAATTACGAATTGGACCTAAAACTATAGATAATTACGATTTTTTCCCTCGAATAATAACGAAATTGCCTCAGTTATTTCGTTATTTGTTAATGCACCCCACATCTCTCGGTAATTACAAAATTTCTGCAAATCTTCCAAAATGAAATTTCTGGTAATTTCTTATTTGGTAAACTACGAATGAACAACAAAGAACAATGAATTGGTAAAATACACATTTTGGAATACTCAATCTCTCATATTATTGCTTATCCACAATCAAATCACACAATTGTAACAATGAACAACAAAGAACAATGAATCAACAAGAACAAATGAAATTAGAATCTTCGCTCACATCCCTCAGATTATAATCGCACCCTTCACAGTCTCATAGCGAATGAATCAACATGCCTTGCTCTGTAACCGCTCCTCATATTTATAGATGCCTCTGATACTTGCTTATTTCACAAGCTTCCCTCTGTTTCCTCACGTGCCTTGCACACACACTCTTATCATGCATTCGCAGTCATTAAACAGTGTCATAGTTATTCTTTATGGTTACAAGTGTGGGGTTGGTGACTGATGAAGACAACTGATCTTATTCATCTACTTCTTGGAGCTGGAGTTGGAGAAATTCGAGAAGAATGAACAAATTACGACAAGGTACATTGAGAAAATCTCCGGTGAAGCATAAAAGCACAACTTATACGTAATATTTCTATATTTGCTTTTGGAGACAGAACATGTGTCAGTAATCGTTGGTTTAGACTTCTAGGTCTGGTTTGGGGTTTGGTACAGATGGTTTTATGGCTGCAAATGTCTTATGTTGTTGAACGCCCACAAGATGCTCGATGAAATGCCGAAGAGAGTGGCTTGTTTGTAAAATTGCAGTTTTTTGGTGGTATATGGATGAGAAGCAGATGATAGTGAGTAGAGTTTTGTTACTTGGGGGTAGAAAATTCTCTTCGCCATGAGATAGACTATTAGAGTTAAGCGGGTAAAAACCCGGACTCGTTTTGTGAGACAAAAGAACCTGAAAAAGTTCTCACTTTGACTATTCTTGCTTCTATCAAGCCATTGCAATTGTTCTTGGAAAAGTGAAACACACACTCTCGTTGTCTCATCTTGCTGTGAATTATCATTCTTATCTGCTGAGTTCAAGACTGGATTAAGCATGATTCTTGAAGATAGGAGTGTGACTGAGATAATATGCATTCACTGGAAACCATGGTCTACTTTTCAAAGGTAATGTCTCTGTTCTTTCAATTTGAGACAGAACAAAAGGAAAGAAGTAGATATTAAGTTAAGTGTGGTAGCTTGAGAAATGGGAACAAATGGTTAGATTTGTAGGACTGGAAATCTTTATGCTAGAAAGAAATAGGGGTAGTATTGGACATAACTCTCAAAAGGAAAGGAGAAGGGACATTGTGTTTGATTCAAAGCTAAGACAAGGCTGCATTTGTGTCACTCAAAGGAGAATAGGAATTACCTCTGACAGAGTTTGAAAGAAAAACTCTACAAGTATCAGAATGTTTAAGATCGTTCCTGGAGTACATTCAGTCATTCAGATGAAAAGACGGAGAAACGGAGCTGTGGCGGGAATGTAACTAGTAAAGTACTTTCTTGAGGATTCGGCAGTGCTCAAGAAGTTTATGCTGCGTTTGGGTTGTGAGAGAATGAACAAAGAGTCTATCATTTTAATGGAACTATTGAGGTTAAGGAGATATACTATGCTTATTGTATAGTCATTGTTGAACTTGCTGAGACTGATAATGATACATAGGTGTTTCTACACTTAAATGTGCAATTTCCATTTAGGAAAGTTTAGTATTGGGATTTGATGTATATATTCTTACCAGAACCAGTTCTCCAACTTAGGAAATTTATTTGTAATAATCTGAGTGACGCTCAGTATTCTTCCAAGGACAATTTGACAACTACTTGCTATGGATTCCTCCTTTAGGTTCCTCAAAAGTTCATGTTCTCCATGTAATGAAATCAAAACTTGCTTTTTCTCTGACATTTTTGATTGTTTTGGTTCTAAATTTGATCAAACTGACTGCATCGAGCATTTCGGAGGAATAGTACACAAAACATTAGCAGGAATAGATCATTTCCATCATTACAACAGGTTTAGAGGAGAGATCTGAGACAACACAAAGGTATATTGAACAATGCAGTAAGTAAAGTAGACAAAACAAGAAACCATATTTATGACCAAATGTGTTCATTTCAAACAATGGTAAAGGTCTGAAACAACAGAGGAGACGGACAAGTTAATACTACTACTACTAATCCTAACAATAGAGGAGAGAACCAGTTACTATACTAAAAAGCCAAAAACCTCAAGAATCACTTGAAATTTGTTAAATGAGACCTCAAGAGACAAATGAAACATATCAGAGAGCTACCTACCATGTGTCAAGAGCAAAGCAGAGGACTCCACGGCACCTGAAAGTCCAAAGACCGATATTGTCGCCGGCTTTTAAGCTGTTACCTTTGACGACATCATTCCAGTCCCAATTCAAAATGTAATTCAAGGTTCCATGTCCAGAGTCCTTCTCCATCCCCCATATCTTGAAACGCAAACCCCACATTTTAAATCTTTGGTTCACAAGAATCGTTCCCGCACCAATATCTTCGTCGTCTTTGTCTTCGTCTTCCTGCTTGGCTTGACACACAAGAATCGTTCCCACACTAATATCTTCGTCGTCTTTGTCTTTGTCTTCCTGCATGGCTCGACACTCCTCTGGCGTCAAGAAGTCGTTTCTGATTAGCTTCTGGAATGGGATTAAGAGACGGCTGAGGTTAGAGTTGACATCACTCTTGAACAGAGTCCTTTCAAAGATCAGCTTCGGGGTTTCAGCATCAGCGTTCATGTGTCCCATCGCTTGGAAAACCCACTCAGGCGTCTCTGTAGACAACCTTGGCAAAGGAGAAACCTTTACTTTCTTGACTTTACCACTCTTCCTCTGTTCCACGGCACGCCTCTTGCGACTTGTGTCGTTCTCCGTTAGGCATGAAGACGGAGAAGAAGATTGGTAATTAGGGTTTGGTAGAACTTTCGTCTCTGTCTTCTCTGACTCAACCGTGTTGTAATCCAAGAATAACGAAGCCTCATAACAACGAAGGTTTAAGAACGATGAAGAAGATGAAGCCCCATTGAGAGTTTCAAACTTTTGTTGTTGTTGGCTGTGTCCTACAAATTTCATCAGGTTCTTCTCGAAAAGTCTCTTCTCGCTGTCTTCGTCCGCTTCCTCCTCTTCTTCCCATATAATCCTGGATTTGCCTTTCTTCACACGTTGTTCTTCATCACACACCAAACGCTCAATAAAACTAGGGTTTTGTTTGGTTTCAGTCTCGTAATCAATGGGGATTTGGTTAAGATCAGGAAGCGACGAAGAAGAAGTAGAAACACCATTAGGTTTTTGTTGTCTCTTTACCAAAGACGACCTTTTTTTCCTCGGGACATGAGATAAGAATCTCTTCTCGCTATCGTCTTCTTCAGAGACAGTCTTCTTCTGACTCTTTGAATCTTCTCTTTTCTCTGCAAGTAGACGACGACGTTGTTCTTCTTCCTCCGCAGCCATAACCACAGTTTCCGCCAGTAAACACAGCCTCGACCACATATCCTTCCCTGAATCCATTGTGATTGAACAAAAAAAACTCAAAAGTTCTTAGAATGATGACGTAAGGATCAAGGAGATTAGAGTTATAGAGAGAGGCTAAGCGAGAACGAGAATTAAAACTGCCTTCTGTTGCCTTATATACTTACATTAGGTTCTAGGTCTTTTTGTTTTTTCCATTTTTTTTGTGTTTAGTGGTTTGATTACTGTGATTAGCAACTAATTATTGTGATTAGCAACTAATTATAGCCGTTGTGATCAAGTTAACATTGTAATTAACATTGTAATTATGAAGTAATATTGTAATTATGAAGTAACTGAGAAGTTTCGTTTCTTTTTTTTTGTATTTAATTTTNTTATTTGATATATATATATATATATATATTGTTAACTTGATTTCAGTTAAATACAAAAACTGAAGGTATATTATTAAACAAAATGTGAGAAGAATTCAATATAATAGTTTTTCTCATTTTCCTATACCATAAACCAAAAGAAGTAAAGAACTCTCTCTCGTTTACCAATACTCAAATTCATCTTTTCCACTACATAAACACACACAAACACAAGCCTTATTATATAGTTTGATGTCTTGATGATGATACACTAAATGAGAGAATACACAACATCATCGTACGTTGGGAAGTCCAATGGACCGTCCCCAATCAGTAGCAGAGAAGTCACAATAACCGCGACGAAGATTGTGAAAAGCAGAAACGATTTACACGGGTCAGCGCTGTTTTGTTTCTCTGGTCCAACCGTCACAATCCCTTCTTGCCTTTCACTTCCGCCGCTACCAAGTTGTAGCACCGGACAAGTGAAAAACCCGTATACAATCCCTGCTATAAGTGCTCCCAGATTTGTCCTGTCATGACTTATTGGTTAGAAGAAAAACACAATATCCTTGGTTAACATGTTATTGCTTACGTATAGTCTATGTTGTAGATCTTTGGTCGATTGAATAAAGTAAGAGTTAAGCAGTTTGAAACCTATCAATCTTGTTTATGATCCATTGATCCTACTACTTATCAAACCAAAGATCATAGGACAATTCAAAGAACCATATGTGCAGATGGGTGTCATGATTCTTTATAATGAACTGAACCTAAGAAGAGGCTGCTTACGTAGAAACAACTAGCTGAAGAAATAATAAAGAATGCTGAACAAGAAACAACTAGCTGAAGAAATATTGATGGATATTGGAAACTTACCAGTCATCAATTGGACCGAAATGGCTTAATATGAGACCAAATCCTGTCATTATAATGGCCTTCTGAAACAAGTCCTCATATTCGTTGCTTTTGATCATCTCTTTGTTCTGATTTTGGTCAACGAGCCAAGCTCCTATTAACGCAAATGCTGGTCCCTGCACCCACCCATATACACGAAGACGATTGAGAACAGAATGTATGGTGCAGTTTGGTAATATCACATGGGAAAGATTAGTGAAACTTACAGTTCCTCCAACTGTAGGATCTGCTGTATGCAGAAAGCTCATGAAATTTCCAGAGACTCCTCCGAGAATGTAAATGAGACAAAACGTGAATAATCCATAGTCACGGCAGACTTTTGGTCCAAAAGTAAGCAGAGCCCAGGAGCTAAGGGCTACATGAGGAATTCCAGAGTGCTGCAGATGTAAAATGGAAGTGTTTCATTGACGAAAAGGGGATATTACATGAAACCAAGTCATCAAGAGTGCTAAATGTGACATGCAAAAAGATGCAACGGAATGAGGAACTAAAGCAATATATACTTATGATATTAACAATGTTGTTGTCAGGTATTTAAAATCTCTAGCTGTTTTGGTCAAGTGTGTTTTTAAAACAGTAAAGAATGGGAACACAGACCCAATTTGTTGGTCTTGTACCAGAAACATGGGTGTGACCAGCCTCCACCATTCTCCAGCAAGGATTAGATCATTTATCTTTGCTCCATATAACAAAGGGAGTGATAAGAGTCCCATATTGTTGTTCCTAACTGGCGCTGCCGCCTCAAACAAGCAGACACCAACATTGATGGATGCTAATATGCTCCTGCAATTTTAATGGAGAGAAATATATTTCTAAGCATCAATAAGAAGAACATGTGTGGCATTGCATCTAAAACGAACAAGAAGTGATTAAGAGTTTTTACACAGCATAGAAGTTCAATGTATCTTCTGCTTGATCTTCATCATCAAACTGCTGGAAAGGACTATTATTGTTTTCAATACCAGTCTTTCTCAATTTGCTTGCTACTGAACCGCCTTCTGATTTTACCACGTCCAAGGTGGACGAGACTAAACCTTTAGATTTTGCATCTGACAAACAGCAAAATAAGTGAACATTAACAAGAGGAAAAAGCCAGAAAAATCAAGCAACAAGACACCAAAAACAAGAATACCTTTTTGGAGTTTGTCAAGATAAGCACTCAAAGAATCCAACTCTTCATTCACATTGAGTTCAGCTTTGCGATCAATATCATCTCCTGTTGAGATAGAAGGCTTCTCATCATCGTTTTGAAGTTTCCCAAAGTAAGAATCCAACAGTTTAAGTCTCTGTTTGGTAATCTTGTTCTCTGATGACGCTCTAACTAAACATAACCTTCTTCTTGGTGAACGACAATACGGGATTGATTTCATATAACTCTTCATCCTACAATCCCTGCCAAGCGTGGTTGCTTCAGCCATTGTTCTATGTTTCAGACCAGACGAAAAACGTCTTAAACCATTTGAATCAAACAATACTTCTCCTTTACAAGGGACTTCATGGTGAAGAGGAAACAGTGCCATCTTCAGGTCCTGTCCATTTCAGAGAAACATGTCATCATCAAATCTCATCATTCACCACCAAACCCCAAAGAAGATTATACAAAAACATGTGAATGATTTTGATAAAAACACAAACTTTAGAGACGCACTTAACAAGTTAGTCCTAAGATAATCAAAGAAGCTATTTGGGATTAAACCCATTTCACAACCGAAAAGAACAAACAGAGATACGATTCACGAAAAGCTTTAAATTAAGTAATCTCATTGAGGCATTTAACCAAACAACAAAAGGGCATAACGTTTTCAAGAATCCAATAACGAAACGAGTATCAAAATCACTTCTTTGAAGTGAGACATTTGTCTTCTTCCTCACCGTTTGCGTGAGACTTTTCAATTTACGAAGTACAGAGACGAGTATCAACACAATTGGGAAGAAGAATTAGAATTTGAGAAAGTGATAAGATTTTACCTTTGAACGAAGAAACCTGATCCTAATCTTGAAGATTGAAGATTTGTGGTTGCGAGGATTAGGAAAAATTGGAGTTCGAATAACGAAGCAGTGACTTGTGAAAATTACGTTTAGGAACAGAACATAAAGCGACTAAGGAAACAATATTTTTTATTTAATGGTTCAAATTTCGTCGTGTTGGATATTTTATTGTTGACAAAACAAAAGAAGAGATATTTTATTCTTGAACATTACTGACTCACAAGTACAACTCAAGAATTGACCATTTTATTTGCTTTTTCTTTTCTGTTTTTGATCAAATTGGTTTGCTTTTTCTAATTTAATGTTCTGATGAATATGAATAGCATAAATATTTTTTTTTGACTAAGGGCTTGACTCGTTTAAACGCAGCGGATACGGTTGTTGTTGCGAGAGTTTGCTTTATCCCTGTGATTTAATTTATAAACTTCAAATCTACCAATATTTTAGTATGCAAAATGTTATTGTGCAACATACAATAATATGATGGTACGAACCTTTTGGGAAGTGGATGGAAAAAATACAGACTAACAATAAATTTAGGATGGTACGAAGTTGTATGCTCAATTACATATTACTAGTGAAATTTTTTAATCTATATTAATGCATATTAGTCCGCAATAGTGAATGATGAATTAAATACGGACTGATTCGATTTCAGTCAGATTTGCATCATACTACACAACTATTTATATTTTAGATTTGGTTAACCAACTTATAAAAACTTTAAATACTACACAACCATTTGTTTTTTAGATTTGGTTAACCAACTTATAAAAACTTAATTTATATAATCTTGTTGGTTTTTGTTAATTTTCACATAGTTGTCCAATTGTTCCCACACATCTCAGTATTGATATCCATCTTCTTATCTTCGTTAACCACCTACCAAATGTCACGTGGACGCTCCATTTCGGTTTCTATCCGGATTCGCGGTGGATTCTCCTCCCACCCCAATCATCGGTTCATTTCAGCATTTGGTTATATCCAAATTATTTTAACCGGTTTATACCGAAACTACTCGAACCAGACAATCTTTGATTGGTAGAAAGAGAGCCACGTAGGATTATCTCTTCTAATGGCAAATTAACCAAAAACGTAACTGAAGATCAAAAGAGAAAGAGAGAAAAAAGACGATGAGAGCTCTAACATGGACGGCAATGTCGCCGCCGGTGATGTCACGGACGGCGACTTCTACGGTTAACTTACGACGTATCAGCCTACGGAGAGATCGCGTCTGTGTTAGAGCCACGGCTTCGTCTAGCGCCACGGTTTCCGGCGGAGGAGTAGTAGAGGCGGTAGAATTGGCAGAGATAGGAGAAAGAAGCAAGAAATGGAAGTGGAAAGGAGAATATTCTGTTAACTACTTTGTCAAAGATTCGCCGGAGGAAGTTACTCCGGCGAGTCAAACTGTTCTTTTGGTTCATGGCTTTGGTGCTTCTATTCCTCACTGGCGAAGGTATTAATCATTCATCATTCATGTTTTAAGAGTAAATGTATGAATCTTGTTGAGATAGTGTTTTTTTTTAGTTAAGTATCAATAAATTGTTGTATGTGGAAGATTTTTATGTATAGGCATTGCTTTTAACAAGAACGAATGAAACTACTTTTGCAGGAACATAAATGCTTTGTCTAAAAACCATACAGTGTATGCAATTGATCTTCTCGGGTTTGGTGCTTCGGATAAGCCACCTGGTTTTAGCTATACCATGGAGTCATGGGCTGAGGTAAACAATCTTTGAAATACTCTGGCATGTTTTTGTTGTTTAAAGAAGTGTTTTGGTTTGGTTTGGTTTGATTTGATTTATTTTGGTGTAGTTGATACTCAACTTCTTGGAGGAAGTGGTTCAGAAACCGACTATTTTGATTGGAAACTCTGTTGGAAGCCTTGCTTGTGTCATCGCTGCCTCAGGTCTAAACCCTTTTCACTATTTGAGTTTGTTTCTACGTCTAATGATATAAACTTCGATTACTTGAGCTAAAGATGTCACAAGTATATGAATCTTAGGTACTAAGTTTCTCATATATTTGGAAAAAAAAACAGAATCACGAGGAGATCTGGTCAAAGGTCTTGTTCTATTGAATTGTGCTGGTGGTATGAACAACAAAGCTGTCTTTGATGACTGGAGAATCAAGCTACTGATGCCTTTACTCTTACTTATCGACTTCTTACTCAAGCAAAGAGGAATTGCTTCTGCACTCTTCAACCGTGTTAAAGACAGGTATGTCCTTATTCACTTTTTCCCTGACTTTGAAACGATTTATTCGAGAGCTCTAACGCATTGACGAATATACGAAACGCAGGGAAAATCTGAAGAACATCTTGACAAATGTTTACGGGAACAAGGACAATGTAGATGACACCCTTGTAGAGGTATTGTCATTATTACTCACTCTCAATGACAAAGAACAATGAAAGTTTTATTCACTTTTTATGTGAAAATGTTATGTTAGATCATTGCTGGACCAGCAAATACCGAAGGTGCACTAGATGCTTTTGTTTCAATCTTAACGGGTCCTCCTGGACCAAATCCGATTAAGCTGATACCGGAAATAACCAAACCGGTTCTTGTCTTATGGGGAGATCAAGATGGACTAACCCCTCTTGATGGTCCAGTAGGTAAGTACTTCACTTCCCTTCCGGATCAGTTACCTAACTTCAACCTCTATGTTCTACAAGGCGTTGGACATTGCCCGCAAGATGATCGTCCGGATCTTGTCCATGAGCGTCTCCTTCCATGGCTGGCTCAACTTTCTTCCACCTAGTTTCGATTTGTTTAGCCGTGTACACTTGTTTATAAATGTAAAACAAATCTATCTAATTGGAAAAAGACAGATTCAAAATGATATTTCTTGACACATTTTGTGGTGTCTGAATGTAAGTTGTAAAGAAGTCATGGTGGTAGTAACTTGGTAAAGGAGTTTGTTTTTGGAATAAACGCAAATTACATGGTTTGTAACTGAATACCAAATGTCAAAGCCAAAAATATACTAAACTAAAAGATAGGCTTATTTAGTCAAAGCTCAATGCTATTGACTTGGTAGTCATTTTTGGTAAAAGAATCGTTACAAATGTAGAAAGTGACTAGTTAGGTTGATGAATGATTGATGGTCCTATACAATTGATAATTTGCTACTTTTGTTGGTAGGCAAGTAAAAGACACTTAATGAGCTGCTAGAAGCTATTTTTGGCCACAAAATCTACAAATTTGTTTGGTTGTTGAATCTTTAAAAGGACATTCATGCTGCAATATCATCAACATAGTGAAGATGATAATTTTCAAACTTGAAATTCAAAAGTGTATATATATGAATATGATGATTGAATATTGATTATCAGTGTGAATGAAAAACCATTGTTATAAATTTTCAGTTTTCATCAAAAAAATGATGCCAAAGAAGAAGAGTAAACAAAACAAGACAAAAAGAGTTAAATGGAGTGGTCCAATAAAAATAAAAATAAAGAAGACAAAACAAATTTGTATTAAAATGGTTAGATGTCGTTGGGTGCCGGGAAGTCTTCGTTGGAGTCTATTATTTAAATGCTTCACCGATCTCTCATTACTCTCTAGTCAATATCCCAAAATCCCTAATTCATATCTTTGAAACTGATAAAGATAACAAAGAAATGGCCTCTCAATTGCTTTTACCTCCAAACCAATTCACTAAATCAGTCTCACCTCAAGTTTTCATTACTGGTAAGTTCACTGTTGATCTCTTGATTCTTTTGTCAAAACTTTATTCTTGATTTGATTGCTTCAAAGTTGAATATTTGATGTCTTGTGTGTTTTATTTTGATTTGATTAGGTGATTGTCAAGGATTTAGTGACTTAACTCTGAAAAGAAAATCAAACCAAGCTACAAGAGTTTCAAATGGATCTAGCTTAAGAGTAAAAGCAGCTTTGAGATCTACTCACAACAAATCAGTGGTTGAGATTCCAAAACAATGGTATAATCTTGTTGCTGATCTTTCAGTCAAGCCTCCTCCACCGTTGCATCCAAAGACTTTCGAACCGATAAAACCCGAAGATTTGGCTCATCTTTTCCCCAATGAGTTGATTAAACAAGAAGCTACACAAGAGAGGTTTATTGATATCCCTGAGGAAGTTCTTGAAATCTATAAGCTTTGGCGTCCAACTCCTCTAATCAGGTTCTTGATTTTTTTATTTAGTTTTCTTATTTTGATTGTTTTTTTGTGTGTTTTCTTTTATATTTATAATTTAGCCATAGATGATTTAAAGATAATAAAAAGGATTTGTTTCTGTTTTTCATAATCAAGATTTTGAATATTAGCTGAAGTGTCATCAGTCTTAGTATTAGTTTAGCCAAATTTCATATCAGATTATTTATTTTGCTTTGATTATAGAGCAAAGAGATTAGAGAAGCTTCTTCAAACACCGGCAAGGATTTACTTCAAGTATGAAGGTGGTAGCCCAGCTGGTTCACACAAACCAAACACAGCGGTTCCACAAGCTTATTACAATGCGAAAGAAGGCGTCAAGAACGTTGTGACGGAAACCGGTGCTGGTCAATGGGGAAGTTCTTTAGCCTTTGCTTCTAGTCTATTTGGTCTCGACTGCGAAGTAAGCATAAATATTAGAATTTTGCTTTGGTATCTTGAAAAATGTAATGTTTTGATTATAAGTGACATTGTTTCTTTTATACTTTTCAAAACATTATAGGTATGGCAAGTAGCCAACTCTTACCATACAAAGCCATATCGCCGGTTAATGATGCAAACTTGGGGTGCAAAGGTTCATCCGTCGCCATCGGATCTCACTGAGGCGGGTAGAAGAATCCTCGAATCCGATCCATCAAGTCCGGGAAGTTTAGGCATTGCGATATCAGAAGCGGTTGAAGTTGCAGCGAGAAACGAGGATACAAAATACTGCCTAGGGAGTGTATTGAACCATGTGTTGTTACACCAAACAATTATTGGAGAAGAATGCATTCAACAAATGGAGAATTTTGGTGAAACACCTGACCTGATCATAGGGTGTACTGGTGGAGGATCAAATTTTGCTGGTTTGAGTTTTCCTTTTATCCGGGAGAAACTCAAAGGCAAAATCAACCCTGTTATAAGAGCGGTTGAGCCATCTGCTTGTCCTTCCTTGACCAAAGGGGTTTATGCTTATGATTTTGGCGATACGGCTGGATTGACTCCTTTGATGAAGATGCATACTTTGGGACATGACTTCATTCCTGATCCTATCCATGCCGGTAATAAAATAAGCTTTAAACTAACTATCTTAAACAAAACGCTTCTTGATTCTCAATATTCTGTTTTCTTGATTTCTTGGATCTTTGGTTCTTGATTCTTGAAACCTGAATCTTTTATTTTTGGCTTAATTTTGTTGTATTATACGTCTATGGTTGTTGGCAGGTGGATTAAGGTACCATGGGATGGCACCATTGATCTCACATGTTTATGAACAAGGATTCATGGAAGCAATTTCAATTCCTCAAATTGAGTGTTTCCAAGGTGGTTCTTCGATCGCTGAAATTCCTCAAATCTCATTTAACTTTTGCATTTGATTGTAATACAAACTTTTCATGTTTAATTGTCTTTCAGGTGCTATTCAGTTTGCAAGAACAGAAGGGATCATACCCGCACCAGAACCGACCCACGCCATTGCTGCAACCATAAGAGAGGCTCTCCGATGTAAAGAGACGGGAGAAGCAAAAGTGATACTAATGGCGATGTGTGGACATGGCCATTTCGACCTTACTTCTTACGACAAGTATTTAAAAGGCGAGTTGGTGGATTTATCATTCAGCGAAGAGAAGATACGAGAGTCTTTGTCCAAGGTTCCTCATGTTGTTTAAGCTCGAATGGCCCCATAACCACGGGAAACCAATGTCCCATGTTCCAAACTAGACGTGAGACAGAAGTTAGGTTTAATCTTGGCTTTTGAAATGAAGAGTGAGAGAGAGGACAACTTCAAAACATGAACAAAATTATCTCTTGAAATAAGAATAAAAAAGGCATTTACAGAAACACCACATTTTGGGGTTAGGTCTCTATTTTTCACTCTATATATGGAGAAATCTTTGCAAGATATGAAGCTCGACGATAAGTCGATGATGAACCTTTAATTCTTCCAAAACCATCAACACTTGCTGAAGAAGCATCAGAACTTAAGTTTTAGAAAACAAAATTATATTACGTGATAGTACTGTCGAAAGACATACAACATAGGAAGACGCAACACGTAGAAGTGAGTTGAAGATGCGATGTCATTAAAACATGACTTATAACATGAGATTATCGGAAGACACACACGCCACACATTAAAATGAGAAAACACATGTAGTAGAGTAAAAAAAAGGGTACGAGATCCTTAAGAAACAAATTTAAAACCATTGGGTAGAACATGGACCCCAAGTTGATGAAGCATGTTACTGGATTTTCCATGGAACCCAACGATCTGGTGATTATCCTTGTGAAGCACGAAGCTTGGTAATGTACCGAATCCAAAGTACGGAGAGTCTTTTTTGTTGGTCTTGAACCTAAGCATGGTTATACCTCCGATTTTATCATCATAAGTACCCTCCACTGATGTGATACGTTCAAGAGGATCCAACTCGAACTGCAAAACAAGAAAAAGAAATACATTGAGAATGATAATAAGTTGACCAAGTACTATATATTACGGAAATTGTATCAGTGACCTCTTGGTCTTCAGATATCGTGGTCTTGTTGCCATGATCATCTCCGATGACAACACGAGTGCTTTTGTAGTACATAAACTTGACAAAGCCTACAACATTTTCGTTTAGTCCAATGTAGATCTTTCTTACACTGTTGAAAGTACCACCATCATCCCAAGAAGCTCCTCCACACCACCTTGTGCTTTTAGTTTCTCCACATCAGGAGTAGGAGGAATCGGGCGATAATATGCTCCAAGAGAATTAAGAGTATTCCCAACACTATTATATCCATGGAACCCAACAAGAGGACTACCATTCTTCTCCAGCACAAATTTTCTACTACTAGCTGATCCAAATGTTGGAGAGCTTCTCTTTTTTGATGTTTTGAATGTCAATGACGTAATCCACGTGATGTTAACACTTTTCGGAGCTGCTAAGGTCCCCTCCACAGACGTGATAAATTCATTTGGATAATCAAGCACAAACTGCAATCACAAAATGTTTTGTATAAGCGCCTCAAGAACCCATATTTAAATATTCATTGTCGATGAATTTTTACGTAATAAAGTTTAAAGAATCATGACCTCCTTCTCATTTTTAACATCACGTCGATACGGTGTCTTTTCCACTTTTCCGCCATTATCGTACTCAAACCTGACAGTATATATTTCGTTACCTATACCATCGACGAACACCTTTCTAACTCCGTCATAATTACAACCATCATCCCAAGACATTCCTCTACAATCACCTTGGCATTCCAATTTGTTAGGAGTGGCCCTACTGAAATATGCTCCAAGAGAGTTTAGACTTTTGTCGGCATATCCATGAAACCCAATGATCTTATTTCCATTGGATGCAAGTAAAAACTTCCTGCCCTTTTTATACCCCATCATAACAGGATTGTTGAG
>Ga0041059_1002266_pt1 | contig 14585 bp, 5 predicted proteins | sample AraColnosormetaG_FD_56232 | JGI IMG/M metagenome (GOLD analysis project Ga0041059, IMG submission 56232) | Arabidopsis roots microbial communities from North Carolina, USA - Col MF nosort | ecosystem: Host-associated > Plants > Roots > Unclassified | place: USA: North Carolina | collected 2013-09-02
TATATATATATATATATATATGATGTAAAAGAAAAAGTATAAAAAGTGCATGTATATAGTTAAGCGGTCGTTACCCTAGATTCTATATACAGACCCAGACCCACATTATACATGTGTAATTAAAAACCGCTATTATAGGTTGAATTTATTTGGTTATCTATACACATCAAATATTTTCCAACAAATCAATAGTGTATATTCGTTTATGAGTCATTCTTTTTTAAAGTGAAAGCGCGAGATTTCAAATTTGTTTCCTTGTTTATTTTGTATATGCGTACGTACAACATAAATATAAAAAACAAATAAGAAGGGACTAGTGAAGAAATCATAAGTGAACAGATGGCAATTTTAGTTGGAGGAGAGTTCATAGAAAGGGCTGTCTTGGTTGGTCCTTGTCTATAAATAAGGTTCTTTCTTTCTCTTCTTTTAACGACAAAACCCATGATTTATGGACTAACCTTACAGCTCACACATGCATATATCATACATATCACTGGATGTTATACTATTAACTATATTATTTATATATATATGTTTTAGTAGCCTCGATCGTTTATATTTTATGCAACATTGTATAGTCGATGGTGGAATCAAAACTCTCTTATTGGCCGGACGGTCAAAATCGATATTATCCTATACGAGGTATAAACTCCACAGACATAGTCAATAATTATTACGTCTAAATTTAATATTGTCAACACATATATATCAATCTATTTTAGTAATTAGTTTAGACTTTGGAGCAACATATTAGCATCATTGTTTAATATAATTTGGTCGCATGGGCTGATTTCTGGACTATTTGGGCATGATCCTACAGTGGTCCATGTAATTCAATGAATAAGATCACATGTCACTTGGGCCTTTACTGGCTGGGAGGCACAGTTACAAAAGTGACTTGAAGCCTTGTGGGATTAAGTGTTTAAACGATCAAAATACTTTCATCATAGTATTCAAACTTTGATCAGGATTCATGACATGCAACAGTTTTAAGTCTTAATTAAGAGGACTGGACTCTATATATCCTAATAAAAAAACAAGTCCATACACGTGATAAAGTTAAATTCAAACTAATCTCACACGTGACAAGACAATGTAAGATCAAGACAGTTTTCTTGCTACTTGCCAGAAGAGCAACATTGCAGATCCTATGCAAACAAATACTCTGAAGATGTTGCAACTGATATGAACGAATTGTCATTCCACCCTTGCGGAATTCAAAATTGATTTGTAAGCTATCTATTTAACAAAAGAAGAAAAATAGGTGCAAAACATTCGACTGCTCTATACCAAAATCCTGCCCAAAGGATCCATATACAACTCCGAATCATGTATTCTCAATAAATCGATTCCTTATCTCTTACAATAAATGATAATTACATTATATATAATCGTAAAAGTTGGTCGAAAATAATATATATTTGTAATCGTATAAGATAGTGATTGGGTTGGAAATTAATTTTTACAATGAGAATGATATTTATGTCCTGCCAGGCCATTAGAAATGTGGGCTCAGGAACGGTCCAATACTAAATTAAGAGGCCGAATCAGAATGTCATTACACCAAGTCACCAAGGTTGGATTAAGCTGAAATGATTCATTGCCTCTTCTGTAAATGTGGGGTTAAAGCACAAATGCGAAACTATAAAGAAGCTAAATGCATATATTATAAGCGTGAACAAACGGCAGTTGTAGCACATGCATATATTATAAGTTTTTTAGTTGGTTTTTAAAGTTTGGATTGGTTCAAATGGACAAGAACAATATTTTGTGTTGACAAAACTTCTTTTATTTTATTTTTAATTTCATCTTACTATATGTGCAAATTTGGCTGGCAAAGACTGCCATCGAATCTTCGAGTAAGATAATCATGAGTTATTGATTGGGTTTACCCCATCCGACTAATCAAATTTTAGATTCTTAATTCAAATATAAGAAACAGTGGAACATTGAACCCTTGAAAGCTTATAAATATGTTTCTTTATGCATATTCGTTTTGTAATGTATGAAGTATATAATTCATTTTTCTTCGTTGACTCACTTGTGAATCTTCTATTTTTGTCGTTATTTGCACGCTATGAAATATTTATATTCGTACTAATCATGAATTTAATGGCTATAATATAATAATAGTAATAACTTGGAAGTTGGAATGATATCCATCTATGTATTCTTTTCTTGAGAACACAAAGAATCAATCTCCTCAGAAAACCAAACATTTTGAAAACCTATTTGAGCAAAATATTATTGTTTTATATAATATATATAACACACACGAAAATACAAACCCTAAAAGCTACATTTAGATTCAGACCAGACCATTGATTCTTCTATAAATGTCTCGTGTTGATCTCTTAAAAACTTCTTCACACATATATTAATATAAAGATATGTTTCTTAATTAGTGGAATTACATAGCGTTTATGAGTAAAACTTGTATCCTTTTGCTTGAATAACGATTGTCCTTAGCCCTCCAATTGGCGATAGGACCATCAAGAAAAGACCAAACACGATGCATACCTGAAATAAACAACAAACAAAATTTTATTTTTTATGAAAAACAATATAACAAAACGCAACCGCGGATCGCAAATGCTTGAAAAGTAAATGATAATGTTACTTACCCAGTTGGCCCACCAAGACAAGCTGTATTTCTTGGGTTTGTAGATGGCTAACCAAATGACGCAAGGGAGCTGAAAAAATTATAAATAAATTAGGTAAGCTAATTTGTATTAATCAAAATTTGAAAAAGTGCATATGTTTCTTCATGAATAATAATTCATTCGAGCTGAAGAAAAGCGTTAAGTAATCGCAAACTTACGAAGTATGTGGTTGGGGCAAACGCGAATCCACCAAAGAACGCCAAAAGCCCACCGAAGAACGGAAACGTCATACCAACAAACATAGTTGCAGCTACAAAACCATAATTAAGATGACAAAAAAACTCATCATCAGATTTTTTGAACAACTAACACCTTAAAAATGTAAATATACATAAGTAAATAATAAACGTGAATTTCAATAAATTTTCTTACCAACGTAGAAATTACGGACAAAGAACCGAAGAGTTGTGGTTGGTCTGAAATTTAGCTTCTTGACCAATAAAGTCTCCATCATATCAAATACCGGCATTGCATATATCTGCAACAAAACCAAGATTTGGTTTAGACCTAGTTAATAACGGTTCTCTCTCGAGTATTTAAGGGTACGTTCTTGTTTAGAAAAACCAACCTGGTAACTACCAATGACATGGATCACGACGAAGATGTTCGCCGTGGCGATTAACCACGCCGGTTTCTTAAGTGACATGAGAATATTATCTTCGACTCCGTTCCCGAAAATGTAGTATCCAACGAGAGCCACGGGGAAATAACAGAGCGCTACGACGATGTAAGCAACGATGACTCCTCTCCACATGGGACCTTTTGAGGGTTTCTCAGGCGTTGAAGGGATAGTTGCTTGGATCTCAAGGACCACATTATGACCCGCGTAAGCAAATGCCACATCACCTAAACCGCTGAAGAAATTGAAAACCGTACCGGCTGTTGTTTTCGCTTTGTAACCGTATTGAACGTCTTCTTGAACACCTTTGCTTGCTGATGATGCCCATGCGATTGTTGAGTAGCTAGAAACAAAAAGGAAATTGATTTAGAACCGGATAATAAGGAAGAGAAAACAGAGTTATTAAATAAACCAAACCAAACTAATTTAAATTACCGAACCGGTTTGAATGATTTACCTGAGAGACATAACGGCAGCAGCAAGAGAAACGCCGGAGATGGAATTGAAATTAGGAAGATGAGAGAGGACGAAGTGAACCGAAGCAAAGATCATGATGAAATAAGTAAGCTTGATTGGTTTACAATCATCACAAACAAGCTCATGAAATTTCTTTAAAGATTTGCCTCCAGTGACCATATAAACGATGCAAACACCGATTTCAACGATCAATTGTTGCGGCACAACGATATAAAGACCGAGTTTTTCTCCAAACGCGTGTTGTCCGAGCTCATGGTAACGATCAAAACGCTTTCCAGGAACCATTTCATGCATTTCCACCATTTGCCATAATGTGTATAGTGTTATGACCCATGACAAAACCAACACTGCAATTCCCGGTCCCCTGAAAAGAAAACAAATTAAAACCGGTTAAGATTTGATAAATCCGGTTTAGGTAAAATAAACCGGTTTTGGTTTAGGGGAATTTACCATCCGAGCTGAGACATGGCGTAAGGGAGTCCAAGAACTCCGGCACCGACCATGGCGGTGACATTGTGAAAAGCAGAGTACCACCACTTTGCATTTCTTGATGAAGTAATTGGTAACCAATCTTCGATCTCTTTTTGTCTCGCTGCTGCTAATTTCTCATCATCCTGCTTTATTATCACAAGAATTTCAATTGCAAGAAAAGTCAATGATTTAATTACAACTCGGTTAAAAAGTTAAATAATAAACTTCTAGGGTAAAAAGTATAAGGGTGGATTTTGGAAGATCTAGTAGTCTAAAATGGTTTAGGTTGGTGACTAGGTGGAACGTCCCTAAAGTTTGGAAAAGTCAGAAACTGACCCATACTATAAAGTTGAGATCTACAACTACGTGCAAAGGTTAAAGGACAAAGAGAACAAGTTGATTCTGACTATTCCACAAAATCAATGAGAAAAGTCAACTTATACGAGTGTTGCTAAAAATCATGATTTTTGGGGATGTACAGTTAGATTTAATAACTTATGGGGTAAAAAGAAAATAAGGTTGAAAAGTTTGGAAGATCTCTTGGTGTAAACATGGTTTAGGTTGGTAGACAAACCTTACACAAAAAAAAGAAAGAAAGTAAAGAACAAGTTGATTTTGTTCATTCTACAAAAAATCAATGGAAGAAAAGTCAGAAATTATATGTCAGTGGGCTAAAAATGTGTATATAATAAATTATGGGGTAAAATGAAGATAAAGTAAAAGTACAATAATGGATTTGGAAGATCTCTTGGTCTTTTCTGACGATGGTTAAGGTTGGTAGAAGTTCCCTAAACTTTGGAAAAGTTGGAAACTGACCATGTACGGTACTTGAAAGTTAAGATCTGAACTTACGAACAAAAAGTAGATCCTTTTTTTTTGTTTTCGTAAGAATTCAATTACATAATTTTGGAGGGAAAAAAAAGAATGAAACTAGTAATTAAGGAGTTTAAGAAAAATCGTAAGCATTTAATGAGTCAGAAGTTTATAGTCAACACGTCATTAACTTACAATAAATTACTTCTGTCTTTAAGTTCTTAAATTCTCTCAACATCTTATCTATCTCTAAGCACCACAGTTTTTTTTTTCTGGATATTTTCTACAAAATAAATCCAAAGACCGAAAGGAAATTGTATCGTTGCGAAAACAAGGCTCAAAAAATCTTTGAAAGAAGAAACATATTATGAGAAATTCAGTGGGTGAGGTTAAAAAAAAGAGAAGTATTATTGTTTATCATTTGATAATTAGACTCAATTATCATCTTTACTTTTTAATTTGCTTTGCCCTGAGAAAATAACTCAAAGTCCAATTTGTCTTGTTCATAACAAAAATGAAGATCGATTATCGAAAAAACAAAAACAAAAATGAAGATCTGAATCACAATAAGGCAATAACATTGTGAGAGAAAGAGAGGAGAAACTAACATGATCATCATGAGGAGCTTGAGCTACCATGGTGAGAGGTTGAGAGGGAGAGAGAGAGATAGAGAAGAAGAGCTTAATTAACAAGGCCTCACACTTCTGAAAGATATTATGCTAAATATATAAAGCTCCTCATGAAGATTATAAGCACTGATACATCGTATATATATGCACTTAATTAGTTGAATATTATGACTTATGAGAGAGAAAGAAATAAGAGAAAATTTTAAAAGTGGAAGTTTTTGTTTGACTTCACAAACTACTTGTGGAGATGGGCACAAGAGTTATGAGCTGGACTCTTCTAATATATTCAACCTAACATAGAATCTTATAAATTAATAGTAATTATATATCTCTTACAATTAATTCATCCACTAAATGTTTAATTATGAATTAAATTTCATATACTATCCCTAGTTTCGTAACTTAAATAGGATTGGTTAACAAGGGAAGACCGTTTGCTTAATTAATTTGTAATTTAAGTATTTTGTTCAGTTAATTATTTTGTGTAGATCAGTTGTGTAGTAATTAGATTAGTCATAGATGCTATACTTAAATAAGTGAAGCTCCCTAAACATAATTATTTATTCGAATTTAGTAGTATGTTTTTGGATTTTTATATGTACCAATTAATATATTCACGGAATCTTTTGTTTTAATATCTTTTCAGATACATGAATGTCGATGTAATGACTCTTTGATGTATAAGCTATGTTTTGGTTTATAAGTTATCTTTTATTGACTAACAATAAAGAGGGAGAAGAAAGCCGTTCTTTTTGTTCACACCTAGATTATCTCGTCTAAATTGTTCGTCTATGGAGGACCAAAAAAAAAGATACTACTATATCATACTACTAGACAATAGATTATAGAGTCGATCCAAGGAATATACAATAAATTACTTTAATCTTAAACTATTAGTCGTTATTATAGATAGTGACAAGAATAGTTAATTTTGGGGCTTGTCAAATTTCTTAAATATCAGTTTCGATACCTTATGTGCTTTGTTATTATTGTTCATTTTTTTTGGCTAACATAAGTTAACAGAGCAAATGAAATATTGATCTCTAAAAACGAAACAAATCACAAAGATTTAAATTAAAAATCTTTGATTATATATGCTTTGAAAAATATAGATATATGTGTATCTTTTTGTATAGATATTGTGTTCCTTAATTTTGTGATTCAATTATTTTATAGCTAATTTGATCAATATCATGTATATAAAAAATATAATAGTGATCAAATTAGTTATAAATTCATTGAATTTTATAAAATTAAGAAACAAAATCAATATATATATATATATATAAACAAGACACATATATATATACATTTATATATATATCAAATATTATTTATTTTAATATATATGATTTGTTTCACTTTTTACATATTAAATTTCGCTTTTATTTTAAAACCACTGATTTTGTTTATTAAATTATGATTTGTTTCGTTTTTAGATAATTTAATATTTGTGAGTTTTATTATTTATACGGTTTTGTGGAATTGTGAATTTGTGATCGTATCTAACCCAAATCTTTCACATATACATTAAAATTCAAATATTCGATCAAATACCCAACTCCAGCTGGTAAATATTATTAGCAAACTATATATTAAAGCTTTAAAACCTTATGAAAGCACAATAACTAAGAATTTAAACAAAAAAAACTTTTATACATAACAAAAACGCTGGAAAGTGCGTTTCGTAAAGTGTCTAGCGTTGATCGCCGTAACCAAACAGTCCATCACTGATTTTTGCACATTTTCAAAACGTTATATATCGGTTTAGATTTTGGAGTCTTTAGACTAAACCATTGCTTTTGAAAAACAAACATCTTTTTGTCTTTTTGAACCAAAAACAATGTAAAATCATTTGTTTATTTGAAGTGTGATTTTGAGAGAAACACATCATCTCTCGTGACTCGTCTATGGATACAAGTCTACAAGTTTATAGTTATAGAGTTATACTATTGAAAACTATACTTAAAATATCACAAAGTTATATATTTTAGTTAAACTTACACAGTAACACTATAATTAATGATTTCATCTTGAAATGAATAGCTACTTATGATTATTTTTATTTTTTTCTAAAAAATCTTCTTTAAAAAAAAAAACTTTGAATTTGCTGTAAAAGTAAAAAATAAATCGAAACATATGTTAAAATGTTTGGTAAAAGTTAATTCATATGGAGTTCGACGTCACTAATCACTATACATAAGAAATAAATCCAAACACATGTTAAATGTTTGTTAAAACATTATATGAAATTCGACGTCATTATACATAAAAAATAAATCCAAACATAAATTAAATGTTTGCTAAAAAAAATGTTTGTTAAATGTTGTGTAGAACTTCTCGTGCCGGTGAGAACCAAGGTTTTAGAATCGTCTTCAAGTTAGTATGTTTTTTAACTGAGTATTTTCTCATTTCTTGTGGATGAACCCTTGATTAACTATGAACTAGTTTGCACTTTGCACTAAGATGCTATCCACTTTTTTCTCCAATTTCTTGTGGATCTAATTGATACATAGTTTTTATTTTATTTTTAGCATTGGAGAATATCTTATAGATCTAATGTCGATAAATTTTGGGATATTTGAATCTCTCTTATATTTGTACTTTGATTCAATTTAATGAATGAGATAAGTATCTCTCCAAAAAACTATAGAACATGAAGGAATTTGTCGATAAACGTTTTCTAATGTTTTTAGAAACTATAGAAATTCTTAGAATACAATTTCACATATAGTTTAGAACATGAAGGAAATTTTAGAACATGAAGGAAATTGTAGAACTCTTCTAAATTTAATTTCCCCAATAAGATTTAGCAAACTGATCGATATTTGATCAAACATTTGAATTTTAGCGAATATGTGAATACCAAATGGCTGGCTAAATTGGATCAAGTACAAATAGAAATAGATAACAAATATCGATCTGGAAAGTGTGTTTAGCGTTTAGTACAGTGTTTAGCGTTGACCGCCGCAAACTTGTAGCCAAACAGTCCATTATTGATATTTTGTGCACTCTCAAAACGTCATCTTATGTAAATCTCAAAACAGGGAAATATTATATTTCTGTTCAAACTATTGAGTCTTCTGACTAAACCATTTATATATTGTTTATGATCTCTACAAGACTACAAATTTATATTTTCGTTTTTTAAAAGTTAAATATGATAATAAAAACAAAAAAACTATTGTCTCGGTGAGACAACCAAAAATATGCCTCTGTGTGCGTATTTGATGGTTTTACGCAACCTTTAAAGTCAATAATTTTATCTATGACTCTGTGATAATAGTTTTGTTTGTAGCAAATGATCTTTTGGTTACGCACATCATAGGAGTATTAATTATTCGTTAAATATCAAAAGTATCAGATGTCTCCGTTTCTCATTTCTTCTTGGCAATGTTTTAAAAATATTTCGAAAACAAAATATGGTCATTGTTCAATTTCCACTATTAATGTTCTGCTTTTAGTTTGTACATAAAATTTAATTCATTGTTGCTAGTGTTTAAATGTGAAGGAGCTAGGAAAGTTCGTAGAAATGCACCAAATGAAGACTTTTGAGAAAATGATAGAGTCAATGAAAAGAAGAGATAATGAAGTGTATGGTTCACTTCTATGTTCTAACAATCTCTATTTTCTTAAAATTATTTATTTTGTCATTTTCTATCTTGTCATGTTCCTGCTTTTCGGTCAAGTGGCTTTCTTCCATTGACTTATATTTTGTTATTGTTATTTAATTAGTTGGAATAATGTTTTACGACGATTTCCATATTAATTCTTGAATTAAAATACTATAGAAACTAGTTGCCCCAAAAAAGAAAAACTATAGAAACTAAGAAGATGTGTAAAATAAAATATTTATATACGGATTCATCAACATGGTTGAAAAAATTAAGGTATCATCATAAGATTAATTAGTTAAAAATTTCAAGCAAATAGGTATAGTGATGAAAAAAAAAAAGAAAAAAAAAGGTATAGTGATGAATGTTATTTGTATGATGAGTCCTTAATTCTAACTAAATTCATCATTATCCGATTCCGAACAACTCCTATATGCACAAAGAATATTTTTACTCTCGATTTATCTCGTCGTTATGCATGTGAGCATTTATGTGATGACATGTTATGGCTTATGATAATAATAACAATGATTAGAAAATGTTATTGAAATGTTTAAAAGTCAAAACTGTTTTATAGTTAGGTTTTTGTGTGTGGAATTTATTGGGATTGAAGAAAAAACGTGTAAAGTAAAACTCTGTTGGGAAAGTTATTTAATGAGTCAACTGATGAAGTTCGAATTTTTTCCAAAAAAGAGAAAAATAGACGAACAAATTAGCGTATAAATACTAATACCATATAAATAGATTAAACGCAAGATGAATCTATCTCATGTAAAACTTTATGAAAATATAGTAGACAAAAATAAAAAAAGAGATACGTTGTTCAAAGAAGCAACTCACTAAATATCCTATATATATGAATTACTGGTTTAAATAACCTAATTACAGTTTACAGGAGTTTTATATGGATGTTGTCCAATGTCGTAAGCTCATAATCTTAGACTTGTTATGTTTATTTCAATAGAAGCGTGTAGACTAAACCGCAATTGGCAACTCGAGTGTTCCGTCTGTATCTCCGCATCGAATGAGAGATACATGCTTATGTAATATAGTTCAGCGCGGGCATGTTTGTATCTGCATTTAGTGATTGTGCAAACAAAAATCAAATGATCAAAGTAGTTAATGCCTCCAGTGAAGCATCTCGGAAGCTGTACACGAGAGGAAGTTTTCTTCAAAGAAATAATCAGTTGACTCGGTTTAATTGTTACGTGTCACCTAGTGTTGTAGGTTAAGGATGAAATTTATCTCCACCAGATTGCAAATTTATTTTTATTTACTCGTCAATCTATTTCATCTTCGTTGTATATGGTCAACGAAACTATTAGATTACAATCAATTGATTTTATAATTATTACTAAGGTATGAATAATTTCAACACCACCAATTAGCTATAGTTTCGATCTGCACTTTGACACTAAATTATAATTTTTATAATTTAGTGTATCAACGTGACATCATGTATGTGATAATTAGCTTACATTATCTTATACTAGTTTGTAAACAAATACTGGCCATTGGTGGAGGAAAATTATGTGCACTAAACAACAAATGAGCATCCATTATAGCTTAGACTAAAGAATATTTGCATTATATGTAATGAGTCTCATATTTAAGTAAATGGCAATTCTAAAATTTTTTCACTAGCTAGATAAAAACACATCAATACTTTTTATTGATCTACCATTGGTGGTCAGATGATAATTCGATTCAATGTTTAGCCTAAACATATTCTTTCTGACCGATTAAAAACCAAGTGAACGTTTTGTTTTGGTCGATCTATCCCAAGATTAGTTGGACTTTGTTCCAAATTTCTTGATGAGCAAACACAAAAGTGTAAATTGTTTCTTATTATTGTTGTCATGTACCATATATATATATTTGACAAAATAACCTAGTATAGTAGTAGTAGTATATATATAATTATATATATATATATTAATATTAGTTTCAGTTTGTTTATTTTACAATTATACACTTCTCACTCTAATTGGTTATCAAAGATTCATGTTTCCTTCACTTGGGTTGTTTCTTTTACCTGTTTCGATAATATTGATGACTACATATATATCCGGTTGGAGTCAAAATGTTGAAAGAATCGAATTTAGCTCAATCTTTGAAGTTGGCGTTTAGTTTTTGAAATTAAAGATTTCTCTGCAATATTTTAATTGAAAATCAATATTGAAGGACTTTTCTGTAATATAAATCTATTTTAAAGGTTATTTTCAAACCTGTATAAGATTCGACACCGAAACATTTGACATTTTCGATAACGTGGTGAGGTCACTGTGTGACCTTCCAAGTAAAACTCCATAATTTTCTTAGTATTCGAGACGACTTAATTGAGTCATATTAATTAAGTGATACATAATATCTCTATATTTTTTTGGTCGAAGATACATAACAATTTTACGGATAAAATATTTGGAGATTTACATGCTTTCAGATTCAGTTTTAATACTCGTGTACATCTGTCTTCAAATCCCACTTAACCGAATAGAAAAGTATTCGCGTATACTGTTTGTTGGTCAAAAAATAGTCACAAAAAGTTTTCAAAAATAGATATCATTGTTTCACAACTTTTCTTTTAAGGAAAAAAAAACACTTTTTATACTGGAAAAACTCAACAACAACGTCCCCTGCCGTTATATTTGAAAAGGATTAATCATGCTCACATGTAAATATTTTTCTTATACGAAAAAGTAGTTATCCTTATTCAACTTCGTGTTTGTCAAGTAGCTCGAAGAATATTTTTGTTCACTACCGTTGGCTTGTACTAATCTAATACTTTTATAGTAGGCCCTTAACACCATACAAATGTCCAAGTAGGTATATTCTTCAATTTTTATTTGATTAAACAAATTGAGATAAACTATTGGCGTTGACCGATCTTGGTTTTCATTGCCTCGATTTTGCTGTTTTATATTTGGTTTCTTCTTGCTGGTTGGGATGCTGTTTTTGAACTGTGAGGTAGTCTTCATTTGTTATAAGAAGAGCTGCTATCTTGATGCTGTGGATTAGAATTTCCCCGTCGTTTAGCCATTTCTGCAAGCTTTTCTTTATCTTGGATTGATGGTGGGCAATGTCTCATGTGCTAGATTCTGGTTATAGTTTTTGATTTTCCATGGTTCAGTTTCTATTTTCTTATGCATTTAAAGTAATGTTTGTTAGCTTCCCATACTTTTGGGCTTTAGTCTCCGAGGATTTTTGTTATCCGTCGACTTAGTTTTTGAGATTATCTTGTTAATCGTCAGCTTTAACTTTGTAAACTCTATCTATAATCTATCTTTCAGTAAAAAAAAAATAAAAAAAATTGAGAGAAACATAATTTATGAGACAAAAAGATATTAAACATACTCTGTAACCGTTAAGCTGTTTTCAGCCCAATGTCATGAAACCCATTATTGAATTTAGTTCTTAATAGGCTTATATAGTCACATAATAATATTGGGCTAAGTTACTTGGCCCATTAAATCATTTCCCGTGGTAGGTTCCAGAAACATATCATAAACCCTAGCAGAAACTCTTTCCTCTCTCGTCGTCTCAAATCTCTTCTTCCTTCTTCTTCTCTCTCGATTCAAGATAATCCACACGCAAAAATGGGAAGCCAACAAGCGGCTGTTTCGTTCCTTTCCAATTTGGCGAAGGCTGCTTTCGGTCTTGGAACGGCGGCGACGGTGCTGAATACATCGCTTTTCACCGTTGACGGCGGAGAAAGAGCTGTTATCTTCGATCGATTCAGGGGAGTGATGGATCAGACTGTGGGTGAAGGGACTCATTTCTTGATCCCGATTCTTCAGAGGCCTCACATCTTCGATATCCGCACGAAGCCTCACACGTTCTCTTCAATCTCTGGTACTAAGGATCTCCAGATGGTTAATCTCACTCTTCGTGTTCTCTCTCGTCCTGAGGTATAACGCATAACGGTTCTTCATTTTTGATCTAGACTCGTTTGATTTCTCTGAATTGAGGTTTTTCAGATTCATTTGCGAATTGGATTTAGGGTTTAGGGTTTTGATGATCTATGATTTTCAAAATTTGTTTCGAGGACTAGGTATTGTAGAATCGTTATTAATTTGGTGTGTTTATGTGATGTGAATTGTTGTGAAGGTGTCGCGTCTCCCGTACATCTTCCAAACTTTGGGTCTAGAGTATGACGAGAAGGTTCTTCCTTCGATTGGAAATGAGGTTTTGAAAGCTGTGGTTGCACAGTTCAACGCTGACCAGCTTCTCACTGAGCGTCCTCACGTCTCAGCACTTGTTCGGGAGTCACTAATCACCCGTGCGAAGGACTTCAACATTGTGCTTGATGATGTAGCTATCACGCATTTGTCCTATGGTGTGGAGTTTTCAAGGGCTGTTGAGCAGAAACAAGTGGCTCAGCAAGAGGCAGAGAGGTCTAAGTTTGTTGTGATGAAGGCTGATCAAGAGAGGAGAGCTGCGGTTATAAGAGCTGAAGGTGAAAGTGAAGCTGCTCAGTTGATTTCTGATGCTACGGCTAAAGCTGGTATGGGACTTATCGAGCTTAGGAGGATTGAAGCTTCAAGGGAGATTGCGTCTACACTTGCTAGGTCTCCTAATGTGGCCTACTTACCCGGTGGCCAGAGCATGCTCTTTGCCCTGAACCGTTGATCTTGATCAGATATGATGGTATGTAAAAGCTTCATCTGAATCCATAGAATTAAGTCGTTTTGTGATTTGTCTGAAGGCTTTGTATTATGGTTATGTGCAGGTTGTTTGGGAGCATTTTGCGATATTTTAATGATCAAGTTGTGAATCTGATTGAATCAAAAAGGTGAAATGCTCTTTTGTTTTGATGAACTCTGAAGAAGAAAAAGAAACTAGTTGTTTGAGTTGTCATTATTGTGTTCTGAATCTCGGCAAAATTTACTCTACCTGAAGAATCTTTGTTTTCAGCATCATGTTTATCTAATTCTCAACAAATAAATGATTTTGGCTGAACTGTAAGTAATTTGTTTGTTACACATGCGTGAGAAAAGAAAATACAGATGGTACCTAGGAGTGTTGTTCTATGCGGATAAACTATGGTCACATCTGGATTATCTAGATGGTACCTATTTTGCATAAACTGTCGATAGTCTACGTCAAATTTCGATCTGTATGGACATTCAATTGTTTTTGCATAAACAGAGCAAGTTCAGAAACAAAGCAAATAAAGAAGAGAAATCATGAAAGATAGCCTTTTCTATCGAGATCCATTTTATCCATCGGTTTTAGTTTTTTTTTTTTTGGTCATCTAATGATAATGATGACTATGTAAAGACGGCGTCGGTTCCTAGAC
>Ga0041059_1002267_pt1 | contig 14582 bp, 9 predicted proteins | sample AraColnosormetaG_FD_56232 | JGI IMG/M metagenome (GOLD analysis project Ga0041059, IMG submission 56232) | Arabidopsis roots microbial communities from North Carolina, USA - Col MF nosort | ecosystem: Host-associated > Plants > Roots > Unclassified | place: USA: North Carolina | collected 2013-09-02
ATGAAGAGCTTCAAGAGATGCAATGTGGCCAGAGGCAAGAAGCTGGTTGCACGAGGAGGTTCATCATCAAGAGGCTTCAAGTTGCTTCTCCGTAAGGTTCATACTTATTACTTCGTCAGTGGAGACCACAACGACTGCAACCACAACATGAAGTTCTCTGTCCACCCGATTCCCCACCCTTCTTCGCACTAACTCTAAATCCACTTCACTTGTTATCTTTTTTCCTTTCAACTTCTAGTTTAATTTGTTACATATTCAGATTATGATGCTCTTTTTCTTTTATTAAACAGTCCAAATGCATTAACCTTCGGAATAAAATATATTCTGTTAATGAAAATATAATTTTTTTTAAGAACTAGAAAAATGTTACTAGACCAAAACCATTATTAAGAAGAAAGAAAACAGTAATAAATCAAAAATCTATAAACCGCCATGTCACAATTATTTCTTACGGGCACAACAACGCCAGAATCTTCCCCTTCGTTATCGCATATCCTCAATATTCCAAATGATACAATCTTTAATTCAAATAAAAACGTGAGAACAAATTTTAATTCCGAAAAGGACGCAAAAGAAGAAGAAAATAGAGAATGATTCGTCTCCGTTTCAATATTCTCCGATCTTCACACCGTCGTCTCTTCCACCGTCTTCCTCGATTTTTCTCCTCCTCTTCTGCGCCAACCAACGGTTCCTCAGGTCCTTCCTTGAATCTCATTAAACCTAAACTCACACCGTCTCCGCCGCCACACCAATCACGAGGTCTTCTCCGGTCAATTTATACCGTCTCGCCTTCTTCCTCCTTCTCTAAGAAATCCGTTTTTGTTCTCTCCGCCGCCGCTTTATCCACCGCTATTGCGTATTCCGCTGTTATCCCTTCTGATCATGATCAATCAAATCGTAGCCCTAGCGGAAACAGCCGTATATACGAGTCTATCGAGGACGCTGTTCAGAAATCCGGTAATTCGTTGAGGAGAGTGGTTCATCATGCTAGACAGACCGGTGTTGCGGTATCGGTTCTGTGGCAGTCGCTTAGGTCTGTGCTCTCTTCAGCTAATCATGAGGTGCGTGCGGGATTCGAGCTGCGTGTGGCTGCTCTTTTAGCCGATATAGCGTCCGCAAATGCTGCTCGTAGAGCCGCTCTCGTTGGAGCTGGCAGTGGTGCGGTGGTTGATTGGTTACTGGAGACGGTGGCCATTCCCGGCGACAGAATTGGGGCACAGGACGAAGCGGCTAGGGCTCTAGCTTATCTTATTGCTGATCCAACGGTGAGGAAAGACGCTCTAGGAAGGCCCGATGCAGTGCCCAAGTTACTGAAGTTCGTATTCTCGTGTCAACCAAAAAACAAAAAGGTCCGTTTTGCTTCCACTAGTTGCTTGAAATGATTAAATTTCGAGTGATTACTTGTTCTCGTTATTAAATGGATTAGTCTGGTTAGATCTAATGGATAGATACTAGCCAGCTGATATGACTCTAGGTAACATTTTTGGATTTAGAAGAATCAAAGCACATATCTATGATCAGCAAGTAGTTGTTGTAGAAAAATGAGTTTTGTATATCGCTAGGGTTGTTTATCATGTGTCAAGTTGTAGATTTCTCTTTCTCATTAACACACTAGAAGCTTTTTGATACATCTGATTCTTGATACTGTTATGCTTCTGGTTGTGTTTTGCCATTGATATATAGCTTTTCTTTGGGAGCAGCATTCAAGACGTAGTTCATTCGATATTTCTGATTCTTTGAAAGGTAGGAGCATGCTTGTGGCTGCCATAATGGATATCGTCACTTCCAACTGTGACACTATAGAAAAGACACCTTTCAAGTCATCCTTGCCTGGAAATGCTACGATGAGAGATATTGCTGCTGCAATTCAAGTAATTGAGGAAGGTGGTATGTATTTTGATGAGCCAGAAAAAGATGATGACAGTGACGATGGAAGAAGTGGGATTAAGGGAATTGGAATTAAAATCCTTGAAGGAACCACAGTTCTGGGATTATCAAGAACCAGTGGGCTTGCACCGTTGGGTGACCTTAATGCTAATGCGGGAGAGGAGACTCCTAAAACATTTGCATTGCTTAGTAAACATGATAATTCTTCACAAGCTAATTTGTCATCTGCCGTCATTCCTGGCCTTTGGGATGATTTACATTGTCAACATGTCGCAGTGCCATTTGCTGCGTGGGCACTGGCAAACTGGGCAATGGCTTCTGATACAAATAGATCTCATATTCAAGAACTCGATCGTGATGGGCAAGTTGTCATGACAGCTTTAATGGCACCAGAGAGGACTGTGAAGTGGCATGGGAGTTTGGTGGCTCGGCTGTTGTTAGAGGATCTCAAGCTTCCATTAAGTGATTCTGTTTCCGACTGGAGTTCCAGTTTACTTGCCACTGTTTCACATGCCAGTAAAACTGAGGATATCTCTCTGGCTCAAGTTGCGTTGTCTGCCTTTTTAGTTTCTGTCGACAGAAGTGACAAAGCACAGAAGATGGTAATGGAGAAGGGTCTTCATCTGATGAGAGATAGTGCTAGGAAAACGAGAAAACACAAAGCAGTGCAAGAAGGTTTGTCAAAGGCTCTTGAATTACTCTGTGCTGGTGACATGCATTTATCTCTTGAAGAGAGTCAGAAATGGTCCGGCATACTACTTTCATGGGTTCTTGGAAAAGTTGCATCTGATACTGTTCAATCTTCAGCAAGAAGAATCCTTTCACGCACCTTTGAAGACTATGGACCACACTCTGTCCCGATATCTCAGGGATGGTTGACCCTTATAATGAATGAGATTTTGAACCACAGTAAGACGGTGTCAGCTAAAGGAGCTAGCCTACCTAAAAACGAGAAACCTAAGGTTCATAAAATTTATGGTCATTGATTCTGCATCTGAACAGAGAATAGATGAGAATAATGTCTATTTTAGTTTAGTTATATCTTTCAATTTATTTTTGTAACAAAAGCTATTTTCTTTCGCATGCAGGTAGATCAGTCCAAAGTTACTTCTGCTACTCAGTCAACCAATCTGTTAGCAGTTGCTGTTGTTAATCTTGCCATGGCTCAACTGGGTACAGTCCCAGAGTCTGTCAATAATGTTCCACTGGCAGATCTGCTCCTTTCAGAGCCTTTTGCGGTACCAATTAAGAATTTAAAGAAGGATAGCCCCCCTAAATTTAATGCTGCTGAGTCTGCATTGGCAACCATTAAGGCAATCAAGTCACTGACGGATGTTTGTGCTGAAGATTCTGTATGCCAGAACAAAATAGTTGATTTTGGTATTCTTTGTTTACTAAGGCGCTTTCTGTTAAGTGATGATTATGAGAAGCTAGGTGCAATAGAAGCTTATGATGCATCCAGAGCCCTTGAGGCTCGAGACCGAACTCCAGATAGTCTTGGTGAATCTTCAATCACAGATATTCAGGATCCATGTAGTGTCAGAGTCCCAGCTAGTGCGCACATCCGAAGGCATGCTGCGAGATTGCTAACTATTCTTTCGCTTCTACCGCAAGTCCAGAAAATCATTTTAGCTGATGAGACATGGTGCAAATGGCTTGATGATTGTGCAAAAGGAAATATTTCCTGTTGCAATGACCCTAAGACACAAAGTTATGCAAGAGCTTCTCTGTTAAATGTATATTGCAATCAGCAAGATGGTAGTGGATCAGGAGACGGTGGCAGTTCCAAGCCAGACATCTCTAACATGAACAGCAACTGTCCTCGCTATGGAGACATGATATTTTTAATTAATCCCGGCCTACCCCATTGGAAGTGTCATGAAAAAGAACGTCAAAGTGGTAAGAAGAACGAATCCTCAAGTGAAGGTGAACCAGCAAATGTTACTGATACAGTCGGAGACCATGTTGTTGATGCTAGCAATCTGTCTAGCTCCATAGATCCTTCCAGTAGTGGTTCGCATGTACATGATCCTGAATTTGATGTTATCTTTCTTCATGGCTTGCGTGGTGGGCCCTTTAAAACTTGGCGAATTGCTGAGGATAAATCTTCTACCAAATCTGGCTTGGTGGAGAAGATTGACCAGGAAGCAGGAAAGCTGGGAACATTTTGGCCGAGCGAGTGGCTTTCAAATGATTTCCCTCAAGCTCGCTTGTTTACCCTTAAATACAAGGTATGTCTGAGTTTTAGCCTATTTTGTATGCATGCTTATACCTACTCTATGAGGATCTTTGTAATTGGTTGTTCGATCGATTTGCTGTGTACACATCTGTTCCATGTGGCATTGATAGTTGCCATTTTGATTCTCGTTGAAATATTTGATACAGACAAACCTCACGGAATGGTCTGGAGCTAGCTTGCCACTTCAGGTACAGTCTTTATTATTAATTGTTTCAGGAAATTATACCCCTTTTTTATTCATGTGAGTAAAATTTCTGCGGTAATTATTTAATAAATGAAAACACTTCTACGGTTACCATATGTTAAACCCTAGTTCAGATATAAGCTTGCTGCAGTTTTAGGACCTAACAACACTATATAGTATATATATAATCAGAGGAGTTAACAAAAGAGTTGAGGATTGTATCTGCACATTCGTATATTTTGAGAGGTCTTGGCCAGTATTTGTCAGTTAAACTGTCATAATTTTATATCTACTGCTAAGGGTTAGGATAATTTACCATTATTATGGATTTGATGAACAATTGTTGTCGTTTTTTTCCTGGAATGTGATCAGAGTTTAGTGAGTGGTTATTGATTACAGACAGCATTCCGTTTGTGTACTCTCTACTTCATCTCATTATCACTTAGCCTGCAGTTTCTTTTGTTGATGATGGAATTTTGCTAATTTGCAGGAAGTTAGTTCTATGATATTGGAAAAGCTCGTCTCAGCAGGCATTGGAGACCGACCTGTTGTTTTTGTGACTCACAGGTCTGAATCTCTTATGGTGTCTGACAATAGATATTTCCCTTTTGCAAACTTATTTGTCCTGTTCAGTGATTATACTGGCTGGTTTGTTAACTGTTAAGGCTTATATATCTTGGTGTTTTTCTCAGTAGTGAATTACTTCATTGAATTTAAATGTCGTCTCCTGGAACATCAATACATAATTTTTGATCAAGTAACGTTTATGCTGCAGTATGGGAGGTCTTGTCGTGAAGCAGATTCTACACAAAGCAAAGGAAGAAAAACTTGATAAACTAGTCAATAACACTGCTGGAGTTGTATGTATCAACGCATCATGCTTATCTGGTTTTCTGTTATCTTAATCATCATATTTCTATATCTTCTTGAGCTTTGTCTTAGCGAATCAGCTATTTAAAAGTTAATGTCACTTTCAGGTATTCTACAGTTGCCCACATTTTGGCAGCAAGCTAGCAGATATGCCGTGGAGAATGGGTCTTGTGTTACGCCCGGCTCCATCTGTTAGTAAACACTATTACTTTATTGAGCTGGCTTAATCCTTTAAACCATCACCAAATCTCTCTGTAACTAATGAGCCTTATGGATGTTGAATTGTGATAGATAGGAGAGCTACGAAGTGGTTCTCCAAGACTAGTTGAGCTCAATGACTTGCTTCGCCAGCTCCATAAGAAAGGGGTTGTTGAAGTCCTTAGTTTCTGTGAGGTTGTGGATTTATTCTATTACACTAATGAGTCTCTTTCTTTAGATTTGTATCATTACATGACTCTGTTCGAATAACTCTGTGGTGAATGTTTATCCTCTAATTGCAGACAAAAGTAACCCCAATCGTGGAAGGCTATGGAGGATGGGCTTTTCGGATGGAAATCGTGCCAATTGAATCAGCATACCCAGGATTTGGTGAACTTGTTGTAAGTACCTCCATTTATAAAATCCCTTAATAAAGGCTTAACTAAAATTTCAAACTCCAACGCTGTTGGTTTTACTTGAATATATGACACACAGGTGTTGGAGTCAACAGACCATATAAATTCATGTAAACCACTGAGCCGCTCGGATCCTTCGTATACAGAGGCGTTGCAGTTCCTGCGCAAGCTCAGCGCACAGCGATTAAAACCTCATGTTAAACGGGAACCTGGGATACATGATTGATTAACCATGGTTAGGTTAACCGAAGATGAACCAAAGGTCATTGGTTTTGGCTAATTGACGCTATAGTTTTTTTCATTTCTTGTGTGTACATAACAAGAACCACGCTTAGGCTCTTTTGTTTCATTTTACACATTGTTTCATCTGTATTACTGGATTACACAATTGGAAGTAAATATAAAGATTCTCAATTTCATTTGCCAGTGTTCTTAAACTCGTGATGAATAACGAACGATGATGATTTTAATAACAAGAAAAAGAATTAAAAAAATAATCACGTGACTTGTGGAAGCAAGCAAGGCAACGCGTTACAAAAGCACGTGACGTAGCGTATTGGTGGCAATTTCTCATTTTTTCCTCAGAATACTTACTTTAGAGCACTAATCCAATTATCATACGACGCGTGTCCCACGTTTACTTCCTTCTCTCATATAACAACAAACAACCCACTCCGAATTTTCTGGTATTATTACTAATTTGCCATTACGTCGTACTGTAGTGTTTTCTTAAATTTGACGTAAGAATGAATGAATGTTGGAAGAGTAAAAGAAAATGTTAATAATGTCCAACATTAATATAAACTGGTTTCATTTTCACATTTACCTTAAGTGATACACTGAGATCTTACATTTATTAAATTTTCTTCGAACAACAAACTATATTAATTCATAGATGATAGATCGAACTCATATTTCATGGAATGCTTTTGCAATTTTAAAATGAAAAAATAAAAAGAGCATGATTAAGGGTATTTTGGTCAATGTCTAAGAGAGATAGCTGTTTCCAAGACTTGTTCTCCAAGCTGGTAGTGCAAGATCTCGTTAAGTATAAAAAGGGAAGCTGAGGAACACAATTTTGATACTTTTGAGATACAACGTAGAAGAGAAGCTCTAAGGTTTTCAAGTTCTGCTCAACACCACTGCTTACTAATTAAGGTATCCAATGATTAATGTGTTCATCTATTTTAATCATTAGTTAATCTTCTTAACCATCATACTTCCTTCAAGCAAGCTCTAATTATTAATGTGTTCATCTATTATGTGGTTAATGATTAGTGTGATTACTACATTAAAGGCTTGCTTGGTATAGTTTCCATTATAATCCACTAAAAGAGGGAAAAAGAAGAAGAAAATGGATTGAATTAAAAGTTTGTTATTATTTTTTGGGTAAAAAAAGGGAAGCTTGTTTAGCACATTTACTCAGTTACTCGTCCACCAAAATCTTTTCTATGTTTTATTTTGGGTATAATCTTGTTTTCTTTTCACACAATCACACATCGATTTCGGGTAACCTAAGTTATAATATGTCATTGTTTTGCTTTCTGCACACACTTATATATATCAGCATATCGCTAATCATGCACAAATTATACATCACGATTTCTACCCAACAATGACACACTCATTGGAAAAATCCCATACGTATGCAAATGTGCATATCTTGATAAGAATAATCACATTTTATTGATTAAAAATATTTCGTTGAATAGAATGATATAGGCAGATAGTTTCTTCCTAAGTGTTTTTTTCTTTGGTGTGTCTCGTTTTTTGTTTGTTGCTTAATCTACATTTATACTCAACCCATTAGCCGCCCCTATATAATAACAAACACATATTTGCATGAATTTTAATTGTGTGATGCCCCGTTGCTTTTAATCTTGAAACTGTTAGAAATTAAAGAGAATATCTAGCGAGAGATAACAAAAATATATGGCTATATGCTGCATTTTTAAATATATAAAACAAGTCAACACAATTAAATACGAGACTTATCGTGTAAGAACTTAAATAACACACATTTTCAAATACCATTTCGGGTAGGGCCATATACATTTTAATCGTCACAATTCACATCGTCGTATCGATTATCACACGTTTGAGAAGATCAGAAAAATACTTATACTATTAACTCTGTGTGTAGATTCATGTCTAATATAGAGAAATACTCAAATACAAATAACTAATGAGATAAGGAGTTGATGACTCATCACATAATCATAACTATATATTGTCTAACTCCAGTGCATGGAAAACTAAAACAGTGCGTAACATTTTTTAGCCATTACATTATATATAGTTTAGTGAGTAAATACATTTTTATCAATTATATATGTAAATGCAACAATATTTCGAAGTTTTTTTTGTAGTTCTTTCATAAACAAACAAAAAAATTGTAGTTCTTTAACAACGAAAAAACAGTACTTTGTAGTGTCAATCCTTAGAAAGATTGTGTGTGTTTATTTTCCTTCAAAGAGGGATATTGTGAATACGTTACATATTGGTGACGCACACAAAAACAAAAACAGAAATGTATAGAATACGTTTAATATCAATTTGACACGCACACAAAAACAAAAACAGTAGATTGTGAAAAAAGATGATTTGTTTTGTAAGTATTGGCGTAGGCCAAAAGGCGGCTTAAGTAGAGAGTAAACGTTTGCTTCCCGCGTTATACAAAGCCCTAATTCTCATCATCATCATGCGTGCAAGCTATTTTCCATTTCCTTTAACGATTCTCATTCTTACTCTCTTCAAGCTTCTTCTTTCTTTCCCCAATATCTTTTCTCTTTTATATTCATTATTTTTCTCCCTTTTTCTCTCCCAAATCTTTTTTTTTTCTTTTTCCCGGAAAATTCTCTCTGTTGTTGTTGTTGTTGTTGTCTCTCTCCTGATAAGCTCGACCAAGTTTATCTCTTTCTCGCTAATCATTTCTCTTTAAACTTCTCTCATCGTTGAACCATTTTGTTTTAGTACATAAAGATTCTTCTTCATTCTTTTTGTACGCGTTTCTATGTTACAAACGCATTTCTATCATAAAAGTTATTATTACTTGAGCTCAATCTTCATTGGTTTATTCATATATTCAGATCAATCGAGTTCGGTACTGCGACGTTCTAATGGGAAACCAAACAAGCAAAAAGTCACAAGAGACATCGGCTAAGAGCGTGCACTACACAACGGAGCTGAGATCCTACGCGGCTGCGTGCAAAGCAGACACGGAGCTTCAATCTTTCGACACGTGTTTGCAAGCACGGACGAGTCACGTGATAAGCACGCTAGCTACGGGGGTTGAGGTTCGAGCGCTCTCGTTCGATTCCTTGAAAGAAGTGACGCAATGCTTGTTGGAGATGAACCAAGAAGTGGTGAAAGTGATATTGGATTGCAAGAAAGACATTTGGAAGAATCAAGAAATGTTTGAGCTTGTCGAAGATTACTTTGAGAATAGCTTGAAGACACTTGATTTTTGTGCTGCTTTGGAGAAAGGCTTGAGACGAGCTCGTGATAGTCATCTTTTGATTCTTGTTGCTCTTCAACAGTTTGAAGATGAGAGCCTTGTCCAAGGTATGACTTTTATTTCTTTCTTGTTTTTCATGGTTTTAATTAGGGATGGGAGTTATACCCAACAAAATAAATTTATAGGGATGGGAGAAATAAAGTTTCATCTTGTCTTGTTTTATGAAAATGCATTTTTCAGTTGAAATTTCTAATTTCAAATCCTGTTTTAAAATAGGAGTAATATTAATCATTAGTAGTAACGAGGCATTATATATAATTCATCCTAATTATTTAATTTTTTGACTTTAACACTCTTTTTTGGGTTGGCAGGTGGGAACGGATACAAGAAGACACTTGAAGAGCTAAAGAATTTCAAAGACGCAGAGAGTCCTTTCAACGAAGACTTCTTCAAAATGTTCCAATCTGTTTACAAACAGCAGATGCTGATGCTCGAGAAGCTTCAGCATCGTAAAAACAAGCTTGACAAGAAGCTTAAATGCATCCACACATGGAGAAAACTCTCCAGCATCATCTTTGTGGCTACCTTTGCCACTGTGCTCATCTGCTCTGTTGTGGCTGCAGCCATGGCAGCTCCTCCTGTGGCTGCGGCTCTCGCTGCAGCTACAGCCGTGCCGCTAGGCTCAATGGGGAAATGGATTGACTCGCTGTGGAAGAATTATGAGAATGCACTCAAAGGGCAAAAAGAGGTGATCAGTTCGATGCAGGCAGGAACATTTGTGGCGGTTAAAGATTTGGATAATATCCGAGTTTTGATCGAACGGTTGGAGATTGAGATCACGGGGATGGTGAAGAGTGCGGAGTTCGCTGTGGAACATAACGCGGTCAAGATTGGGATCGATGATATAAAGAAGAAGCTTGAGGTGTTTAAGAAGAATGTTGAAGAACTGGGGACTCAAGCAGATTTGTGTAGCAGAGATATAAGAAGGGCAAGGACTGTGATTCTTCAGAGGATCATCAAGCACCCTAATAATGCTAGTAGTAGCACTTGAATAATGAAATCTTGAATAGTAAAGATTCTTTCTGAGTTAATACTATCAATGTTTAAATAACTCGAATCTGTTTATTGTAAATGTATGTTGCGTTTTCTGTATTCTTTGATGATTGAAACTATGGGAGACAAGTCTTTTCATAGTTAACTTCTTTCTCTCTAATTTTCCTTTTTGCTGATCTCTATCAATATGAGAGTGGGCTGATATACTAAAACGAACTCAAAAGTAGAAAATTAGATCATGAGTTTGGAATCTGAAAACTAGGGAAAATGATAGGAGTCAAGCTGAAAAAACTCAAAATATGTGAGTTAAAATTTTAATTGATAATTATAAAATTTTGACAAATATCAATAGCTTTTAAATTTTGTTAATTTATGAGATATGGATTGTTTTAGATTTTTAAAAAGATATGACTATTAATATCAAATTAAATATTGAAAAATAATATGGAAAATATCAATAGCTTTGAAGTTTTATTATCTTAAAAAATCTAGAATTATTATTGTTTTTACTCTTATATTTATGTATACATAAATCACTAATTATATATTAGTTATGTGGATGCAGATTACATGAGAATAGAGAAAAGCTAACTCTATATATGTGTACAAGTTTTTTTTCTCTCTGTCTCTCCCAATCTGTTTTCTTGTCCTGTGTTATCGCCTCTCCTGGTACGCCCGACCAAGTTTATCTTTGTCTCACTGATCGTTTCTCTCAGTCTCGACCTAATTGATTAAGGTTTTGTTTTAGTCTATAGATTCTTCTTTAATCTGTAAACGCATTTCTATGTTTGAAATGCATTATTATCATAAGAAGTACTTGAGTTCAATCTTTCATTGGTTTATCTGTTTTATTCATATACAGAATCGAACTCGGAACTGCGTTGTAATGGGAAACAAAACAAGCAGAAAGTCAAAGGAGAAATCGGGTAGGAACTACACAACGGAACTGAGATCGTACGAGGCTGCATGTAAAGAAGACATGGAGATTCAGTCTTTCGACACACGTATGCAGGCACGGACGAGTCACGTGATAAGCACGCTAGCTACAGGCGTCGAGGTTCGATCGCTCTCGTTTGATTCCCTGAAAGCAGTGATTGGGAGTTTACTGGACATGAACCAAGAAGTGGCCAAAGTGATCTTGGATTGCAAGAAAGACATTTGGAAGAATCAAGAAATGTTTGAGTTCGTCGAAGCTTACTTTGAGACTAGCTTGAAGACGCTCGACTTCTTTAATGCTTTGAAGAGAGGCCTGCAAGGAGTACAAATTAATCACCTTTTCATTCTTGGTGCTGTTCAGCATTTTGAAGAAGAGAGCCTTATTCAAGGCAAGACTTTTCTTATTTTCTCTTTTGTTTTCTTCTGGTTTTGACTTTAACACTCATCTTTTTCTGGTTCGCAGATGGGAACGGATACAAGAAGACACTTCAAGAGCTGAAGAGGTTCAAAGACGCAGACAGACCTTTCGACCAAGACTTCTTCAAGATGTTCCAATCTGTTTACAACCAGCAGAAGTGGATGCTCGATAAGCTTCAGCGTCGTCAAAACAAGCTCGACAAGAAGCTCAAGCGCATTCGCACATGGCGAAAACTCTCCAGCATCATCTTCATGGCTACCTTTGCCACTCTGGTCATCTGCTCTGTTCTCGCTGCAACTATGGCGGCTCCTCATGTGGCTGCGGCTCTCGCTGCAGCTACACCCCCAGTGGGATCTATGGGGAAATGGATCGACTCGCTGTGGAAGAACTATGAGAATGAAATCAAAGGGCAGACAGAGGTGTTCAGTTCGATGTATGTAGGGACATATGTGGCGGTTCAGGATTTAAATAATATCAAGGATTTGATTAAACGGTTGGATACTGAGATCAGGGGGATGGTGAAGAATGCGGAATATGCGGGGGAGCTTGGTCCAGTCAAGATTGGGATCAATGCGATTAAGACGCAGCTTGAGGTGTTTAAGAAGAACGTAGAGGAATTGGAGATCCAGGCTGATATGTGTAGCACCGATATTAGAAGGGCAAGGACTGTGATTCTCCAGAGGATTATTAATGCTACTTGCAGCACCTGAAGAAAGCACAAAAGGAACTACCCGGTTTCTCTCATCTTCAGGTTCTTGCTACAAATGATGAAATGCTCAAAGACAATAAATAATAATAGTACAGATTCTTTCTGAATGTATATACCTATCAAAGTCCAATAACTCAAACTGTTTATGATGATTGTTGCATTTTCTGTATTCTTTGATGATTGAAAACAATGGGAGACAAGACTTTCACATTTGAGACTATCAAAATGATGGTTCTGCCAGGAGTCTATATATACTGATATCAGAGTGGTGGGCTAATAGACGAAAAACTAAATCATAAGTATGGAATCTGAAAACTAGGGGTGTTAGTTAAAGGAACTGTGATAGGATTCAGTTCTCGTAAACTCTTAAGAGGCTTGATTAACGAGAGAAGTAAGTCTCTTATCTATCGCCCAGTGTCCAAAGCAAAATCCTACATTAATCCACAAGGCCCCAACTCAATAACCTAGCTTTCCTTTCTAACCTCGAGCTCTCAACTAATTGACATAACATAATCTTAATTCTGATACAGTGATATGTTTCACACCCCATAAACATCACGAAGCAAAACACATGTCGACCAAAGAAAATATACTTACCTCAGACCACTTGACTTGGTTTGGAAATATAGCAATGATACAAGACTAAACTCCTTCCACACTGGTCCCTGGCTCCCACTCATGAGACATGAAACTGAAACTAACATTAAGTTATGTAACAAGAATCTCATGAGAAAGACATCATATCAATTGCCTAAAAGATAGGTTAGAAATTCTCATTCTTTCAGTCACAAAATCATAATCATAACATAGGCCTGTATAAAGAAAGGTTACAAATCACAAGATTAATAGTACGCTACACAGACTGTAATGAATCACTTATTTTACAACTGATTGAGGTCTACTGGGTTCTCCATACACTGTCTCAAAATGAACTCCGCTCTTCTTCTTTTGTCATCTCTATCCTCCTCACGCACAAAGGATATGGGTCTATCTTCACCCTTCATCTGTAGACTTAGATCCAAAGGTTGTCCGAGAAATTTCTTCTCGGTTCTGAGCTTAGAAAGAGCAACAGGTTTATTCTTCTTCCATTCAGTGTGAGCTTCACTAGAAAACCCATCTCTTGCAGCCTCCATAGCAGGAGCAAATGCCTCTATCACTGATAAGCCATCTCTATTCAATGATTCGACTTTCTCCCCGGACGATACAGAACGCAGTTCACTCTCATCATCTCTCATTTCTTCTTTCACACCATCCATATCTCCCCACACAGGATTCCTTGAGGAGATTTTACAAACAAGTTTCCTCTGCAAACTCAACAAAGCTCTCTCAGCCTTTCGTCTCTGCCTCGCTTGTTCAATCTTATCTCCCCTTGGATCTGATACTCTTTCGATCCACATAGGGGTTTCCTTATAAGTATGAGGATCAGGAAAAGCTGGTAGCCACAAAGGAATATGTTTCCCAGGTGGAGTTTCACCAATTTCAACAAAGCTTGGGATCATCTTCCTACTCCTATCACTTATAGCTACAGGAAAACTTGGCAATGGCTGCGAGAAAGGGACTTCTTCACTCGAATTAACGAAATCGATAATCTCCCTAAGTTTAATCGAACGACCTAATGAACAACTCTCAGACGAAATTCCTTGTTCGCCATTGTTATCAGTCAAATCATCCAAAGCGAGAATGATATCGAACACGTTACACTGACTCCTACCAGTTAGATTAGCGAAGGAAGTAGCGGTTTTACCTAGCTGAAGAATGTACTGGAGTGCGAATCCAGATAGAGATTCGAGAGCTGGATCCTTGAAATTCTCGTACCCAACGCTCTCGCAGACCTGAGCTACTGCAGCTTTAGCGGCTGCGTGGCTAAACTCGTAGGACTCGGAGCAGCCAGAGGAAGATGCGGCATCGTTCCTATCACCTTCTTGAGCTCTCTCTGTGTTCATTGCTCTAATTTGTTTCAAAAAGCTATCTAATCCCTGAAATTAGGGTTTTCTCGTCGGTAAGACCACATGGACCGCCGGTTTAAAGAGAATCGAAGAAATTTGCCTCCGTCAACGGAAAAGACCTAACGTCGACGAAGCACCGGGAAATATGAAGAGAGAAAGAGAGACAGAGAGAAATGCGTCTTGAGAATCCTGCCATCTCTCGCTTATATAGAGCTCCAACCCCAAAATTAACTACCAACTTTTTTTTTTTTTTTTAGACCAAAATTTTG
>Ga0041059_1002268_pt1 | contig 14581 bp, 10 predicted proteins | sample AraColnosormetaG_FD_56232 | JGI IMG/M metagenome (GOLD analysis project Ga0041059, IMG submission 56232) | Arabidopsis roots microbial communities from North Carolina, USA - Col MF nosort | ecosystem: Host-associated > Plants > Roots > Unclassified | place: USA: North Carolina | collected...
GAGAGAGAGAGAGAGAGAGAGAGAGAGAATGGGAAGTAACCGTCCTAAGAATTTCCGGCGGCGAGGGGACGACGGCGGCGATGAAATTGACGGTAAAGTTGCTACCCCCTCGTCAAAACCGACTTCGACTCTTTCCTCCTCGAAACCTAAAACACTCTCAGCCTCGGCCCCGAAGAAGAAACTCCTAAGTTTCGCCGACGACGAGGAGGAGGAAGAAGATGGAGCTCCCCGTGTGACGATAAAGCCTAAGAACGGCAGAGACCGTGTCAAATCCTCTTCCCGTCTCGGCGTTTCGGGATCTTCTCACAGACACTCTTCAACCAAGGAACGTCGTCCCGCTTCTTCTAACGTGCTTCCTCAGGCCGGCTCTTATTCGAAAGAGGCGCTGCTCGAGCTCCAGAAGAACACACGGACGCTTCCTTATTCTCGCTCTAGTGCCAATGCCGAGCCGAAGGTAGTGCTTAAGGGTTTAATCAAACCTCCGCAGGATCATGAGCAGCAGAGTCTGAAGGATGTAGTTAAACAGGTTTCGGATTTGGACTTCGATGAGGAAGGGGAAGAAGAGCAGCATGAAGATGCGTTTGCTGATCAGGCAGCGATTATTAGAGCCAAGAAAGAGAGGATGAGGCAGTCACGTTCAGCACCGGCGCCTGATTACATATCACTAGATGGTGGTATCGTAAATCATTCTGCTGTTGAAGGAGTCAGCGACGAGGATGCGGATTTTCAGGGAATTTTCGTCGGTCCGAGACCTCAGAAAGATGATAAGAAAGGTGTGTTTGATTTCGGTGATGAAAATCCTACTGCTAAAGAAACCACGACAAGTAGTATTTATGAGGATGAGGATGAAGAAGATAAGTTGTGGGAGGAGGAGCAATTTAAGAAGGGTATTGGTAAAAGAATGGACGAAGGGTCGCATAGGACTGTAACTAGTAATGGGATTGGCGTGCCTTTGCATTCTAAACAGCAGACACTGCCACAACAGCAACCGCAGATGTATGCTTATCATGCCGGGACACCAATGCCGAATGTTTCTGTCGCTCCTACCATTGGCCCAGCTACTAGTGTTGATACATTACCAATGTCACAACAAGCCGAGCTTGCCAAGAAGGCATTGAAAGACAATGTTAAGAAGCTTAAGGTATTGCTCTATGAACTTGGCTTCTTCATATCTATGAATCTGCTACCTTCTCGTAGGGTTTTATTAGTATTCTCCGTATTTGTATGCTGTTAATAATATTCTAGTTGATTATTAGTTGAGGTGGATTTTTAAAACTTAATTCACCATAGATGTTTTCCTAGTTCTCTTTGCCATTTGACTGATTTTCCTTATGACTTATATATCTTAGAATTATATATCTTACGAACTGAATTTATTTTGAACTATTTGCCAGGAATCTCATGCAAAAACGTTATCCTCCCTTACCAAGACAGATGAGAATCTGACTGCGTCGTTGATGAGTATCACAGCTCTTGAAAGTTCGCTATCTGCAGCTGGAGATAAGTATGTGTTCATGCAAAAACTCAGAGACTTCATTTCTGTTATCTGTGACTTCATGCAGGTATGCTTAATTTAATGTTGTGTTTGTACTGGTATACATGTTGCTTATGTTGCAGGCTCGACTTTTATTCTATTTTTGGTACCAATAGTTAATGCTTTCTTAGTAAATCTCAGTTGCCTGCATAGGATCATGAATCCAAGGGAAAATGGAATAGATTAGATTTAGTGTTATGTTGCATTTGTTTTTGTTTTTTTAAATCTTAATCTCTAAGAAAACAAAGAAAAGATGAGCTCAACCCATATTTTAAGGCAAATCTAGGTTCTCATGGCATATGTTGGAGTTGGATTTCATCTTTATGAAAGCAAACGATTTTTGTAATATTGAAACTAAAACTGGTTTTACACTAGTTTTACTTGACATAAAACAAAATATTTGTCCCATATAGAGCTGTATGGATTCTTTATGCATAACGTATACCTTCATAGAATGGAACTTCTAGCTGGTCATTCTTTCAAGTGTTGTCCAACTATGAAAACGAACGACCAGTTGTGAACCCTACCATAATTTTTATCTATACTGCTTTTGGATTGCCATATTCGTAAGCACAGTTGGAAGCCAACGTAATTCTAAGAATAAAACTCCTAATTACTGTTGTGAATTTTGTTTTGCAGAATAAGGGTTCATTAATTGAAGAAATTGAAGATCAAATGAAGGAACTTAACGAAAAACATGCTTTATCTATTCTAGAAAGGAGAATTGCAGATAACAATGATGAAATGATAGAGTTGGGGGCCGCAGTGAAAGCAGCAATGACAGTTCTAAACAAACATGGAAGCAGTAGTTCAGTGATTGCTGCTGCCACAGGTGCTGCGTTGGCTGCCTCTACTTCTATAAGGCAGCAGATGAATCAACCAGTTAAGCTTGATGAATTTGGCAGAGACGAAAATCTGCAGAAGCGCAGGGAAGTGGAACAGAGGGCTGCAGCCCGGCAGAAAAGGCGAGCTCGATTTGAAAATAAGCGTGCATCAGCTATGGAGGTTGATGGACCTTCTCTGAAAATAGAAGGAGAATCAAGCACTGATGAGAGTGACACTGAGACTTCAGCTTATAAGGAGACAAGAGATAGCTTACTTCAGTGTGCTGATAAGGTCTTTAGTGATGCATCTGAGGAGTACTCCCAGCTTTCAAAGGTGAAGGCGAGATTTGAGAGGTGGAAGCGAGACTATTCATCAACTTATCGTGATGCTTACATGTCTTTGACCGTTCCTTCCATCTTTTCACCTTATGTAAGACTGGAGCTTTTGAAATGGGATCCTCTTCATCAAGATGTGGATTTCTTTGACATGAAATGGTGAGTTACTCGCAGTTTCTAACTTTCCTAATTATACAAACATACATTGTCAAACACAGTTCACATATACTATCTAGTAGGCATTAGTCTCTTAAGAGGGTTAGCTAAAAAATTTGTTTAGATTTTTTTGCATTTTTGGAAGTGATCTAACTTGTAATTCGTGGCTCCAGGCATGGGTTGCTTTTTGATTACGGGAAGCCAGAAGATGGGGATGATTTTGCACCAGATGATACTGATGCCAACCTTGTCCCTGAGCTAGTAGAAAAGGTTGCAATTCCAATTTTGCACCATCAGATAGTTCGTTGCTGGGATATACTTAGCACCCGGGAGACAAGAAATGCTGTTGCTGCTACAAGCTTGGTGACAAATTATGTTTCTGCTTCGAGTGAGGCCTTAGCAGAACTATTTGCTGCTATTCGTGCTCGCCTTGTTGAAGCCATTGCAGCTATTAGTGTATGAATTTGAATTCGTTACATCTCCTACTAATTTCCTAATGAGTCTGCTATGAGACTCTGGACTAATGATATCCTCTGATTTGTTCTTTATTCTCCAGGTTCCGACATGGGATCCTCTGGTATTGAAGGCTGTACCTAATACTCCACAAGTTGCCGCATATAGGTTTGGGACATCAGTCCGTCTTATGAGAAATATATGTATGTGGAAAGACATCCTGGCGCTTCCAGTGTTGGAGAACTTGGCTCTTAGTGACCTTTTGTTTGGAAAAGTTCTACCCCATGTCAGAAGCATTGCATCAAATATCCATGATGCTGTGACAAGAACTGAAAGAATCGTTGCTTCTTTGTCTGGAGTGTGGACAGGACCAAGCGTCACACGAACCCACAGGTAAATGATTTAACAATCAAATCTGAAATTTTACTTTCTCACACATGAAGGTTTCTCATGGTTCATTGTAACGAAGCATTGTAGTTGCATCTTGTGATGTTGCATATTGTTTACCTTTACAATTTACAGTCCATCTGCATGAAAAGTTAAAAGCTTATTTTCCAAGTGCACGAAAGCAAGTAAAGTAAAGCTGTCGAATCGGGACTAAGATGTTTAAATTACATAATTTTATCTTGCAAAATCTGGGCAATTCTTTCAAGATTAGGAGTATTGGTCAGGCTATGGTCTTTATGTTTTTTTTTTGGGAATCTCATTCGTCTTAGACCAATCAATTTCATTGTTTATCTTCATTTGGTTCACATGATATCTGCATCTCATATTTGGACGTTATGTTGAACCTTTGCCTTGATACATACTAAAATATTTTATTTGACTTTGCAGTCGTCCGCTGCAACCTCTTGTGGATTGTACTCTGACACTTAGAAGAATTCTCGAGAAAAGGCTTGGCTCAGGACTGGACGATGCGGAAACCACTGGTCTCGCCCGCAGATTAAAGAGAATACTAGTCGAGCTCCATGAACATGACCACGCCAGGGAAATTGTCAGAACATTCAATCTTAAGGAGGCAGTTTGACCAAAAGTTTATTGATGGGAAACTGGAAAGTCAACACAGAAATCTTTAGCCTCAGGTTATCAGGCTCACCTTTCGGGCTGTACCAGCAAAGGCTCATCGATTTCAACATCGAGGATTACAAGATTTTCCCTAGGATTATTAGGCTAGCACCAAAACCTTCCGGAATCCATTTTCAGACACAGAAGAGTTTTAGTACTTTGGCTTAATGTAAGTGTAACCTCTTGTGGTTGTAGAAAACCTTATAATAAATATAAGCTAAAGTATCTCGAGTCTTTTATTTTTCCCTTTATATCTGTATGAGTTTAGATTTAGCAAAGACAATATTATTTCTATGAATATAAGCCCCAACTTGTATTGCTGTGCTGCACTATAGATGCAGTTAATTTGTATTACGAGCTGTGTCATGGTTTTTTGCAAAAGACAATTTCTGTTGGAATCAGACGTCTTCTGCTGTAAACAACACAACTTGGGGTATAAGTCAAAGAACAGAAGAAGAAAACCCCCTTTGGAAAGAATCTACTGTTGAAAGTTGGTCGTTGAACAAACATCTTAGGAAGTGGTGTTAGAGTCATCTTCTTCATTTGAATCTTCTTCTTTATCCGAAGAAGACTCCGCAGTTTTCTCAAATTCCACCATTTTCTCAAGTGCCTCTATGTCTCCAGCTTCAGCAAGAGCGTGTATCCGCAGCTTCTCTGCGTCTTCACTGAAATGTTTTGTAGAGATGGTCAAGTAAAAGGAACATTGTAAAAGCATAAGAATAAAGTTAACATACTCTGTAACGCCGAATATTTCCTTGACGATTAAGGAGTTGTCTTTTGAGCAGAAGTCAGGAAGCTGTTGAAGAGAGAATGGAGTTAGAAAATCTATCACACATCGAAAACATTGTATGCATATTTGACTTCAGGATTAGATCAACGAAAATGTTGAAAGAGTAAGCAGATTCTCTCAAGTACAAGTAATGTTTCCACATTGATTACCTCAGAAAGATAGTAAATCTTTCCAAAAAGCGCTTGCACGGCGAGTTTTCTCTTGAATCCTTTTTCGGTAAAGCCTTGCATTTTCATCACTACCGGACCTGCCAAAATCAAATATGTCAAGAGCAATAAAGAAGAGACTGCCACAATAGAGAACCTTAACAAAGTTTTGGTTACCTTTTTCCTTGACAATACGACGAGAGATCTCATTTAAAATCTCAGGAATCTGAGAATCATTCAAACCAGAAGCTTTTCTTAGATGAATGAGATCAGCAACAAGGTCGGGATTAAACGGTTTCTCATTCAACGCATAACGAATGTATTTCCGCAATATCTCCTCCATGTTAAACTCTGTCTGGATTGTAGAAAAACAAAATTCAGCATCCTCATGTCAAATTCTGAACTGGAAATGATTAAGAGATCAAACCAAAAGATTAGTGACATGTTATATATATTCTCACCTTTTGTTCAAGTGCCTTAAGCTCAGAGCTATGCACTGTTCCAGCTTTCCTTAATAGCTCATCTATAGATCTGCAAAGCATAGCATTCTGATTCACCTGAAGAGATTCAAAAAACCAAAATTGAATTAGTTTTTTTTTTTTTAAGTAAGGATCACAAAAGAGAGAGTGGAATCAGAGACCAGTTTCTTGCGCTGAGCTTTAGGAGAAGAGAACTTCTGAACGGTTTTGACGAAAGCAGTGACGAAAGTGACGCCGGCGTAAGCTAACGGAACGGCGAGCATCCACGGCAATTTGCTACTTCCAACTCGAGGACCAGGAATCGCCTGACTCACCGATCCAGTGAACTCGACTAGGTCTAACGCCTTCTCTTGAATCCACGGCATATCTTCCTCTACTTCCTCTTCTGTTTCCTCCTCCACGCTCGAATTCTTCTTCGCTGCCGGTGTCGGCGCCGTGACAGTCTCCGATTTTTTCTTCGGCGCTGCGGCGGAAATAGAGATGTGTTTCGGTCTCAACTGACGGAGAGAAGGTAGTGGTGCGAACAGTGGTGTTAGAGGGAGAAGGAATGGTTGGCCATTGTTTTGGGTTCGAGTCTGGAGAAATTGAGATGAAGGAAGGAGAAGAGACGTCATTGTTGAAGCTCGACGATTTGAAAAGTCGGCTTCGGATGCGGCGGGGCTCAACAGTAGTTAGCTTGTCGGGGAACTACGACGGAAGGTGAAGGAAGAAGATATAACAATTTCTATTTATTTGAAGGGGTCATTAATGGGCCTTTTTTACTCGGCCCATTTATTTTAACTATAAACGATCATCAAATGGTTTTTAACAAGAAGAAAAAGTGAATTCAGCAGACAGCAGACATAATAACAAATGGATTAATTACCCACACAAGCTAGAATTTTTTGTTACTCCCATGTTAAATCGGATTATTATCCCAAATTTAGTTCACAATATAAAGTGATTTGGTCATGCTAAATGCATGGGTACCAATGCAAGGCACATGAACATACACTTTAGAAACTTGCTAACAAAAACCTTTACTTGAAGTGTCTGCATTAACTTCATTTTCTTTTCCCATTTTCTAAAGGTATAAGGTTGAGCGCATGATTCTATAACTATTTTTCTTCATTGATAAGGCAATAGAACAGAGTTATTCTAAATTTGCAGTAAATACAGAAGCTTTTGGAACATTCAGGTCAATAAGAAGTAAAAGAATAAAACCTAGTTATACATTATCGGGCCAGAACTCCCTAAAGAAGGCTCGTTCAAATTCTTTTTCCTGTAAATGTTTTTCGTGCTCCATCATCTTCCGCATTTTCTTCGAAAGTTTCTTACTCTGCTTTGAGACTTCTTCATCCTGAAAATTTTAGTAAAGAAAAGATAAGTTTCGATGCCTAACTTGAAAACAAATGAAACATAAAAGCTAATGGCAACGTGATAAGCCAAAAATCAAGTCCAGCACTATTGAGATATGAAGTGTCGCTGATGCAGACTTTCAAAAAATAAAATCAGATGAGACTCTTTATCAATGCCTGAACACTTCTTCATCATTAGCTATTTTCAGATTTAAAGGCTATCGCATGTAAGGGTTTTAAGAAACAAGACCTTAGCCTGAGGCTGAGCCACTTTTCTCTTAGCTGGTTGTTTAGCTCCCACTCCTCGTTTGTTATGTTTTGGCTCTGCTTGTAGAGGCACCAATATACCCTGTTCAGCGATTCCAAGACCAGTGCCTTCCTTCCAGCCATGCTTCTTTAGGAGCTGAAACCCAATGTTGGACGAATTTATAGCAGCCAATGAACTGCTTGATCCAGAGGACTCACCCATAACGCTCGACACCTGAACATGTTAACTCACAATTGTCAATAAAAACAAAAGGAATGCACATTCAGTTCTGCTTACTTCTTGTAGTCTATTCAATTCACAACTAGAAACAGACCCAAAAGTTTCCTACCACTGAACAGTAAACAAAATGTTAATAGGTTAAATGCAGCACAAAATAGAAGAGATGCATCCAGAAATGAGTTATACCTGAAACCTATTAGCAGATTCAATGACAGCCCATGAACTTGTCGAAACCGAGGAATCTCCCATAAGAAATCGAAACCTAAATACAATGAACCAACCATCAGAAATATTGTTATCATCTAAATTCAGGGTTCAATTAAAGCCAAACACAAGAATTCGCTTATGTTGATTATTTCCTGGAATAAATTAGAGCAAATTTCACAAACCATGAGCCTGAATCATCAAAATATTAAGATAATAATAGATAGACGGAACTCACCAAAAACGTGAAACTCAAGCAGTCACCGAACAAAACGAGACCAATGAACCCTAGAATCACCGAGACGATCTGATGAAAACTGAGTGAAAATCGCTTCAATCTCTTCCTCTCTCTATCGAACCACCGCCTTTGCTAATCGCCGGCCTGTAGCAGTTGGATCGTCTTACGGGAACTGAGAAAATTATAAAAAGACGCCTCTTATGTTTCTAAATGCTAATTGTTCCCAATACTTTATAATTATTTCATATTCGACCCACATATTTTACGTTTATCGAAGTTTAGGATAGTTTCATACCGGACCAGAATATTTGGGCCTGGACCAAGAGAGGCCCATAAAATAGAGAGAAGCTTAACGTCAAGAAGACGCGGAGTAATCTAAACCAAACAGCTTATCTCGAGTTCGTCGGTCTCAGGTGGGCAGTGATTATAACTTCGTCTCCGTGTCTGTTCAAGCTCCCATTCTTGTGGCCTTCACGCTTCAGGAACAAAGACCAGTATCTCTCTGAAAGACTACTTCTCGGAAATTTTCGTCTCCATGGTAAGCAATCTCTTTTCGCGCACTCACTTTGATGATCTCCGTTTTCATTTCTAGGTTATACGATTTTCTTCTCGATCGCATTTGTTAGGGTTTTCAAAATTAAGACTTTGAGTGTATTTATCTTGAATTCAGCTGAACAATTTCAAAATGCGGCATCTTCTTATACATAGATCTAGCGGGTTATGATTGATCTGGTCGAGCTTATCGATTTAGAGCGATTGGGTTTATTCACCTGCTTTTGTTGGTTTTGTTTGGTTTCCTAATGTTGAAACAGCGATTTTATACGCGACACTTAACTCCTGTATCATCAATTTTACTGATTTCGTGCTTCAATTTTTTGTATGCTTTTAAAGTAGATCATGTGTTACTTTGAGTTAATTTGCCATTTACCGTCTTTGTTATATGGATTTGATGATAGGCACCCGTGAGGGGGATTCTTGGCTTGCAAAGGGCAGTGTCCATTTGGAAGGAAAGTAACAGACTGACTCCAGCTTTGAGATCATTCAGCACTCAAGCTGCATCCACTTCCACCACTCCACAGCCTCCTCCACCTCCTCCGCCTCCGGAAAAGACTCATTTCGGTGGTCTCAAGGATGAAGATCGGATTTTTACTAATCTCTATGGTCTGCATGACCCATTTCTCAAAGGCGCGATGAAGAGAGGTGATTGGCATAGGACCAAAGATTTGGTGCTCAAGGGTACTGATTGGATTGTCAATGAAATGAAGAAATCTGGACTTCGTGGACGTGGTGGTGCTGGTTTCCCTTCTGGTCTTAAGTGGTCCTTTATGCCTAAAGTTTCTGATGGCCGTCCCTCCTATTTGGTTGTCAATGCTGATGAGAGTGAGCCTGGAACTTGTAAAGATAGGGAGATCATGCGTCATGACCCTCACAAATTGTTGGAAGGGTGTTTGATTGCTGGTGTTGGAATGAGAGCTAGTGCTGCGTATATTTACATCAGGGGTGAATATGTGAATGAGCGTTTGAATCTAGAGAAGGCTAGAAGAGAAGCGTATGCAGCTGGTCTCTTGGGGAAGAATGCATGTGGTTCTGGTTATGATTTTGAAGTTTATATCCACTTTGGTGCTGGTGCGTACATTTGTGGTGAAGAGACTGCGCTTCTTGAAAGCCTTGAAGGGAAGCAAGGAAAACCTAGGTTGAAGCCTCCGTTCCCTGCTAATGCTGGTTTATATGGTTGTCCCACAACTGTTACCAATGTGGAAACAGTGGCTGTTTCGCCTACCATTTTAAGGCGTGGACCTGAGTGGTTTTCTAGTTTCGGTAGGAAGAATAACGCTGGGACAAAGCTCTTTTGTATATCAGGCCATGTAAACAAGCCATGCACGGTGGAAGAGGAGATGAGTATACCTCTCAAGGAACTGATTGAGAGGCATTGTGGAGGTGTTAGGGGTGGATGGGACAATCTACTTGCTATCATCCCTGGTGGTTCATCTGTTCCTCTGATCCCTAAGAACATTTGCGAGGATGTGCTGATGGATTTCGATGCGCTCAAGGCTGTCCAATCAGGGTTAGGAACTGCAGCAGTCATTGTGATGGATAAATCAACCGATGTTGTGGATGCAATTGCAAGGCTCTCTTACTTCTACAAGCATGAAAGCTGTGGGCAGTGCACTCCTTGCAGAGAGGGAACAGGTTGGCTTTGGATGATCATGGAGAGAATGAAAGTTGGCAATGCAAAGCTGGAAGAGATTGATATGCTGCAGGAGGTAACCAAACAGATCGAAGGACACACAATCTGTGCATTGGGTGATGCAGCTGCATGGCCTGTGCAAGGTCTGATAAGACACTTTAGGCCAGAGCTCGAGAGAAGGATCAGGGAACGCGCTGAAAGGGAGTTGCTACAGGCTGCTGCTTAAGTACCTTGTTAACCAGAGGTTTGCATCTCCAGTCCTTGCTCTTTTAATCTTCTGTTGCAAACTTAAAAGCTGAGGTCTAGAGTTTACGCAGCCTTTTAGAATGTATTTGTGACAAGGTAGACTGCTCTGTATCTAATTTCTTTGGGCATTTCAAGAACTTGAGCCGTAATGAACAGTTAGTTTCCGTAACTATCTTTCTGCTCTATCCCTGTCTTACAAAATTGATGTTTTTGCAGGGAGTTTGCTATTATTCTCCATGGAAATAAAATCTGAATGAACAACTAGTAACGGTTTTGGGATGCAAAGCTACTTCAGAAGGAGAAGAAGGTAATGTAATTTGTTTGAATGGTTAATGTTAAAACTCTCTTAAAGTTGTATCAGAAAGAGCGCGATTTGCTCTTTTGCATTACTCTACTTTCTTTATTGTTTGCTTGTTATGTTTATTCGAGTATGAAAGCACATTTTGGGAACAACCAAAGAAACCCTTTTCATGTTTGAAATAAAGAATGCTCCTTTTTGGGTTTATAAGTAGTTCACATAGCAAATAAATTATAAATCAATGTTTCTTTTTGGCATTTTCTGAAAAATATCTCTAGGATATAAATTGGTATATCATTGTTCTGTATACAACTTGATATGATAGTCCAAAATTAGTTTTTTTGGATAATGTATAACCAAAATGTGATTAGTCCCAACTTGATTTCGTAAAATCAAACAAAGTAGAAATCATCTTAAAACTATAAACTAGAAATTTCTAAATGGAATAACTTAAAGAATAAAATGAAATGGAAGTGATATATATATTCGCATTGAAATGGAGAAAGAGAGAAAAAGGAAAAGAGATAAATGAAGGCAAGGAAGACCTGTGAGGGTGATGGGGACCGGTCTGATTGGATATTATTTTTGGAGGATATTTATGGATAAGACGTCAACATCTTCCCTAACTTCTTTGTCCACCTCTCCCACCTTTTTCCCCCCTTTTCCAATTTCTTTACTTAATCGATAGAACTACTGAATCAACAAGTTGTTGTATGATGAAATTACATAATCACATATTTGCATAACTCGGAAAGTCGTCATATAGGCAATTAGCATCTTTGTTGTTTTCGATTTTCGATATGAGCTTAAGTTTGAACAATGTTTACAAATAGTTTGATATAGTATTTCATTGCCTTTTATAATCACCGTACAAATAATTATTATTCATCAATGATTGCCTCCCCAAATGTCACCAAAAGAAAAATCTAGTCACATGCGAAAGCATTATGAAAGTGAAAAAAGAAAAAACTGATATGAAATTACCAACGATGAGGAGTAGCAGTAATAAAATACATATGGCATAATTTGGTCAACAAGGAAATTCCAATATGAATTGGAAGTGTAACAAATAATAAAAGAGTCAACAATACCAAAAATAACAACAGCGGACTTGAGCTGTGAAAACTGTTGCTTATGGTTTTTATTCACTGTTTCTTTGTTTTGAACTTCCCCTTCCTTTAACAATGGCGTTTTGACCCCTCCCTATCTCTCTCTCTCTCTCTCTCAGTCTTCTGGGTTTTTCCTATTCCTCTTTCTCTCTCTCTCCTTCAAGTTGCTGCAATCCCTTGAAAACCCAATAAACCCCCAATTTTCCATTTCTCATAAAGTTCACATTTTTCCTTCTTCTTCTTCTGCCAATTCTCTGATTCCCTCGTTTCAATCTCCGTTTTGCTTTGCCTATCAGATAAATTTCTTCTTGCTTTCCTTTCTATCTCATAACGATAAGTTGAATTAATCTTTGCGTCTTAGTTCATCAGTAGAGAGAGTAGGGTTTTTTCCGCTTATTTTTAGGGAATTTCATTTTGTTGGAGGTGAGAATCTCTATTCGAGTCCCCAAGATTCTCTTTATATCCCTAGTTTAGTTGTATGGTTGGGTTTTGATTGGAATATCAAGGGGTAGTTTTTAGCTAGGTTCACTGATACTTGGAAGATCTGAGTTCTTTGGGATTCTGTTAAGTTTGTGGAGATCTAAAAGACACGAAATTTGTAGAAATCTGGTTGATATCCCAGACTTTTAGAGGGATTAGGGTAGATTCTATAGAATTTGAGGCGGGTTTGATTGGAATTATGACGGTGGAGGAAGTTAGTGATGGTTCTGTGTGGAGTAGGGAGGATGATATTGCCTTTGAGAGAGCTCTAGCCAATAATACCGATGAATCAGAGGAACGGTGGGAGAAGATTGCTGCAGACGTTCCAGGCAAAAGTGTTGAACAGATTAAAGAACATTACGAGCTTTTAGTTGAAGATGTTACTAGGATTGAATCAGGATGTGTGCCTCTTCCTGCCTATGGGTCTCCTGAAGGATCGAATGGCCATGCTGGTGATGAAGGAGCAAGTAGTAAGAAAGGAGGTAACAGTCATGCGGGAGAGTCTAACCAAGCAGGTAAATCAAAGTCCGATCAAGAACGACGAAAGGGTATCGCGTGGACAGAAGATGAGCACAGGTGAACTTTGTTTATTTTTGCTGCTAATCAGTTTCTGATTCTTCTTATTCTTTTATGATTCTTTCCAAATTATGTTTGTTCTGTGCTCCATGTCTTCATTGTGTTCTAGAACATTAATATTATTTCTCTTAAGTGACAATTTTGGTACTCTTGGGTGTCTAATTCTGTGAACCTTTAAGACATCAAGAGTTTTCAAAGTCATACTGTAGTTAGAAGCAATACCTTCACTGGAACTTTTAGGTCCTTGGTCTCCTATCTGATACTTTAAATTAAAAAAGGATGAATTGAGTTTTTTTTAGGGGGCACTGACCCGAGGTTACTCTAGAGGATGCTTGAAAGAAAAGTAGAGATTTCTTGAAGTGGTTTTAGTTTCGTGATTGTTTTAAAAGTCTCAGATGTTATTGGAATTATAACTTGGCATGGGACAGAGAAAGCTGTTCTCATAAATTCGCTTTACCTCCCTGTCCTAGTTGCTATATCATTACATCCACCATGTTAGAGATGATGGAGAGATGCTATCTAACCCCCGGGACCATTTTGACCATCTTTTTCCACCACTTGTTGAAGCTAGATGCTGTTTTACATGGTGAAACAGTCCATCCAACCTCTGTTATTGGAGGAACCCCACCTTCCTTTTAGAAAGAGACAAAAAAATCTTACTTTGAAGTTTAGTCTTCATTTTTCTCTCTTGAAGATGCAAGTGGTTTTGGGACCTTATTAGGGTAGATAAGGCGTAAAAACTAGAGTTAAGTATATAATGGTTATATTAGTGGCATATAATTAGTTACTGGACTGTTTTCTCACTTGCCAAAGATATGGGAAACTGATGTAACAGTAAAATCTATCTTTGTTGATTGAATGTTTTGCTGGGAGAGTTAAAAAAAATGCTTATCTGTCTGATTGAAACCTTTAAAAGAGATTCTTACACCATTTTTATAAACTTGTGTTTTCGCCATTATCTTGATCTACTCCCGTGTCATCTTGATAATTTGGTGGTTTACATGTGCTTTTTCGAGAAATTGGATTTTGGCGGTGATAGAAGAACCTCCTGGACAAGAAATCACGAGGTTCATTTTCAAATACGTTGTACGGGTGTTTAGAAATGTCTTTCCTGCTTAGTTAGGAGATTAAAATCCAGTGGAGAAGCAATTTAGAAGTAGGGTTCTGTATACTTGTGTGGCATTCTATCTGCAGATTAGCTGTTGAGGTAGATGCAAGACAAGACCTTACTGTGTTACCTGCAATTGGTTTTAGACTGTTTCCGTTTAGCAGTGGTTTGTGTGTTTTCATCTTTGAGACTATGGCCTGGAAGTTTCTGCCCTTTTGGTTATGCAGCGATTCTAATGAGCTGTTGTCTGTCTTTTCTATGTTACAGGTTATTTCTTCTTGGTTTGGATAAGTACGGGAAAGGTGATTGGCGTAGCATTTCTCGCAACTTTGTAGTAACAAGAACACCGACCCAAGTTGCGAGCCATGCTCAAAAGTATTTCATTCGTCTAAATTCAATGAACAAAGACAGAAGGCGATCAAGCATTCACGACATCACTAGTGTTGGCAACGCAGATGTCTCAACGCCACAAGGACCAATCACTGGTCAGAACAACAGCAATAACAACAACAACAACAACAACAACA
>Ga0041059_1002269_pt1 | contig 14579 bp, 12 predicted proteins | sample AraColnosormetaG_FD_56232 | JGI IMG/M metagenome (GOLD analysis project Ga0041059, IMG submission 56232) | Arabidopsis roots microbial communities from North Carolina, USA - Col MF nosort | ecosystem: Host-associated > Plants > Roots > Unclassified | place: USA: North Carolina | collected...
GTTCTGGGCTGGGGTGGTGATGTGAATAGTTATGGTGGTGAGGATATTATTGTATTATTACACTTTATACACTTAATATCATTGTATTTTTTTGCATAGGTTAGTTTTTCAATTTATAATTTTTTGATAGTTATAAATGCAAATTTCCCTAAAAAATATAAGGAAATATGTAGGAAGGAATAGGAATATAGTAAAAATGAAACTAAAGTTTTTCCTCTACAAAAATAAAAGTGGAAAGTTTAAATTGTGATTAGTGTGATAGGAAACATTTAAAAGCTAAATGTTATTCAGTTAGAGACAATTATTTTGATTTCAGCTAATATTTAGCAAATTAAGAGTTGAAAATAATCTAATCATCTACTATTTTACTCTGGTTATCGTTCAAGCAACTTCTTTCTTTTTGGAACAAAACAAATTACTCTTGTTATTTTTATTTTTATTTCCTCCTTTTTTCAGATTCACTGTCTTACTCGTATTTTGCTTTACTCTATATTTCCTTTAAAGTAGGATATACAGATTTCTGTCCAATTAGCAAAATAAAGAATAAGTTGTGCATGTTAATAAATAATAAGTAAAAAGTTTTGAACTAAATAAATGCATGATAACCCTAAGAAAAACGAGTCTAAAGTTTTTAATACTTTTTATGTCTTCATATAATCATGAAAAAGGAAATATGATGAATCAATGTTTCCTATAACTGGATTTTCGATCTTTGATGAAAATTGCTCTAAATTATGCATAAAAACTTTCTTTCTTTTCATTGAACTTATCTCAAGACTCCAAAAAAAAAAAAAACCAAAAGACTCCAAAAAATACTTTAAGCATTAAGAAAACATAGAAATAAAACATTAAATCGAGGTTTAAAACCAATTATACACTACACATGAGAGTTGTACATCAAGGTTACTCATTTGTTGATTAACCTATAAAAAGATAATAACCTTTGAAAAATTGAATAAAAGCAACAACCAACTTGATGATAGATAAGAGGATTACGAAAATCGTAAATAAGAAAACCTGGGAACATGAAAACCAAGCAAAGAAAGAATGCGACACATTACAAGATATGTGTGAGACTGACCTTTTTGAAAAAGCTTTAAACCTTTCTAAATAAAATAGCTATACAAACTGCAACCAACAAAACTATAACCTTTCAACCAAACCAACAAGAAACAAGGAAAACATTAATTATGAACTCGTAAGAAGTTGAATGACGCCCATGTAGAGAGAGTCAGAAAATTAGTGTCGCACCTATAATTCAATTTTTTAAAAAATTATAAGTATCTTTCAAATGCATGAGTCAAATATCACTTAGTGAGTACTATCTCTTTTAACCACATCTTAACACCAATAAATATAATGAACAATCAAAGCCATGCATTCAAGTTTTCAACCAAATAAATAAATAAAATACAATTTTGGTTTCATCCCGTTCAGATTTTTTAGAATATCCATGCATGAGAATACAAAATAATTATCTTTTTAGCACTTCAGTTATAGTGTATGTCCCAATTGTTTAGTTTCTTAAATGCCTCATCTAAATTGTTTTTTTTTTCTGTTCTAATCTGTTCTTATAATATTGATTGTTTAACTACCCATTAAACCATGCCTAAGAATGGTAATAGTAATACAGTTGAACTTTCTGTTCCGAGTCTAAATTTTCGGTAACTTGAAAAGATTGAAAATTCAATGCAGTTAAGAAAAGAAAAAAAACATTAAACTCCTTTAAATTCAAATTAAAAATTCAAAATATTTGTTTTCAGTATTTCATTCAGCATTGAATGGATCGGCCATTAGGAAGGAATCAAATAATGGACCAATCAATCATTGAAAGCTTTTGGACTTTGGGCTCTCCTCAGCGGCGCAAAGGCATAATGGCGACGAATTATTGTTTGTCGTCTTTCTATGTTTACTTTCTTCAATATGTAAATATATCTAACAATCAATGAAGATGACAGAATTAAGAATAAAATATTTTAATTAGCAATATTTAATATGATATTTTATATGATATTTTACAACACGCTCGGATATAATTTTAACTTAGCAATATTTTATATGATAATTTTACAACACGCTCGGATATGTGCTTAATAAATAAATTAATAGTATATCTTTGCAACAATATAAAATCATTTTTTTTTTTGAAATTGTTCCCCACTCTTTTTTAGACACAAAGAATATGGTACTTTACCTCCAATGAAAATGACCCTTCACCATCGTAGATTGATTGAACTTTGCTTGGCTTCATTTGTAAGTCTACTTACCACTAAGATTTCAAATACAATTATTGCCAAAGGGTGGTATCTTTTTCCATTGTAGTAAAACTAACGTATGATTACGAATTATGGATTTTTACATGTATTTCAAAAACATTACAAAAACCCTGAACCTTTACCCTGTAAGGCTGTAAATGGTTCTTGATATCTTGTTTTGTAGGTTACCAAATTCTAGACTAAAACTAAGAATCAAATGTCATTATATATAGAGAATCATGAGATGAACTATGTCTAAAACCTCCCTATGTCCATACCACAAGTTCCTGCTTAAGTACAAGCACAAATAGTGCGACCGTCCCAAGTTCATTGACATAAGGAACCCATAAAAAATAATTTGAGCAGAAAACAATTTAATAAAAAATTATGGCAAAACAAGTCCAAAGAAAACAAATTTGTGAGCAAAAGGATCCCATTTTCAAAATTTGTGAGCAAAAATCGCTCATTTTAAAAATATGAGCATAATGAACTTATTTTTAAAAAAAAATTCGCAAGACCTATTAAATTCTTAAACCAGCACTTTTGATGGGTGCCAGCTTAGATATATGGTCAGAGTGCGACCCTTCAAATCCATTGGCATAAGAAAACTAGAATATTTTTCTTTTTAAGCAAAAACAGTCTACAAGAAAAAAAACATGTGGCAAATCCATTGGATTGGTTCATTCCAAATAACTATTAACCACTAGCTTTGAGTTACCTACATATGCCCATCAATTCATATGAATTAGTTTTACTTTATTTTATCCAGTCAAAATCATTTCTAGGTTCGTCACTCGTTGGTTTTTGTTCTTACATTGTGTAGTCTAAACACGCATGCAGATTCCAATCCTCTTTGATCGTAGGCCTTATAAGGATGCATCGTGATATGCGCAGTCAGTGACTGACCTAAGACCTAGCAAATATGGAAACAAAACTCACGCACAAGTCTAATCTGATCTTCTTCCATTTTCTTTCTTTCCTAACTTTCTATTTCTACTGACCTTTCCTTTAAAGAAAAATATAGCTCTATATATGTTATTGAGTGGTAAAGCGTCTCCTCAGAAAGAAGCTTCAAGTAAATATGGAGGAAGATGACCTAAACCCCGCCGGAAAACCTTTGTACAGGCTTTACTTCAAGGGTTTGGTAACCGAGGAAAAAGAGATGTTACTGGCAGGATTCGGGGTTGCAATTTGTGGTGACAAGGACGATCTGTTGTTTGACTTGAAGGTTTCTATTCATGACCCTACCATTACACTTTTGGAGGTTGAGCTTATAGCATTGAAGAGCGGATTAAATCAAGCCGTGAGTTTGGGGATCAATCATATCTCAATTTGCTGCGATCATGAATATATTTTCGAATTGGTAAGCTTTCCTTGGCTCACACGTATTTGCTTCAATCTCATAATTAATGTTTTTCCTTGAAATATTTTTAGGTCATGGGAATATCCACTCCTAAGCAAGAAAGCATTGCCTTGCTACTGCGTGATGTGCAAGGCATCAGAAAATATTTGACTTCTAGCATCCCTGTTATGTTGACTCAAAATCAGTCTAATTTAGCCTACGATTTTGCGATAGAAGCAATCTCTTCTGAGATCATCATAGATATTCCTGCTCAGAAAGAAACTTGCAATATATGTTTGAACGATGACATCAATGCTGATCAGATGTTTTCCGTTGATAAAAGTGGTCATATGTGTTGTTCTGAATGTGTGAAACGACATATAGAGGTGAGACTACTTGAAGGAAGTTTGATAACATGTCCTCATTATCGTTGCAATTCTCTGCTGACTTCTGTTCGTTGTGGCAACCTTTTAACACCTAAACTAAATAAGATGTGGGAGCAAAAGACTAAAGATGAGTTGATTCCTGTAATGGATAGAGTTTATTGCCCAAACCCGAGGTGCTCGACTTTAATGTCGGAAACCGAGCTCTCTGGACTTAACATTGGAGTGAGGAGATGCTGTGTAAAATGTGGCGAACCCTTTTGCGTCAAGTGCAAAGTTTCGTGGCATAATAACTTGTCGTGCGACGAGTACAAGACGTTACATCCAAATCCTACAGAAAACGATGGAAGGCTAAGAGATCTAGCGAATGAGAAATCGTGGCGTCAATGCAGCAAGTGTAAACACATGATTGAACTTTCTTCTGGATGCATCAGTGTAGTTTGCAGGTATCATCTCTAATTACATCTCTTTTCGGTTATTTCGAATTTATGTATCAACACAATTTACCTGATAAATGGCAGATGTGGACATACGTTTTGCTACCAATGTGGAGCCGATGCTGGAGATTGCTTTCATGGTCTTGGCAGAGATGATCTGGATTTGACACAATGTTGTGGTTCGTGCTGCTGTTTTGTTTTCTTTTTGGTGATAATTGCTATTGTGGTTACTATTATATTACTCGTAAGACGGTTCTCGTAAGACTGTTATAGTATATATATAGGACTAGCAAAAACGGTTTTGATTATTGTTTCTAAGGATTATCATTAAACTTGGTTTTTCTTATACATGCAAGGATTGGCTTTGAGCAGGAAGTGATTAGAATAGACAATAATAAGTAGAGATTAAAATTTATTGCGCAAGTATTACAAAGCAGGCTTTAGAGTTTAGTGCAACCTGAAACTGTAAACTAGCCAAACTTCTAAATAACATTAAGAGATTAAAGATCCATTTCGTGGTGAGATTCCGTGTGTGAGATACGAAATAGATGATTAAATTGACAACAATAACGCATAGGTCACTCTCTATCACTCTCTACTAGGATTTAACCCGCGGTTTACCGCAGGCAATCGGTTTATTTGGTTTTTATACTAAATATTTGAATAAATTTGATATCTTAAACTTATAAATAAAAGAATTTAAAACAAGCATAACTAAATAATAATTGAGATTTTTTCTGGTTGTTATTTAGTGATAAGAGGAATGTGTTTAATTTTTTTTTTTTGTTATTTACTTATTTTTGTTGAACGGTTTAGATTGAAGGGAATTAATTTTATTGAACGGTTTAGATTGAATCAGATCATATAAAGTTTAATAGATTGTTAAGACCAAATTACCCTTAATGATTTTGAATAGCAAAGAACAAAATCCAAAATTGAAATCAAAATTGAGGTCAAATTAGACAAAATTTTAATTTGTACTTCCCTTTTAATAATAAGAGGATAATATGATATTCAATAAGTTGATACTTATAAATTTTTGAACATGGTGAGATTCTGAACATGGATTTTTTGGTCCAGGTTCCATCAAACATATATCCAACGGGCTGGGCATATGGGTAACCCGTTCGGATTCGGGTTAAATGGGTAATGGATTTACTACCCAATAGGGTAAAACAGAATTTTCGGTTTCGGTCCGATTCGGGTGCACTCGGGTTCTGGTCGGTTTGGGTAAAGAGTTTCAAGCCCTAAAAATACCAAAACAAAATGTAAACAGGTATTTTATGTGTAGATAGCGGGTACCAAAAAAACCCTTAAATATTAATAATTTTATAATAAATTTAATTAGATTTGAATATATTTTACTATAAACATAACAAATAATTTTTAAATAGTTTAGTTGTTTTGGGTATTTAGATCTAAAATTAATTGATATATTTAGATTTATAATTTTAATTTTAGATAATTACATTATATTAAGATTAAATATAATTAATATTTTTGATATTAAATTTATGTTCGGGTTTTCGGGTACCCTATTTGGGTAACGGATAATACCCAGACCGACCCGATACCCATGGGTTTTCTAAAACTCTACCCAATAAAGTAATATCTTAAAACCCTAACCCGCCCCAACCCGGTTTTTTCGGTTCGGGTATCGGGTTGGGTATCAGGTCCGGGTTTTTCGCCCAGCCCTAATCCAACCCAAAGATCTCCATGGTAAATAAAAAATTGAATCAGGTCATTGTGAAACTCATCCCACATCGATTAGAGATTAAGTGAAAGATTAGAAAGTTTCAAATATACCTTTACACCAACGTGATATTCAATAAGTTGATACTTATAATTTTTTACTATTATTGAAACATAAAACGTGACTCCATAGAAAGAAGCTTCAAGTAGATATGGAAGAGGAAGGCACTCTAGTACGAGCAGATAACCTAAAACATGCCGGAACACCATCACCGTCAAAATTCTCGCCGTACAGCCTTTACTTCAAGGGTTTGGTAAGTGAGGAGTCGCCCAAGTTATCAGCAGAATTTAGGGTTGCGATTTGCGGGTACAAGGATGGTCTGATGTTTCAGATGAAGGGACCGATTCATGACTCAGCCATTACACTTTTAGAGGCTGAGCTGATGGCATTGAAGTACGGTTTAAGCGAAGCCGTGACTTTGGGGATCAATCATATCTCAATCTGCTGCGATAACAATCAGATTTTCGAATGGGTAAGTTTCCCTTGGCCTTCACGTCTTTGCTTCAATCTTATAATTGATGTTTTGCTTTAAATGTTAGGTCATGGGGAGATCCACGCCTCAGGAAGAAAACATTGCCATGCTAATCCGTGATGTGCAAGGCATCAGAAAACAGTTTACTTCTAGCATCGCTGTTCTGGTGACTCGAAATCAAGTTGAATTTGCCTATAAAGTTGCAATGGAAGCAATATGTTTTAAGACCAAGATAGCCTTCTCTGTTTCATCCGGTAAAGATAGATGTGCCTGCTCTGTTTCATCCGAAAAAGACTTGCACTATCTGTTTCGACGATGACATCAATGCTGATATGATGTTTTATATTGATCAATGTGGTCATATGTTTTGTTCCGAATGTGTGAAACGACATATTGAGGTGAGTCTACTTCAGGGAAGTTTGATAACATGTCCTAGTTATAGGTGCAAATCTAAGCTGACTTATGGAAGTTGTGTTAATATTTTGACACCTAAAGTAAAAGAGATGTGGATACAAAGGATGGGAGAGGATTCGATTCCTGTAACGGATAGAGTTTATTGCCCAAACCCGACGTGCTCAGCTTTAATGTCAGTAACCGAGCTCGATCAACTCACAGGAAGTAAGAGATGCTGTGTCAAATGCGGTGAATCCTTTTGCATCAAGTGCAAAGTTCCGTGGCATGATAACTTGTCGTGCAAACGTTACAAAAAGTTGCATTCAAATCGTACAACAAACGATAAACAGCTTAACGAACTAGCAAATCAGGAAAGTTGGCGTCAATGCAGCAAGTGTAAACATATGATTGAACTTACTCAAGGATGCGTCCGCGTAATTTGCAGGTATCATCTCTAATCACATCTCTTTTCGAATTTCTTTTGTTTCGAATTGTATGATCACAAGTTACTTTATAAATTGGCAGATGTGGACATGAGTTTTGCTATGGATGTGGAGCTGATGCTGGATGTTGCTCTCATGGTCATGTACCGTATTTTTCAGTTGAACGTCGAGAGCCAGAAGTCCAAGCACTAGTGTTAATCGGTGTTGTTGTTGTTACTATGATATTCTTCTTTAGATAGTTTAATCAGTGCACGTAGTTTAATAAGGACTTGCTTTGAGCAGGAAGCGATTAGACTAGAGTTAGACCAATAACAAGAGACTATAAAATTTATTGCATTGAGTCTTACAAGCAGGCTTTAGAATTTAGTGTAACCTGAAACTGTACGAGCCAAACTTCTAAATAACATCCCACGAGATTCCGAAAACATTTAGAGAAAAAGTGAACACATACCATTTCGCAGCGAGATTCCGTGTGTACGAGATAGAGATAGAGAAAAACCTGAGATGTTAATCTCATTGTCCTAAGCTTAATGCTCTTAACCCTCACCAGCCTCTCACTGATTCTAAAAACTCTCAAAATAAAGAGTTATTCCCAATTCAATTACCCCAACATACACAAATACATGAAAACGCCTTCTCTACCAAACGCTAGCTCCTTTATTTTTACGATACTGGCGCCATGTCTTTACCTTTGGTTGCGGCTGTTGCAGCTGCTGCGGCGGCGGCGGCTGCAGCTGCGGCAGCTGCTGCGGCTGCTGATGATGCTGAGCTAGGGGTTGATGGAGGAACCGGGTTGCTTTGCTTTGTAACCACTTCTTGACGCTTTTGCAGCAGTGGAGAGTTGAGATCGGTAAGCAATTCTTTAATCTGCTTACCGGACAGAGTTTCGTGCTGAAGCAAAGCATTTGCAAGGGCATGAAGCTCTTTGTTGTAAACCGTGAGGATTGTTTTTGCATTGTTATAAGCCTTTTCCAGAAGTTGTTTCACTTCACTCTCAATGAGAAGCCTTGTCTCGGTGCTCATGCTTTTCCCATTGTCGTCGTAGTTATGTGCCACAAGACCCACCTCTTTGCTCATACCGAATTTCGTGACCATTGCTCTCGCGAGTTTGGTTGCCTGCTCAAGATCAGAAGATGCACCCGAAGTTACTTCACTTTCCCCAAAAATCAACTCTTCGGCTACCCGGCCTCCCATACAAACATCAAGCCTAGCAAGCATCTGTTTCCTAGAAATGCTCGTCTCATCTTTATCTGGTAGTTGAGAAACCATGCCAAGAGCCATACCACGAGGCACAATGGTTGCTTTGTGGACTGGAAGAGCACCTTCGGTGTGAATGGCAACAAGGGCATGACCACCTTCATGGAAAGCAGTTAGCTTTCTTGACTCGTCAGATATAACTGCAGATTTCCTCTCACTTCCCATCATGATTCTGTCTTTGGCAAACTCAAGATCAGACATTGTCACATCTTTAGAACCGTCCATTGCAGCTTTTAAAGCAGCAACATTGACCAGATTAGCCAAATCAGCGCCAGAAAATCCAGGCGTTCCTCTAGCGATGATCATTAAATCGACATCTTCAGCCTTAAGTACCTGAAAATGCACAATAAAGACAGCCAACCAACGGTTCAAAATTCATCCCATTGCTGTATTACAAGTCACTGTGCAAAACCTGAGCTGTCTAGTACATAATTTGAAGTTACCTTTGACATGTGAGACTCCAAAATCTGGCGTCGACCTTCCACGTCTGGGTTAGGTACAACAATATGACGATCAAACCTCCCAGGTCTAACCAGGGCCTTATCCAAAGACTCTGGGAAATTTGTTGCTGCGACCACAATAATTCCTTCATTCTGTTTAAACCCATCCAACTCAACGAGCATCTGGTTCAATGTCATCTTCATGTATTGCTGGTCCTTGGGATTGCGACTTCCTCCAATAGCATCTATTTCATCGATAAATATAATACACGGGGAGCACTTCTTTGCAGCACTAAAAAGATCTCTCACTCTTCTGGCTCCAACTCCAACAAACATCTCTTCAAACTCACTACCACTGCAGGAGAAGAAAGGCACTCCAGCTTCTCCAGCAATAGCTCTAGCAAGCATAGTTTTTCCTGTCCCAGGAGGACCGACAAGCAACACACCCTTAGGAAGCTTTCCTCCCAGACGAGTGAACCTCTATAGTAAAGATCAAAAGATGAAAGAGTGAGGCCTAAGAACAAAACAGTACTAACTCTAGAAAAACCTGGCACAGATAATTCAGAGGATAAAGGTCTATATGATAACTTCACATGATTTATGCTTTTGAATTTACATCACTAGACAGATTTTATACTTAACTAGAAAAACACTCTAGCACTGTGAATTTACTTTGGGGTCGCGAAGATAATGCACAATTTCCTCTAGCTCAGCCTTTGCTTCATCAACACCCTTTACATCAGAAAATTTGGTGCTCGAATCCATACTAGGTTGCACTTCTTCGTGCAAACCAAGTCCTAACATGTATTAAGCATAAATTAATGAGCACAAAGTCATTCAATACAGCTATTGGATCACTGAAGAAAACACAACCAAACTCTACCTTTGCCAATTCCTCTGTCCTCGATAAGAGCTCCAATACCAGAAATGAGTAAAAAACCAACTCCAATAGTTCGGATTGTACTCCATAGCTGTTCTTTAAAGTGAGTCCTTTCTGTGGATATCGTATGGATCGGTGCACTAGCAGTTCCAAGGACACCATCTTTTGTTGGTTTTCCTACGTTTCTAAATGCCCCAAGACCTCCAAAAGTCTCTTCCTCCCTTGCAACACCAGCAATACCTAAAAGAAAAACAGCAAAACATTTCCCAATATTATATAGAGAAATGGCTCAGAAGCTGCTAATACAAATATGAAAGCAAGGACACAATCCAAGTATCCATTCAGATTCAAACAAACAGTCTCTCCCTCCTTACCCACCTCTTTGCAATGTTCGAACCAGCTCACTTTGATCGAGCCTATCAACTTTAACCAATGCCTTAATGTATTCCGATAACGCAGAGGCATTCGCATGCAAAGAAGGTTGGCTTTCAAACATTCTGATAACAGCCTCAGGATCATTTCTTCGAATAAGTTCTCTCAGATGTGCAACCTCATTAACTTCTTCTCTATCACGGACTCTGCGAGCAAAGCTACCAACATAACTCGATTGAAACCTCGTTCGCGGTAAAGAAGCTCCACCACCACCCACAGCTATAGATAAAATAAAACCAATTTACATCAAAAACACTTCTAAAACAACAAGAACAACTCATAAACGGAATCAGAATTTACCTCCAGTAACTCCCACTCTAGGAAAAGAGGAGTAAGCTCTAACAAGTAAGCTTCTTAAACTGCTCAATTCCCTTTCATGACTCGAAACCTGTCATCGGTGAAGAGAATCAATACAGATGAAGTTAATTACTAATCCCAAACTCAAAATGACACTAGACAACACATGAAAACATTTTGATAAAAGTGAATACTTTTACCCATTTTGAATCAAAAAAATTGAAACTTTTTATACCAATTTCAAAATTAGGTGACTTGGGTAGTCAAATAAATCAAATGACAATATCACAGAGACAATCTAGAATCCTAAAAGACAACATTTTGAGGGCAGAGAAGAATTTGAGCTTCTAGGGTTTGAAAAATATCATCTTTAGCTTATGAATCACAAAGATCTTGATAAAACCCATCAGAAATTATTATCTAATTAGATCAAATCCACTACAGTATCAAACCAAAGTCGAAACCTTTTTCGTATTAAAAATTGGATAAAGGGGAAAAGAGAAAAATGAAACAAAAACCTTGGTGATGATGCGCCTCCAAGCCATCAATCAAATCTCTCCTTCACGATATCTTAAAAATTGGTGTTAATGTCTGATAAATCGAAGTTCCTCGATCTATATCGGAAACAAAAGACTTCTTCGTTGTGTTTGGGGAAGAACCGTTCTAATCTTATTCCCTAAAGTCTTAAAAACACTAAATTACACGTGAGAGACCTGTTTGGTTATCGGGTGAGAGAAAAATTGTGCAGCAGGTGGAGACACGCACGAGATATGTAGGTCGCCTCTTAAGTACATAAATACCCTTGGACATACCCAATAATTCATTTTAGTAGGCTTTTTCTGGCGGCCCACATTAAAAAGAAGGACCTAGAACATAAATTGGCATCGTTAGAAATGGGCTTAAGTAAAGGCCCATATGATATATATATAAAAAAAGAGATTCTAGATTAGTAACGAAGTTTCTGGAACATTGTCTTGTCTTGTCGCCACGTGCTCACATAAATGTCAAAGAAGCTTCAATACAGTGAAATGATCTTGTCTTGTCTCTAGAACCTTCTCTTCTCTCCCCTTATAATTTCATTTCTCTCTCCTCCACGCCTCAATCTCTCAACTCAAAACTCAACATTTTCTGAAGAAAGTCGCAAACTTTACCCAAAACCCAGTTTCTAATTTTAGCAACAAAATCAAAAATATCTACTTTTGTTTCTCGAAAGTTACGAAATTCATACAATCTAGCTTATCTCTGAGCTTATGGATTTGAGATAAACAACGAAAATGGAAGAACTGAAAGTGGAAATGGAGGAAGAAACGGTGACGTTTACTGGTTCTGTAGCGGCTTCTTCATCTGTAGGATCCTCTTCCTCTCCTAGACCAATGGAAGGGCTTAACGAAACAGGGCCACCACCGTTTCTGACTAAGACTTACGAAATGGTGGAAGATCCGGCGACGGACACGGTGGTTTCTTGGAGTAATGGTCGTAACAGCTTTGTGGTGTGGGATTCTCATAAGTTCTCAACAACTCTCCTTCCACGTTACTTCAAGCATAGCAATTTCTCAAGTTTTATTCGTCAGCTCAATACTTATGTAAGTACCTCTTTGCTTCCTTATATCTACTTAGTCTTGTTTCTGTTTTTGTTTCTAATTTTTAATTTTGGATTTCTTTAGATGGGTTTCCTATGAGTCTTCAGCTATAAAGGTTAGTTCTTTAAGCTTTTAAGTGGCTAAATTGAAATTAGATGCATTGAGATTTTGGTCATATGTTAAGAGAATCATTTAACATAAACTCTGTTCAATCCTCTGTTTCTGAAGTTCAAAATGTGTTTGGTAGTAAAAACAGAATCTTGGAATGATAAGTAAGGACTCTGCCTCAAGTTCAGTAGCTGATGAAACTTGTTTTGGTGATTGCAGGGATTCAGAAAGATTGATCCAGATAGATGGGAATTTGCAAATGAAGGGTTTTTAGCAGGACAAAAGCATCTCTTGAAGAACATCAAAAGAAGGAGGAACATGGGTTTGCAGAATGTGAATCAGCAAGGATCTGGGATGTCATGTGTTGAGGTTGGGCAATACGGTTTCGACGGGGAGGTTGAGAGGTTGAAGAGGGATCATGGTGTGCTTGTAGCTGAGGTAGTTAGGTTGAGGCAACAGCAACACAGCTCCAAGAGTCAAGTTGCAGCTATGGAGCAACGGTTGCTTGTTACTGAGAAGAGACAGCAGCAGATGATGACGTTCCTTGCCAAGGCGTTGAACAATCCGAACTTTGTTCAGCAGTTTGCGGTTATGAGTAAAGAGAAGAAGAGTTTGTTTGGTTTGGATGTGGGGAGGAAACGGAGGCTTACTTCTACTCCAAGCTTGGGGACTATGGAGGAGAATTTGTTACATGATCAAGAGTTTGATAGAATGAAGGATGATATGGAAATGTTGTTCGCTGCAGCAATCGATGATGAGGCGAATAATTCGATGCCTACTAAGGAGGAACAATGTTTGGAGGCTATGAATGTGATGATGAGAGATGGTAATTTGGAAGCAGCGTTGGATGTGAAAGTGGAAGATTTGGTTGGTTCGCCTTTGGATTGGGACAGCCAAGATCTACATGACATGGTTGATCAAATGGGTTTTCTTGGTTCGGAACCTTAACTATACGGTATTAACACATCTACTTGTTGCGGTCTAAGTTATGGTAATGCTACCACTTTTATTTACTAGTTGAATTGTTTGTTTGTTTGTTTTGACTCAAGGAAGAGTCATTGAGTGTGGTTTGTTGTACATTTGTGTTTTCTTGTTCTGATGAATAAAAAACTCTGATTTCGTTTGACAATTTTAATGGTTGTTTGTTTTTCCTTCTCCAGACCTTAGAAGCATGAGATGGAGCTGCGATAAGAGTATCAAGCTCCGTGTCTACTTATCTTAGTACTCACTTTGGTCAACATTTAGGAGTTTATGTAATTAGTAACTTTTGCTAAGCTTTCTTAGAGAAAAGAGGTCATGATACTAAGAAAGTATTTCTTTGAATGTAACACTTTTAATTTTGAAGTTCATAAAATTTACAAACTTGTTGATCTAGTTACTTGGGACATAATTGGAACTAAATGGCCTGTGTGATATTTTTGTAGATCAAGTTCCTGCTGCATCCTAGTCCTATGTAACAACTCACGACAACTTCAAAAAAAGAAAAATGTTAAATTAGATTCAAGAAAAAATAACTCATGACATAAAAGTTTTTTTAATCAAGTTTCTTATAGATGATGTTCCAGTTTCAAATTTGGATTAAATTATTCTATATTCAATGTTTGTCGTTTATGGATTTGCAAACATTTACAAGATCATGCACACAACACAACACGTAACTATAAGCAATAAATAAAACAAGATTCAGATTTAAGATAATTAATCGTTTTTAGAGGAACGGAGGAAAGAACATGTGAAAACAACTATGAGAAGAAAACTCAGTACTATCGATGATACTACCATCACCAAGCTTGAACATCTTAACAGCTTCATCATTCATTCCATCATTACAATATTCTCCATCATTATCATCGAAGTAGATATAATTCTTCAAAAGTCCATGGTACTCGGAACTCTCATCATCATGCTTGATAAATTGATCAGCTTCTGCGCCACTCTGATACGTTCATGAGAAGTTGGCACGTGTGAGAACTGAAGTGAGAGATTGGAGTCACGTGTGAAGAAGATTATAAATAGTAAGAGAGAGTAGAGAGAAAAGCATCCTGCGTGATCATTGATGTGTAAAGAGGATTAGAGCTTTATGTGCTCTGTTCTTGGGAGATAAGAT
>Ga0041059_1002270_pt1 | contig 14578 bp, 10 predicted proteins | sample AraColnosormetaG_FD_56232 | JGI IMG/M metagenome (GOLD analysis project Ga0041059, IMG submission 56232) | Arabidopsis roots microbial communities from North Carolina, USA - Col MF nosort | ecosystem: Host-associated > Plants > Roots > Unclassified | place: USA: North Carolina | collected...
TTTTTTTTTTTTTTTTAATATGCCATTTTATTATTTTTGCTCATTTTAATTTAATAATGAAAAAAATAATGTGATTGATAACAACCGTCAGATATGTAATGGATGGTGAGATGGGCTTCTAGAAGTTAAAAAAAGCCTAAGCCTGTTGTGTTTGATAAAAGAGTGAACTCGTTATGGGGACTAACGAATCATGTTATGACATGTGTATTGTTTTTGTCGAGTACACGTTAGTACGGTTTCAGTGGATAATAAACACCATGCCATATGTCCGGCGAGAAGATCCAAAATAAGATTTTGCGCTAAGACAGTAAAAAGGTTTTGTCCCACGCGCCAATGACATCTGATTTCTCAGATTTGAACAAAATTCGCCTTTGGCTTTTACAGGGCGGTGAGTGTCACGCTCTAAAGATGCGTGTGTGATTAGATGTAAACCCAATTCATATTCAAACTTGGGCTAATATAGGCTTAATTTATGGGCTTTCGTAGTGAGGCTTTTTACAGAAATTTTCTAATTTTCTCATCATTTATATAGTTTACTTACTAGTGAGTATTTAGTAACTTGCCCTCTAAAAAGATTTTGTCAGCAATTTTTTGGTGATACTGCTGCTTCGTTTTACAGGTCTAATGAATGCAGCCAAGGTAATAGAATAATCGAATGAGAGCTTTGGTCATCTGTCTGGTAAGATCATATCCGTTGGATGTTCAATATGTTGAGGCTTTTAAGTCTGAAACAGAACTTGAAGATTAGGTTACTTGTTACTTTTAAGTTGTTAATAATGAGATTATCAAGATCTTTTGGGTTATCGAGTTATGTCAGTAGAGTCTTCTACTGTTGTACCAATTTGTAACCCTTGTTATATATATATAAAATGATATGGGAAAACTTATAGTTTTTTTTTTCTCTCTTCATTTTTGTACATTCAAGAAAGAAAAAAGAAAAAAATAATAATTTTCTTCGATAATAATCTCCAATTTTTATTTTCTATAAAATTTAATATTCTCTTTTTTCAAATAAATAAATTCTTGGCTATAAGTATTTCTGTCAAGCTAAATATATATATCAAATGAACAAGTAGACATTGGACTGCTAGCTTCACAGAGATGTACATAGACGCAGATATCTGTAAACCGTGTCTAGATTTCAAAACACTCTTAGCAAAATGGAAGTCCAGCATAGTAAAAGAGTTGTAGTTCTTTTCTGAAAAACAGGTAGAAATATTATCTCTTAACCTGATTGAGATAAAAAAAACATAATACTTAAATATAATAAGTATATTCTATATTTTTTAAAGTATATTATATTTGTGTATCTTGTAATTGTAAAAGAAATTTGTATTCTGTCACGAGTGAATATATATATGAATTTTTTTTCTTAAATGTAATTGTGGTTCTATGCATATCATATATTTCTGAAATTCCAAACGGCTATGTGTTCTCTTTTGTGGTCAGTCTCAGTCACATTTGTTTATCTTACAATAATTTATTATTTAAATGTGTTCCTCTAATAAGCAGTTAAAGGAGGCAAATGAGTTTTCAAAACTGCAAAATGAGATTTCAAAACATATTTTTGAAGAAAAGTTAACTAGATTTTAATCCAACCAATGGTCCACTAGATTTCAAAGTTCCAACATGGAACTCATTATTATGCTTTGGTCGGAAAAGTGTTAAAGTTTTATTTTTGAATCTCACTTTCTCGTTGCGGCCTTGTTTAAACTACTTGCTGATCTAAAACTTAAACGGTTCCTTCTAATTCCTTAAACGACGGAGAATTTAAATTAGTTAATGAGTAGTCTTTATGAAAAAATCAAAATAAAAGAGAGTGAATAATTCGAAAACAAAAGTAACAAACAAATAATTCGTATGTTTACGGTGTTAGGGTCCACAAAAGCAGTCCAGCCTCATGCATATGATTATGCATAATTGTATGTTTGGTATTTGTAAGCTTTTCCAGCTATTTTATTTTGTTATCTTCTTCTTCGGTCTGTTTGATTTCTTTTTTTGTATATGATTTTAAAAAGCATGCTACTGATATACTAATTCTTTTCTTTTGTAATTGGGGTAGTTGGTCATTTTCATAGTTTGGTGTGAACGTTGGTATGAACATCACTAATTTCAAGGAAACACTAAAACGGCTAATTGACCCTTTAGTGCAATCAGAATAGTACATAAATAAAGTAATTGTTTCTTAAAGAAAAAAAAATTCTTAGATAGAAGGAAAAGGAGTATTCTAGAATATAGTTTTGATGAAAAATAGTTCTCCATATAATAGGTTTATTTTTAATTAATAAAATATATGTTTATTGAAGAAAAAGAAGGAAATGATGCTTAGTAAATTTGCTTACAAACTAAGCAAAATCTCTATAAATTAATATTTTTGTGCGTAAAATATTTTATTAATTTATAAAGATATTAACTGATAAAAGTTAATCTAAGACTTGATCCACTTTATAATCTGTGGATCCGCGAGATTACTAAGTGGATTAAATTCTATGATTATATTTTTCTAATAACATATTAATGTATTTGTTATAATTTATGAGTGTACTCTCCAAATAATAGTATATGATAAAAAATTTTTAATACACTAAAAAAACTATAGAATTTTACTTAGCTCATCTCAATCTCATCTAGAGTTTGGTTATTAATAGTACTAAGTAATAGCTAATCTTTTAAATAAGTAGAATAAAAACTTTTTAAATACACCAACAAAGTTAGATGTAACTTCTTATCCTTTGAACAACTCATGTGAAGTCACAAATACAAAATTCATTACAATCAAAACAAAAATTAGTAAAAAACGTTTTTGTGAGGTTGGAAAGAAAAAAGGACAGTGGTTGAGAAAAAGAAGAATGTGGTTTGGGCCAAGAGACAGCCAATTTGCCAGCTGTAAAATCTCATACAATTGTTGTATAAATAGACAATACCATCCCCACAACTATTATCATCACAACACAAATCAAAACAAGAATAACAAAATCTTTCTCTTATAAATTCTTATTTCAAGACATCAAAGGAGAATTAATGGAGGCAATGAAGATGAAGATGATGGTGTTTATTATGGTTGTTGCGGTGGCTTTCTCAGCTGCCACGGCTGCTACCGTTGAAGCTCCAGCTCCAAGCCCAACTTCTGATGCTGCCATGTTTGTACCAGCACTGTTTGCATCTGTTGTTGCTTTGGCATCTGGTTTCATCTTTTGATCATTCTTTTTTTCTTCATTATTTAATTGCATTTGTTAATGAGTTTGCGTGATTTGATTCTCTATTGTTAGAATGTTGCATTCTTATTTCTTAATGTAACCATCTGTTTCTCTATGTATCTATGTGTATTATCAATTCATCACTGTTTATGAGATCGTTTATCTTAACACTTGGTGTGCTTAATGCCCTTGTTATCTTAATCCATGAAAAGGCATTATTACATAACATGGCAAGTTACAAAATATCAGATTTCAGTGATTTGGGTTCATTCACACAAAGATCAATAAGAGAGGATACTTTGGAATTGTGTAAGGATCGATGGAATCAATGGTGTGATGAGCTGTATTTGGATGGTTGTGTGGGGGAAACTATGATGTGACATCGTCATCATTATTATCATGATGTTGTTATGGTGCTTTAAGGCAACATAAGTTCCCATGTGACTCACCTCAGAAAAGATATCCCCACAATAATCATATATGTAAGTTTGTAACTCAAGATAGATTACCACTTTACCAGAATATACATTCCCTTTTTCTATCTTAAGGAAAAAATATGGATAATCAAAGCTAATGGTGCAAACTCATCAACGCTAAATGCTTTTGATCTTGAGAGTCGAAAACATAATCTAAATCACAAAACTGAGTGCCAATACCTATCATGTTAATCCTAAGTACAAAAGCATTTGATTGTGGGCAAGTTCCAATAACAAGACATGTAAAATGTGAAGTCATCTTCCTGGACATAGCTAAGTGTTGAAACATTCATAGGCAACTTTTCATACTAAACCACCCACCCAATAAGCTTCCATTACTTTCTCTCATCTAATCAAACCTTTTACTCCGTCTTCTATATATAGTAATAGAATAAGCTTAAGGGTAAGATTGGGTATGTGGGACGATTTAGACAAAGAATCTGATTAAGCCATGTGATGCATAGAAGAAAGTGGCCGGCAACAAGAATGGGACCATACCATAGCATTTAAGTTGTCTATTTTGCCTGGAAAGAGAGAAACGCCGTAGTAAATGGCCGCCGTTTTTATCTGTCCATTTACTTGCTCTCCATCTCTTCTTATGTGTCCTGAAAATCACAAGTTCAATGGATAAAGACACACTGTTTATAGCAGCAGTTCTTTTAAAGCAAAATCTAGATATAGGTAGCTTACCAGATAAGAAAGGGGAGCAACACCTGAGGAAGTTGCAGTCTGTATGCTGAAAACAGATACCATCAAGATGGTCCCGAGGCAGAGACATAGAGAGACTCTGAGAACCCGAGTCTGTTGTCAGAACTTTCAGCTGCACAACTCATACAACATTCAGGATCCATTATGTGACTGATCAAGAGAGAAAAATGCTGTTCAGCCTAAGATAACCATAAATTTACAAGAACATAAGTCAGCCCTGAGAAACCCATATGAATATCTTGCTAAATTTACAGTGGGATGATAAATAATGTTGAATTACAAACACAAGGGGTTATAAAGAAACTAACCTATGCACCTAAGTGAATCAGAACCAGTAGAGCAAGCCTTAAATGCTAATTTTTACAGATTTCATAAGCACCAAATCAAAACCTCGACTACATCTACACCATTTCTCCCTACTTTATTGTAACATATAGCAGTGGTGAACTACCCCGAGATACCTACATGCCTTATATTTGACAAGACTACTCGGGAGGTGCAGGATGAAGTTCGCTGAAAGATTCGTCTAATCTTCTGATAGAGAAATTTAGTGATCTGCGTTCTTTTACAGTGTTTTAAACTCCTGTCTTATCAGGTATCCTGGAGACTTCTTTGTCCGCAAAGTGAAGAAGACGTCTCAATCTCAGAACCATATCACAGTGAAACGGCAATGCCGTCCGCCTGTCCAGATATGCTGGACTAACAGTCATCCATGATAGAGCATGGAGTTCTGCCGCAATTGACTCAAGGATAAGATGGCTTTCAACCTCAAAATCTCTAGTTTCTTTGGTCCCTCCTCCCTGCTTCACGATTCCCTGAAGAATTTTGTCATGAGCGTTGTCATAACCACCATAATAGTCTATGAGACTTACAGAAAGAACTGATGGCCATTCTTCTTTCACGTTTATCCTTGAGTCTTTTCTCATGGAAGGCACAGCTTTTGAAACAACAAATCCAGTAGACAAGGGGATTGCATAGCCTTTGCTGTGAAGGAGGTGAGCAAGTGGAGGTGACTCGGCAGTTAAACATGTCGGAAGCTGAAGAGGACTTGGGTGAAGAAAGCGCATGTTGGGTGATGGTATCATCATGTAAGAGAAAGCGGTAGAACCAAGAGACTTGACAGGAGTGAAACCTTCAATGTAATTAACGGAACTCATACCAGTACTGCTCTGGCCACCACCTACATAATTGTGCAAATAACCATGTAAGTGAGCGTCTAGCTCCATATCAAATAAGAATTTATAATTGATCATACAGGACATAGATATGAGAGAAATTGTGGGAACAAAGGAAAACAAATCAGAAAACTGACCAGCGGATACCAACTCAGCTGGAAGAACAAAATGCAGGGAATGGTCAAGTGAAATAGAAGCAAAACTGATGCTGTGAACCCACTGAAACAATCCCCTTGGAGTACCAGAAATGGTCTGCCCACCCATTATCTGCTTTCTTCCAGCGGATTGCCCCATACTGCCTTTCACAAAGGTGGATTGTTTTGAATGAGAGCTGTAGAGTGTGCTAGTTGATGAGGCTCTCTCTTGAATCAGACTCAGATCCTGCTGTTGCAAGGAAGATCCGTTGCTGTTGGTGGCTATGCCAGAAGGCGCAGAACGTCGCAGTTGAATAGGCCACTTTTTAATCTCAGGACCTCCAGCTGAGTAAATTGCCTTTTGCCACTCTGTTATACCAGCCGCAAGCAGACAACAATACCAGGGTTATGTACCATATAATACTAGAGAATTATATTCCCAGGTGCAACTGGAATAAGAGCGGGAAGAAATATCAGATTAAGAATTGACTGTAAGGGCAAAGGAAGCTAATTTACCTTGGTATTCAAGCTCGAAGAAATTCCCAATGCGTGTAATGACAAAATCCCTGGGTTTGAAAGATCCATTGTCAGGGGAGGAGCACGCCTGTAGTATTTGACATCCCTGCTGCAGAACTTGAACGAAAAGACACTGCAGCCCTTTTGTATCCTGTCTACTGCTAATTCCACCAAAGGGAAATATATGTGTGTCAAGCAACTCACCCCTGGCATCCGTCCAGATGCTTACAAGCCATCTCCAGTCCTCTGTCCAACCGTAGCAGCAATGTAAACTTGGAATAGCCTTTCCTTCAAGCTGGGATACATCCCCCTGGGAGCTTGATCCCGATGTTATACCTTCCATTGAATTCATGCCAGGTCCAGAACCTCTGCCACCATCCTCGGGTATTGGCTTGGAAGACTCAGAACCCAAGCTGGTGAAAGTAGGTGAAACTCCACGCTCCACAGAACCAGGCTCGGAAAGAATGAAAAGTGGTTCAAATAAATAGAAAATTTCATCATTAAGGTAAAAATCTCCATTTCTGTTTGGGTCGCAGCTTAATCCTCCAGATCTTGGTATCTGCCAGGAAGTAGAGGTATCCCAACCACTCGTTCTCAAACTAACATCAATTTCACCATCTCTTGGATGTGTAGAACCTGTCATTCGAGAACCACCGCAGTCTTTCCAGATTCCTGAAATAGAGTTCATTGGTGTCAACGCTGAAGACGATCTGCTTGGTAAAGATGATGAGAAAAATGCATCATTAGGCATTCCTCGTGAAATTCTCCTAGCTTTATTGTATACAGAAAAAGCAGTATCCTTGAGAATGACAAGCTCATTAAAGCTTGGACTTGTTATCCGGAAAATTGAATCAACAGACACCACTTGTAGAACTAATTTGGGGACACTAAACCCTGAGAGCACTGGAATGTGAGATATTGATGCTTCGTCAACAGCAGTAGAACTACTAAACGCCCTTGCAACTTGACTGTTGAGTATTGATCTCCTGTCTCTATCTGACTGTATTACTGATCCAAGTGCTATAGACGATTCGACGATCGTTCTTAAAACTGCCGAAGGGTCAGGAAATGGACACACTATGTACACTACCTATAAGAAAAGTAGAGTCAACAAGTATCAACAGCTACACTTGGTAGAAGTGAGTATAGAAATACTTAACATATGTATTTTCTAACTCATACTTACCACACAAGGACTTCCTGATCCTTCTTTTTGGTTTGTGTAAAGGCCTGATCCAAGCTTTAGACCTTTCAGCGCTTTTGATAAAGACTTCAGATAGCTATTCACATTCCACCCATTTGATAAAGATAGAAAATAATCGCTGAGAGATCCCAGAAGCGATGTGTTATTGCTTTCAATCTTCATTGATTGAGGGCAATCAAGCAGAACAAATCCAGATGAGGATAATCTCCCAACGTCCTTTTCCATTTGATTTCCCAGGCTCTGTGGCAAATGTGTTCCCAGCCTGCACGTTTCATAAACTATGCAACAAAGGGTACATTAGAAGAAAATGATGAGACATTATCAGAACTTGTTAGCATTTTTTAACAGAAACCAGTTCCTATCATGTTTGAGCATAACCTCTTTCACAAAAGATAAACTCGTTGACTCACCAGTTCCAAGCTGCTGGAAGAAATCAGTAGCAGCACAAGTTAAAGGATCAATATCCGGGCATACAACAGCATAATTAATCTGCGGAAGGTAGCAAAAGAACAACCACAGTTATCTTAATGAAGAAGATTATATTTACAGGAAGACAAGCATATCTCTCAGAAACTTTTCCTATTAACTCACACTTTTTGGCAGAGCATATGGCTCAAAGGGGGCCTTTTCCCAATGTGTCAAGGAGTTTGTTGATATCTTAAGCCAGTCATCTTGGTACCTGTCACAGGAAAAAGATGAATACATAATGAGAGCTCTAAATCTCCAGCAATACAGTATGTAATCAAATTCTCAGATATATTAACAAAAGGAAATCATGAATACTTCATGAAATAACCCGATCACAAGGGCATCTTGATCAAGACCAAATTATTTTGAAGGAAGACTGCTAATAGAACAGACAGATATACATACCCGACAAGTATAGCAGGTGATGGAAGAACAAAAAGTGTCGGTCGGAGTAATTCTGAACTGTATATGTCTTGGCTCTGAGCCGTCTCATCTCCTTTCCCACCATCTATTGCATTTGAGACTGCTTGTTTGCCAAAATATTTATCAATAATAAAATCATCAGAGATATTGACACCATTCACTCTTGTGTAGCAATTAAAACCAGTGGAAACAGTAGAGTTCAAGGCAATGAAAAGCAAGCGTGAGACTGAGAAATAATCAGAATAAGCGATCTACCTTCACTCAGGGCTGACTCAGCAGTAAATCCCTCAGAAATAGATCCTCCATCCCCCGATTGATTTCGGCCCTTGCACCAATCTGTAACAGATAATGGACCATCTGACTGACCAAATGCAGATTTCAGAGCTGTTTTGATGTCAGATTGCAGAAGAGTAATGACAGACGAAGGAAAAACCTGAAATAAAAAAAGAAAGCTTCATAACCAGGTTTAAACTGACATAATGTATCATTGTCTATAACCAACAGTCGCCCAGAAAAGAAAAGACGTAGAAGCAAGAGAAATATCAATAAGCTCAAACTTTTATACGACAAATCTGTGACCACTTAATATTTCTAGCCCAAACTAACAATTAAGAACGTCAAACATTGGATAGCCTCATTTACATGCATCTTACACCATTTTCAAAGCTTACCTCAGCAGAGAGTGGATCAACAAGCTTGACACCAGCAATGTCCAGAGAATGGCAGGAAGCCAAAGTTCCCCCACAACCTGCATGGCCAGCAGAGGGACCACACGACAATTCCCGTCTCCATAACTCTTCCAATGCAAGCCAGCCATAAGGTCCATCTCCACAATCTGAATCCAGAGCTAAATCAACAAAAGAGGTAGCTTGCTGTACAAGTAGCGCTATTCCATCTAGGAGATCCTGCAGTGGTTGCCTTTGACCATAAGAAAGTAAGCTGTCTTCGCTAAATGAACTATGGGGCAAGGATGACCCTGCTTCAATATTTGGCGAACTAGCAGGTTTTGCTGTTTTTGGGACTGAAACAGTCCGCCATACGCCAACTGGTGCACTCATGTGGCTATCCAACATTCCTCCGTCAAAATCTCCAGCTATTCTGGTAGGTATATCTTTCTTATATATCTCGTTCCTTGCAGATATGTTGTCTGTCAGAGTACTAGGCTCATTTGACAGCTGGTTAAGGAAAAAGTTTCCGCTAAGCCTAGTCAGACTAACAGGTGAACTGTGCTTTGAAGAAGTGATTATGTGCCGCATCCTACACATGAAAGCTTGGAACATAACACTTCCCACGTCTGTTGCCAGCAGGGTCTTTGAAGATAATAAGGTACTAACAACAGCAGATATACCATCAGTTTTTTTTCCCTGTACGACCTTAACAGCATTCGCAGCACTATGTTTTGAGTGTATTGATTGAGAGACACCCTCCTTTGTACTACTGTTGTCACTGATAACTGTAGGTAGCTTATCATGTCGGCCCTTTCTACCTTCTACTTGAGTGTAATGCTCCCTCGAATGATACAGAGTTCTGCCAGCATTGTTTCCAATGCATGATTTTGATCCGAACAAAATCATATCGCCTGCTCCATCAGAATCAGTGGTCGGTGGTGTGGCTCCATAGACATAATTACTCGTTCTTGAATTTGAACTCTCCACTTTATGAGATTTGGGAAGATATGGGCTTTTGAAAAACGTCGAGGAAATCTCGCTCATAGGTGCTTCTACAGCTCCATACTCAGGAGCAAAGGTCATCATTGCTTCTGCTTTTAGTAAATGATCAAACTCACCAGTCGAAGAGATCGACATTTGATTTGAAGGAACTGAAGTGATACTGCTGTGGAGAACTTCTTGACTTTTAATAAGGCACTCATCAATGATTGGGGGAACAGGATTAAAGCTCTCAAAAGAGGAAAACCCAACAGGCAAAACGATTTGGTCTGATACATCCATCATATCCACGGGACTGGAACCTACATCAGCAGAATCTGGAGGAAAAACGAGCACATGCGACTCTGCAGTTCCCGGTGGCTACACAAACATAATAAATGACATAAGAATTGACACCGAAAGCAATATGAGTGAATCAAAATAAAAGGCATGACAGAAATGGGGAAAGGGAAGCAGAAAACCCTTCCTACCAAACATCTCTGAGATACAGTCTAGATATCTGAGCTAATACAGGACCTACAGATCATTCACCAGCATAGGGAATGCAGATAATAGTTTCTTGATTATTATTATGATCAGTAACAGAAGCGGGAAAATTACCTCCCCGAAAGGTAAAGCATCGTTCTCAAAGAAGTCACCAAAGTCTCCAAACTCTGAAAGAAGTGCCTTGATATCCATGCCAACTTCTCTGTCATCATCATCATCATCAGCATCCCAATCCCAACCAATTTGATCATTTTCAATGCCTGGAACACCAGTTTATTAGTTTTAGTGGAAACAAATCCTGACATATATGCTTCTTGAATAGGTGCATCAGTGACAGTACCTACTTGACCGAATGACTCTGCCATCCCTGTTCGCGGCCGCTTGGAACCCTGTAAAGAATGTTATGTTACTTATTGGTTAGCTTCGTGAATTATTATAAAATAAGGAAAACTACATTATATGATGTTGATTAAGCATGTTAGTGCTACAATCGACAATTCAATTTCCTCATCAGTACCATGCAAACTCCATCCCTTCCATAGATAAAAGTCGTACCATTTTTAGGCGATCATCATTACAAGTAAGACCAGATTGCCTACACGTCAAAGAATCTGCATCAGCGTCAAGATCACCAGTTCTTGACGTCATCCTCCAGCCGCTCCCGCTGGAAGCGCTACTTGTTGAACTAATGCTGCTATTACGGCTACTACCACTGCTATTGTAACCATTTTTTTCATAAAACCCATCACTCTTATTTTCAGACGCACCAAGGCAGTCAAAATCACCAGCCCTGCATAAAATAAAGTTCACATATACAGGGATCATGGACAGACTGTTATAATGAAAAACAAAATCGTTACGTATAACATTGGAACAAAACTCGGAAATGCCACAGCTCTCACTCCTATGGTGCTTCAAATAATGAAGATTACAAAACATTCGGTTTCTCAGAACAGTTTGGGCATTTCAAGACCTCTGTTTTGTGGATTTCTTTTGATCTTCAAATGTCGACGAGATAGATGAAAAAGACTCACCAGTGCATAAACAAAGATGAGCCTGCTAGTGACGGGCCTATCCAGTTTTGAAGCCAAAATCTGCAAGTATGATTTCACCTTGCATCAGCTCCAAGCTGAGGAAAGATCACAACTATTACATCTATTTAACATGGGTCTGAAACAATTACTAAAACTTCCACTACGATCACACAGAGTCAATTTGTTTTAATACATACATGGAATTCAACAGAAACGAAATAAATTTTATGTATAGCCAATCTGGATCTTACCGTTAAGTACTCAATGAATTCTAAATAACCACCTCACCTAGTCAATTTACCTTTTCAAAGAAAATTTCGCAAATGCCGACTGTAAGATTGGTACAAGCACTGCCTCAGCTGGATAGATGAACTTTTTTTCACAAACTGATGAAAGATCTGATTGTCCTTTACGGTGATCTTTACTCCCAACTGAAGGTTCAGGACACTGGTTATGGGGCAAGTTAACTGCAAAGGTCGAATTAGCTTGACTTGTGTTGTCATTTCTATTTTGGCAGCAACCAAGTGTAACTTCCACGTAGCAATGATTGCCATTTATCAGACGGGACCCACGACCAATATGAGAAGGGAGACCAACATATCCAGTCGAAGTTTTTAAGTTTCCAGAACTGTGTGAGAAAAAAGTATTAGTTGAGAAAATTGGATTAATCAGATTAACGGCTACGCACTCACAAAAAATGTTGACTTGGCATTCGAAAGCAAAGGTATGAAATGTACCTGAAGTAGACTTGCTTGACAAGGTCATTGGGACAGAATCCAGTAAGGCTGCCCCGCATTCCATGAGGAGAAACAATAACTGGTGGGAATAACATAGGCCTGTGAGAAGTGTTTCTATCAAATAAAAAGCTCTTATCTTTCTTTAAGCATGTGTAGAAGGCGGATTTCATTTCAGGTATCAATTCAAAAAGTTTGGCTTCATAGAATTACATGTAGCATAATCTATTATCCTCACTCTTGGCCAATCCCAAACATTTACGAAAAGCTCTTGTGACATGCAAAAAAATGAGGTGTTAAATCTTTGCTTGATGAAGCTAGGTAGCAGTAGCACTAGACTACACTAGGTTTCTTTTTGGAGTGGATGCATTGAAAATTGAGTTCAAAATGCTCTCAATCTATACAGTATTCTAACAGTACAAAGCAAGAAGAGGTCAACAAACATCTAGAACTAGTTCCATCAAAATCGTAGACAAGTAGGATAATTTATCAATCCAAATGATGATGGAAAAATAACTAACCTGGAAGCCTATAACTGGAGTTTTTCAAAGAACTCCTTAACATTCTTTCAGCATCGCCACTTGAAAGTGTGCGGACATTCCTTCGTGCATAAAATATTATAGTTAGTTTCAATAACTATGTGAAGCACTAAACCATAACTGAAACAGTATAACAAAAAGCTTTACGGACTTGGCAGATATAATGACATGGACAAAAACTGCCTCTTCGGTAGCAGCAAAGATGAATTCAACAGTAGGCTGTCCCCTCCTACATAAATATCCACAGAGCATTAGCGAGCCACAGAGCATTAGCGAGCCACAGACCTAATCATAGAATTCTTTGGATTCTAAGAATTACACTCAGGAAACCTAGGTCTCACAGACCCTATTTAATGAAAGCTATAGGATAATACATAATCGAAAAGCCATAGAGAAAAAAGACGATATATTTGCTAATAAACCATCAGAGATTATAACGCATGGTCTCGCTTATATTGGTAAGAGGTTGCAGATACCTCAAATATTCTTCGCTTTGAGGGCTGAATTTTGAAAACACATCTCCAAATCTCATGTAGGAAATTCCAGATAATGCTCTGTGGCGATATCAAACAAGTTAATATGATACTCTAATCCATTATTTCCTTAATCCAACCATTATGTCTGCAGATAATAAAAAACTAACCTTTCGATGCAATTACGTAAAGACTGTGAAAAGGCAACTGATATCTCTTCAGAGTCCCCAGGTGCTACCCAAATTCCTGACGCAACAACTTTCAACAGGAGAAAAAGAAAAGTAAGGACAAGTATACCAAGATAACCATAGACCACAGGCATGTTCACTAAACAGTCATAATCAGAATAGAGACAATATGTTTGAATCTATTGAGGCGACAAAATACGATGAAGAAAATAAATCATAAGGAGAATATACCTCTAAGCTTTGACACAGCAGCCTGAGCTTTATCAGATATTGATGAATGACGCCCAGGTAGAAAAAGCCAAAGCTTAATCTTTTCATCTGAGCAGCAGCGAGGAATGATGGTTAGATACAACTGTAAATAAAGTTACAAAATTTAAAAGTACCAGATTGAGATTTAGCATTACCAGGGTTGTATAAACCTTGAGATGGATCCCAAGGTCCAACAAAAGAATTGGTCCAAGTGGTAAGAAACCCTTCCTTCTGCAACCGTAGATGAGAGGAAAGTACAAGATATGTTGCAACTTCATTCTGCTCAGCTCTTGAACTGAAAAAAAAACTCCAGAGTGACCAGACTAATTAGTACAATGTCAATAAGGAAAAACTAAAACAACCCATTGAAAAAGCTTAAAGCTTTAACCTTCTATCAAAGCCAGGATTCAGCTCAGTTTCACTTGGAAGAAACTGAAACCAAGAAACATTATGTAGACCACCCTGTAGAAGAAAAATCATCATGTATTACCAATAAGTCAATTTTCACACACAATGGGAAAAAGATGATAGAATAAGACTTACAATTCTGAAAACATTAGTCCACATCACTTGGGGATAGATACAACAAGTTCAATCCTTTTTTTTCTTCAAATTATAGGCTATAACCCCAAAATCATCGTCTTGAAGCGCTCGGAATTGGAAGACGTTGTCAATTTCTAGCTCGATCTTCTCTTGATGTTGCGAGGTTTATATCTCTCTTTTGATCAAAACTCTTCAATACATCATAATCATCTCAACACGAAATCTCTCGTGGTTTTCATAAAACCAGATCCAAACGCGCTCTTTAGGGTTCTTTTTTTTTTGTTGCTCTTACTAATTCTTTTTTTTTCTGTGGCCCAATTTGTTTTAGTCAGGCCCAATTCATTATTTTCACAACACTCTGGTT
>Ga0041059_1002271_pt1 | contig 14573 bp, 8 predicted proteins | sample AraColnosormetaG_FD_56232 | JGI IMG/M metagenome (GOLD analysis project Ga0041059, IMG submission 56232) | Arabidopsis roots microbial communities from North Carolina, USA - Col MF nosort | ecosystem: Host-associated > Plants > Roots > Unclassified | place: USA: North Carolina | collected 2013-09-02
TTTTTGGGCGGTGACTATTTTGGAATGGTGTTTGATTTGTTTAAGCTGTTGGTTATTTATTGGGACTTTGCATTTTTCAAATTTAATATATTATTTTTCAAATCGGTTTACTTTAATTTTGTTTGGATTTTATTGGCGCTTTTACTACCTCATGATTCTTCTTCATTTTAAAAATCAGGATTTGAAAAATTGATTCACCTTATATATAATCTTGCTTAGTTTTATTTTGAAATGTGTCAATTAATTTCCAATTAGTTTTTGAGTTTAATGTATCAAAAAAATCACAATAATCATTTGTTAAGCAGCAGTATCTTAGAAGGAAATTCAAACTCATCAATAATCATCGTGGTCATTAAAGTTACAAGACGGATACGAATGTGAAAAATACCTCATTTAATAATAATCATAAATACACCAATGTGACAAGTTACTTCTATTTAATAACCACCTCTCGACTAACGTGATACCAGTATTTAACCCGTCACAGGCTTTTTGAGTTTTATCCAAATACGTAATCCTATTGAGTATTTTTAACCTTGAAGGCTGTAGTAGAGTACGTATATCACTTTATGGAGTATAGTGTAAAAGAGAACTATAAGCTTTAAAAATGCTTCATGACGAGTTTAAACATCAAGAGTGTAATTTTATATACTTTCCCTCGCTACTTTGTTTAAATTTTCGCAGCTTTGTTCTAGTATTATTTTTCGAAATATGGTTTGGCTTGTGAACGCATCTACATATACACTACGTAGAAAATTTGAAAGTATAATAGCATACAATTGTAAAACAGTTTATACGTTGACAAAAAGAAAAAAAAAAACACAAGAAATTTCTTCTATATTTGTTTTTTTAATTTCAAAAATTTAGTTAGATGAAAACATATAATACTAATTGGTAGCCTAGAAACGTCCAATTCCGACCGAATACAACTTTTGTTATTGAAATGAGAACAAAACAATGGTATTCAATTGAATAACGTAGGACCCACGTTGCTTTTGGAATAACGTAGGACCCACGTCGCAACTCAAAAATCACAAAATCTTCATCTATCCTTTTTGGCGGCAAAATTTCTTAACGAGGATAATCAAAGAAAACAAAAGGCAAATCGGTCGGTTGGTCCAACAAATGGTCCCAGAGAAAAAGATATTGCCTATGAAAAATGGCTACCACCTTCAACGAGATTGGTCTCATGTATTGTGGTCTGTGGATATTATAATATACCACACAGTCTACACACAATGAAAACGAAGTTAAAATCTCTCTCTACAATATATCATAATTTTGTCCATAACACTATTATATGATATCAACATCTAAAAGTTATATAAATCAGGATTATAATATCAAAAAAATTATATTATTAAAGTTTGGTTTAAATTTTTTTATTAACTTACATGATCAATGGGATCCAAAATCAGTTTACCTCTCACATTGTTTTGGTGCTGAAAAGAAATATATAGATGGGTTTTTAAAAGAAACTTAGGCCCATTTAGGTTGCAAACAAAATAACTCAGGCCCATTTAGATTTACAAAAGGCTCAACCACTAAATTTTTATACCTCACAAGCATAGTGGTCTCTCTCCGTCATTCGCTCTTTACTCGGTCAACGAACCGTTTGAAGACGAACACGTGTCACGTTTTAGTAGGACTTACGAGAAGCGCAACGAGTGCTATATAAATGCCGTTAAGCGTCGTAACGGTTTTCTAATTCCCCGAGAGTAACCAACAACCCAAAGCGATCAAAGAACTTTTCCCGCTAGAGAGAGAGAGAGAAGAAGAAGAAGAAGAAAAGTTACGCAGAGAGACTGAAAGAAGAGTGATCGATCGGAGAAAGATGGCGATGGAAGTAGCAACACCGGCTCCGGCACCAATCCCATCGGAGAGGAACATCGTTCTCGCGCCTGCAACAACAACAACAACCGCCACTGTTGAGACTCACAAGAAGAACAGGATCCAAGTTTCCAACACCAAGAAGCCATTGTTCTTCTACGTTAATCTCGCCAAGGTAATGATCGGAAACCTAAATTCATCACCGGATCTACGGTTTTTCAGATCAAACGAGTCTTCCTTTTTCTCAATTTTGACTGATTCTGTTTACTAGAGTTCGAGATTCGCTTGATTTTAAGATTGTAGATTCAGTTAACGAAACATCGTTTTAGTATCTTGAAACGAACAATCAGTATTCGCCTGGATTTTGTTTCCGATCTGTTTTTGGATACTTGTAGTATTGATTCAGGATCGATCTTTATCTATTTGATACTTTGTGTCCACCAAGTGTTTGATTGTATTACTTAGAGAGTAATTGGATCTTTTCGTTGTTTGATGCAGAGGTACATTCAGCAACACAACGAGGTCGAGCTTTCTGCACTTGGAATGGGTATATAGACTCTTTCTTTTACCTTTATCTTTTTTATTTGATCGGTTTCTCATCTTTTGCGTGTATATGTATATAATCATTAATGTGTGTATAGCAATCACAACTGTGGTAACAATCTCTGAGATCTTGAAGAACAATGGACTTGCAACAGAGAAGAGTGAGTCAGATCTCTCCCTTCTTACCATCAATCTTTGAACCTTTCGTTCTATTGAAGAAACTGTTTCATCTCTGGTCTGTGTTGAATTACAGAGGTGCTAACATCGACTGTGGGAATGAAAGATGAGACAAAAGGGAAGATGGTCCAGAAGGCAAAGGCGAGTTTCTTTTTTACTACTTCCTTATACCCTTTTGAAGTTTTATTTATCTCCTTTTGGGTTTGTTATTGTTGCAGATTGAGATAGTGTTGGGCAAGTCAGACAAGTTTGACTCTTTGGTGCCACCTGTGACCAACGGCAAGACTCCGGAGGAGGAAGCCAGTGCAGAGACGGAAGCTTCCGTGGAAGCACAAGAAGAAGTTGCCGCTGCCACCGAGGTCTAGGTTGGAGCCGGTTGAGAGATTTACTGCAGAAGGACTGATTTCTCTTTTACTATGTTTTGTTGGCTTTTGTTTCGTTTGTGACATATCGAACATAATACTCTAGATATGATAGTAATTGTTTGTTTAGCAACAAATAGTATTCTTCACTCTCTGCTTCCATTTAGGATCTTGAACAATATTGATATAAATATTTTTCTCTGATTTTTCTCAACTTTTTTAGTCTTTGTCCTTAAGGCAAAAATAAAGAAAAGAAGTTTTCAAATTAAAATTTGTTTCGTGGAAAGCACTCCCATTTGTGCTAAATAACTGAAGACCAAAACAATGTTGCAACCTTAGCACCAAATTTTTGTAGTTATTATTTGACGACTCTATAATATCAAAATCTTCTATAAGGTGTCCACTATCTGCAAAATCAATGCAATTTCTGTGAAATAACTAAGCTTACATAGTAAAGTCTAATGAGAATAGTATAATGTTAGCCTAAAAAAAAGCAAAGTTAAAAGAAAATTAAAACAGGTATAAATTGAACTAATAATAAATAAATTAATAAGAAAAAAATGTTTGTTCAATGACCTATCCCACTTCCAAATCAATAAAATAGATGTTAAAAAAAAAAGTTATGATAGGCCTTAAAGCAGATCACGGCCCATACGAATGTGACTTTGGATTATAAATATACGGGCTAGCTCAATTTGACAAAACTAGAAGCTGTTAAAATTAGAAGGACTAAAGTGTTAATAAAAGAAAAGTTCACTAGTTGTCGATCTCAACTTTAAGATAATTTTCACCCGCCTCCATTGTTACCGGAATCTCTCTCTTTCTCCGCCGAACTTCTTCGAATCAAGTTTCCGTTTATCACTCTAATATTGTTAAAGTTTCCACTGATACCACGTAATTTCACTGGGTTATCTTTAATCCTAAGTTTAAGCTTTTGGGGCTATAGTTCTTTCTTTTTCATTGTCAATTCTAGGGTTCCTCGCTGGGGTCTATATGTTCGCTGTGTTAATTTAGGGTTTTCACTAGTCCGAAAACGATATTTTCGTGTTTCATTAAGCTTATATTTTTCTTTACTAACTGCCTCTAGTTTATAGATGCTATTTTCTGCAGAATAAGCTTAGGCTAAGTTGATACCTCTTATATGAAGCAGCTATTAGGTGACCTAGAATAATTTGTTAGATTTTGAATTTTGAGCATATTATTGGCGAAGCTGTTACTTTATAGATGCAAATGTTTTAATTCTAGGCGTTATATTTCTTTCTAACACATGCTTTATAACAATAACTTGTTGAAGGAAGTGAAATCTTCAATGAAACTTTAACTGTTTGTATATGTATAACGGGACTAATGTGTGTTATCTGGACTCTGAATTTATGTCAGCGCTCTAGTCATGGCTGAAGCTGAAGATCAGCAAAATTTCGTTGCACACAATGGAGATCAGGTACCAGATCAAGGGTCAGATGAGTTGCATAATGGGTTACCGTACCAGGTTCATGATGAGACCCTTGTTCACCAACCATACGAGGTTGAAGATCCGATTCTTGAACCTCAGCAGTACGAGGTACCAGATCCGACTCTTGAACCACAGCAGTACGAGGTACCAGATCAGACTCTTGAACCTCAGCAGTACGAGGTTGATGATCAGTTAGAGTATCATCAATACCAGTTGCAGGACCAGGCTAATGAAGATGTCCAAGATCATTCGCAAGATGACCTACAATATCAGCCACAAAATCAGGAGCAGTTTCAGTTACAAGACGAGGCTCATGATCAGGCTCAGTATCAGGCGCAAGGTGATGTACAAGATCACAATGGTGATGAAGTGCAAGATAAAGTAGAAGATGAGGAAGGAATTCCTGAGCATCTTGAGTCTCTACAGAAATCAGAGCCTGAAGAAGATGCGACAGTTGGAGGTGAGGAGAAGAGGTGGCCGGGATGGCCCGGAGAGACGGTATTCCGTATGCTGGTTCCTGCACAGAAAGTGGGTAGCATCATTGGTCGCAAAGGTGATGTCATTAAGAAAATAGTTGAGGAGACAAGGGCTCGAATAAAGATTCTCGATGGTCCTCCAGGCACAACAGAAAGAGCTGTGAGTCTCTAAATCCTTTTTTCCCTTTCATGTTATATGAGTTGCAGCTAGTAGTCATATAATGCTCTTGAACTAAAACTAAAATCCTAGTGATAAGAAAACTAATATAGTAGAATACATACACTTTTTGGCTGTATAAGTCACTGATCTAAAGTTTTCAGGCACTAGCTTTTGTTAAAAATGTTAAAAAGCCATGAAATTTTAGTTAAGAGGCAACCCTTTTCATATTCTCCCCTTGACGTTAATAAATATATAAGTAAACGGATAGGAGGAAACTGAACATCCCTTTTAACTCAAAAAAGTTATGAACTTTGTCAGAAAAAGTGTTTTAATGGGGCTGAGTGATATGATCCTGAGCTGCTAAAAAACGTGTTGACGAATGTATAGTGCATCAAGCGAAACCATCTTAGTTAGTAATTATACCTATATGGAATATAGTAACCAGCAGGCCTGCTTATCATTTCCTTCAAGTGAAAGGAGGAAGTTAATCGGCGAAGTTGATAAGATGTGAGTAGGGTTCCCCTTTATTGCTGTGACCACCATGAATCTGTGCAGGTTTTATCTTGCAAGTTTTATGGCAACAATCATCGGTAAGGTCTCAAATATGAAGAACCAAAGCCAGATGGCAAGGATTCAGCCTTGAGCACTACATACACAGTGCTGATAAGTTTATCGAATAGGCAAGATTCTTCTTGTATAAACCTCAGTTCCATGAAGCTCTGCATTCTTTCTGGTAACTTCAGTACCTGGATGATTGATGTCTTGCTGCAGACTTTCTGTAGCATGCAAGGACCTGCTTAACCGGATGTAACAATATGTGGACGATGAGATTATGGTTTAGGCAACAATTAAGTAAAGAGAAATTTTATGTTTGCATGAAAAAGATTCTATGAAGAGGTTTTTTAAGTCTAGAAGGTTGGTAATGGCTGCTATGGCATCTTAAAAGGCGATAACCTAATCACCATGGGTAAAAACTTTAAATGAAGATTATAACAGGAAATAAACATCTAACTGGTCAAAGTGCATTTAAGTCTGTACCTCTTTGGAATTTTCTTTATGATTTGAGAAATATGGCACCAAAATAATAATTGGTATAGATCCTAAGATCGCTGTTTGTGAAATGCTTTAGTCATTTGGTAATGTTCTCTACTTGTTTCCTCTTTGTCGCAGGTTATGGTTTCTGGTAAAGAAGAGCCCGAATCATCTCTACCACCTTCTATGGATGGCCTTCTTAGAGTCCACATGCGGATAGTTGATGGTTTGGATGGTGAAGCTTCTCAAGCCCCTCCGCCTTCAAAGGTGTCAACAAGATTACTAGTCCCAGCATCTCAGGCTGGAAGTTTGATTGGAAAACAGGGAGGAACAGTTAAAGCTATTCAAGAAGCATCCGCTTGTATAGTCAGAGTTCTTGGATCAGGTTCCTTCTCTTCACAATTTACATGCTGAAAAAATTCTTTCTTGCTTTGTGTTTTTGGTTTCAGTTGTGCTATGGACTATTCCCTATTTTCCCCATATTTGTAGAGATAAAGGCCACTATAAGTTTCTATGTTATCTTCATCTGCAAGATTTGCTGAACCATTCAACATCAAATGTTCAGATTGGCTTAGATTCTGAAATAACTTCAACTTTGTTTTGGTGTTTGTTTCGTTTATTCCTTATCCATTGGTAGTTCTAACTGAAATTTGTTATGGTGGAGTTTTGCAGAGGATTTACCTGTTTTTGCTCTTCAAGACGATAGGGTTGTTGAAGTTGTGGGGGAACCAACAAGTGTTCATAGAGCCTTGGAGCTGATTGCGTCACATCTCAGAAAGTTCTTGGTTGATCGTAGCATCATCCCATTCTTTGAAAATCAGGTTATCTTTTGTTCCGTTGTATGTTTAAAAATGTTTCTCATTTGTCTCTATTAACGTTTTTCTTTACTCTGCGTTTTAAACAGATGCAAAAGCCAACTCGCCAAATGGACCATATGCCACCACCACACCAGTCATGGGGTCCTCCTCAAGGTCATGCCCCAAGTGTTGGTGGAGGAGGCTATGGTCACAACCCACCTCCATATATGCAACCACCTCCTAGACATGATAGTTACTATCCTCCTCCTGAGATGCGTCAACCTCCAATGGAGAAACAGCCTCATCAAGGTATATCTGCATATGGTAGAGAGCCTCCTATGAATGTGCACGTATCATCAGCCCCACCAATGGTCGCTCAGGTATTCCGCCAATCTCTGCAACATGTTATGAAGTTGACTGTTCAATCTACTGCAATTTATGTATGTAAAGTAAATCAATGAAAATCTGAGTGGTGTGGGGATTTGTTTGTTTTGCAGCAAGTTACGCAGCAAATGCAGATTCCACTGTCTTATGCTGATGCTGTAATTGGGACGTCGGGTTCAAACATAAGCTACACTAGACGTCTTAGTGGAGCAACAGTAACTATTCAGGAGACCAGGGGAGTACCTGGTGAAATGACTGTTGAGGTTAGCGGAACTGGCTCACAAGTCCAAACTGCCGTGCAGCTTATTCAGGTACCCCTATATTCTCACACCAGATTTCTTAACCATTGTAACCTTTAAACCCTCAAAACCGAGGCAGAAGCTAGTGTTTTTTTATGATGAAATCTGACTGTTGATTGTGTTTTATGACAGAACTTCATGGCTGAAGCTGGAGCGCCGGCACCAGCACAGCCTCAAACTGTAGCACCAGAGCAGCAAGGCTATAACCCATACGCAACACACGGCTCAGTTTACGCAGCGGCTCCAACAAACCCGCCTGGAGGATACGCTACGGATTACAGCTCAGGCTACGGTTACTGATGAAAGATTTTAAGTTTCTTTAGAATGTTTTACTAGTAGTTGCAAGCAAGAGTGGAAACGCTAGATGCCTAATCGAGTATATGTTGTTATTAGCGAGCACTCTGTGTACTGACAATCAATTATTATATCACTTGTTTTGAGACTTCTTCATTTGTGTACTATTCATAACATTGATCTAACCGGAAATCTTCTTTATATTCAAAAAAAGTAAAAAAAAAAAAAATGTATGGTTCATTATCGTGTCCTTCACGATTTTCTCATCCCTTTTTAAGAGAGATTATTAGTCTATGGTAAATCATTGTTTCATAATTTGGTGCTTGAATGAATTTCTGTGTGGGAATTGTTATATGAATCAAAATATAAGTTAAAAAAAGTATAATCACATAATACTTTGTGAATTTCAAACCTAAATAAAATACATTCCAAATGGGAAATTAAATGTGATCTCAGGAATAAAAAGAAAAAGCGTTGCTGCTTAACTGCTCGAGCTGAGCATATAAAATAAGGAAGGAAAGGATTCAACAAACAGGCAATGTAATGTTGTTCTCTAGGTAGTTGCCTGAAATCTAGCAATTGATCAAGAAAGATCGAATTTTATACTACACTGAGCAGAGTTTACCCCTGCGGTTTTTGCTTCTTTTCCGATAACTCACTGGAGTCTGCGGTTTTGTTTCTGTCAGAGAAGTCCACACAAATCAGATCTGTGAATACAATGAAGTACTACTAACATTATCCTAAAACAGCCAAGACACTTACTGGTGAAACATATGTCGTTGCAAATCAAATAGGTGCAGCACAAGTGGTTCTGAAATGTCCGGTCTGGTTACACCGGCTACAATGCACAACCCGCTTCACTCGTCCTCTATCTTCAGCTCTAACCCGTCTTTTCCTCGGCCTACCAGGAGGTCTCAGAGACTTTGGAGGGTTTATAATAGCATCAAGAGCAGCTTTATTCACGTTTGGATCTCCTTCAGAAAGCTCTCTCCAATGACTTTTATCTGGAATCGGATGAATCGTCTGAGAGTATGTCTTCCTATAAGTAGCCACAGTAAAACAGCTCTCAGTGAATCTATGAACATTCTGTCTACAAGAAAGAAGAGCTGCCACGGCGTGTGCACAAGGTAAACCATATAACTGCCAACCCCGACAGAGACAACACCGGTTCCTGATATCCACAATGTTGTTTCCTTCATGAGAAATAACTTCAAACTCCGCTTCATTGGCTCGAAGCACCTGATAGGTTCTTGCAAGCTCAAGAGCCTCGGCTACACGCCGTTCAGCAGTTGGGACGAGTATCGAAGTCCACTGCATACTGGTTTCACGCCGTTCATTGAACCAAGTCATTAGTTGTCTCCTAATGCATTCCATCATCTGAATGATTGGAAGTCCAGATGCTTCAGCGATCCATGAGTTCAGGGATTCGACTATGTTTGCGGTTAAATGTCCAAACCGTTGTCCTTCAAAATATGCGGTAGCCCATAACCGAGGAGGGATTCGCCGGATCCAGTACGCTGCATCTTGAGAAATCTCTTCAATTTCAAGTATTTTGGCTTCAAACTCAATTACTGTTAGAGCTTGAGCAGCTTCCCACAGATAATTAACTAACAGTGTGTTGTTAAACTCCTTGCGGAAGCTTTCGCTCAAATGTCGCATACAAAAGCCGTGAAACGCAGTTGGGAAATTCTGTTCCACACCTTCCACTATTCCCTTTTGTCTATCTGACAAAATCGTGAGTCTCGGCATATTCTCAGTATTGGTTTCAAGAAGATTATGAAGCTCGCACAAAAACCACATCCAATTCTCGTCATTCTCTTCATCTACAATCCCAAACGCCAACGGAAACAAAGCACCATCTCCATCAAATCCAGTAGCGAGAAGCAAAGTACCTAAATACTTGCTTTTCAAATATGTCCTGTCCAATCCAAGAAGCGGTCGACAAGCATTTAGAAACCCATAAATTGAAGCTTGAAACGATATGAAGAGACGCTGGAAGCAATTATCAGCTGGACTTCCATAAACCGAAGCAATGCTTCCCGGATTTGTCCTTTTAACCTGCTCACAATATTGCGGAAGTAACCGATACCCTTCTTCAAAAGATCCGCGCATAGTCGCCATGATTCTTTCTTTACCACGCCAAGCTTGTTTGTACGATAAGGTGATTCCGTGAACCCGGTGTATCTCTTCAAGAATCTCTTTAGGTTTACAGTTCGGATTCTCGCGAAGCCGCTGCTCAACCGAGCTAGCAACCCATTGAACTGAAGCTTGTTGATGACCCAAGTGATTTATTCCTCCACAGCTATGGCTTTCATGGATCGTTCTGATTGTGAAAGTTGGAACCCCGGGGAGCTTTGCAGCGTGAACTCTCCATGGACATCCATCACTCGAACACTTAGCTGTGAAACGAGTTTTGTCAGATTTTATAGTCTGCATTTCGAAATGAAGAGCAATCGCCATATCTCTCAGTGCTCTACGGCAACTCTTCACATCTGGAAACTCTTGTCCAACGGTAAGTTGGTAAGTCATGTCAGCAGTGAGAGCTCGAGCTTGAACCGGAGTGCTAACCATAACCATTTCACCATGCTGATCAATTTCAAGTTCATGACTTGAGTCAACGGCTAATTCCAGATTGTCATCTAGTTCATGGTTTTCCCCAACAACCAACTGATGATTATTATCTGACAATGAGAACTCATGGTTTTGCGATGAAAGAACCAGATCAGGATCAACATCGTCGTGTCCAGGCTTCTGATCAACCGAGATTTCATTCTCGTTCATATAATCGTGATGATGATGATGATGATGATCCTCTCCATCCTGATCTTCACTATTTCCTAAGTCTAGCTCATGATCATCATGAGGATTTCCTAAATCAATTTCATGATGATCATGATCATGATGAGCAAGTCCTAAATCCATATTGTGACCTTGGCCTAGCTCCACATCAACATGGTTTTGACCAAGCCCTAGACTGTGGCTGTGGCCAAGCACCAAAGATTGACCCTGCCCAATACCGATATTACGATTTTGTCCAAGCATCAAATCGCGATTGGCCATTGCTGAAACAATCTTCTTAATTCAAACAACAACAACAACACACTTCTTCAAAACAACCAACTTGTACAAAGAAACTAATTCTCTCTCACATTATCAGTACCTGCATTAACCAAACGCGACAGTAAGATCGAGTAGTCCAACACTAAAACACTAACAAGAGTGATACAAATGAAGTAACAAAGATCCAGAAATAACGAAAGATATTGATAATTGAAAGTGTCACGTGAGCTCCAAATATTGAGACTCCAAGATTGAGACCAAAGCATCAGCGACATAACAGTACGAACTGTAAGAAAGTAAGGATTTTCCGAGATACGATTAAGACTTAGAGAAACAGAAAACGCACGGTCGTCTAGCTTAATCTTGTGCATCGTCAATTTCACTGGACAGTGAATTCCTCAGCGAAAAACAGCAACTTACTCTTTGAGAAAAAACGGAGAATTTGGAGCTACAAAAGCAGAGTAAGAAAAATAAAGTGAGTGAACAAAATCTGATAGAGACGAGAAAATTAAGGAAATGACGACTTTTTCGCGTTGTCCGAATCTCATATCGACACTATCAGATTTAACACTAAAAACCAAATTCGAAATTCAAAAAAAAGTTGTGAGTTAAAAACGAAATCCTTATCAGGATAATAAAGTTTACTCGAAGATCTGAGCTGAACAAAAAACAACTAAGTACAAATGAAGAATTCGTAACAAGAGGAAGGAAAAGAAATCCAAATAAAAATCGAAACTTTAACTTCAGATCGAGAAACTCACTTGAATCAAATTCTGGGTATCAACCAAAACACGAGAAAACTGAAGAAGATCCAAGCACCGATCCAGGAATTAGAAATCTAGGGTTTCGAGTATGAATGAAATGGGAAATGGAAATTGGGGAAGGAGCCGTTAGTGAAGGTGGATGTGATTTTGGCGGGTAAAAAGAAAAAGGGAAAGGAGAGAATCGGGAAGAAGAAATTGGGGGAAGGGGCAAAGACGGAGGAGGAAGGAGAGAAGGGTTGGATTGGGAATTTACAGAAGGGGCAGAAGAGGGAGACATTAGGTTTCCCTTACTCCGATGATGTCCATTTTACACGTTGCCTTCTTCCTCGACAAGGCTATTTATGTCTTTTAGTTCCTTTTTGCTCTCACTCTGCCCTTCGGATTTACTACTATTTACGGACTTGCCCTCTTTGATTTTTTTGAGTCCAGCTACTAAATTGGAAACCACCCCAAGTATTATAAAGCAAAGAAAGGCCCAACTCAACCTATAGATAGTTTTCTCACTCAAACTAATCATTGATTTTGGATTTCATAACTAAACTATACCATTATTTTACCATCAAAATTGACTAATTAAAATTACTTTTGTTAGATATTTGATGTAAATGAACAAAAAATCATTTTTTTTTACTTTTATTATTATTTCTCAGTTATATAAAATTGGTCTCTTTTTGATATTCTGATTTAAAATTTAATATTCTTTTATTTTGATCTTGTAATATATAATTCTATTGAGGTAGGTAATTTTTGTTATATCTTTTTTTTAAAAAAATTCATAAATTTGTAGTTTCACTTTATTCAATTAACAATGCAAATCATTTTAGAATGTGATTCATAAATAAATGTAAATATGAAAATTGTAACTAACAAGTATGGTTCAATTTCAAGGATCAAATCTATCAATAGACACCCAAAGATGTCTGAATCCAAATCAAACGGAGTGATGTGAAGTTGCTGAGGAGCCAAAAAGGGTTTCTGACTTTTTCTATTCGAACATGCTTGGGAGAGGTCTCACCGCCATGAACGCATCAACCATCTGGAACATAAATTTGTCGAATCACTTAGTACAAATGATATTTTGAATCTTGATGATTGACACCAACAAATTTAGTTGATCTTTTTACCTCATCAGTAACAGCAGCTCGAGCCCTGCGGTGTCTCTCCACAATTTCTGTCAACACTTCCGTAAGTCTCTTCTTTACTTCTCCTGTTAGCATTCTTCCTTCTCCATATTCCTGAAACATTATAATCATTGTGTTTTTACTTTTATGAAAAATCCACACAACACATTCTTCCTTCTCTGTATAACAAGCTAGCGACTAAGTGTGATGTTATTATTACCTTTTTAATGTGTTCTAGTTCAGAATCGTCTTCGAGGAAGAAACTCAGATACTTGACGGGTATGTCAACCTATAAAACGTAGAAGGGAGATTACCCCAAAAGAACAATTAAAGCACCAGAACCGATAAGATCAACTATCAAGAATCCGCAACTGATTTAAAATTCTTTCCTAGTCAATTAGTTTATAGCAAGTCCTTCTACATTTCCAGCTGAGTTAGGGGTTAGTTTTTGTTGGCTTGCTAGTACTCTGAGGAACACAATCTAAACAAAGTGAATATTCATTCTTAACTTTCAACCGGATATTACCGCATAAGGAACACAGCTGAGAGTTGCCACTACATAATACAGAATAAGGGACGAAGAGGATACAAGGAATTTGGTACCTCGAGATTTGCTCCAAGTTCTCGGTGCTTCTCAATGGAGTCTTGCCCACCACTAAACGCATATCTGTTTATCTGCATATGAAACCATACCAAGTTTAAATGCTGGACGAAAGTGTCTGAGTTCATTATTAGGACTGGTATTTAATGTTCTGTAACGTGTTTCAGATGCCGTTACACCAGCAAAAGAAAAAAACGAGTGGAAGGACTCGAGTAGCAACCAATCTAGACGATGAATGTGTGTGAAAGCCTACAAGGTTGATGTGGAAACCCAGAATGGCTTGTTATAATAGATGGAAAGAACAAAAAGAATTACAGAATTTACCTTGTTTTTAATGTCCTTTGCGGAATCAGTCACATAGATAGCAGAATTTGGATCACTAGCAGACATTTTTCCATTCTCTCCCTGCGTAAAGTGACCAAGGCAATTAGTTGTGTAAATCAGGAATGTGTAGTGTACTTAAGAAACTACTTGCCTGCAACGCAGGAAAAAATGTTGACTCAATCAGGGCGGGCTTGCTATAGCCTAACCGGGGTGCGACATCACGAGTCATTCTAAAATAAGGATCCTGAACAAAACCAAAAAGAAAGAAAGATTGGTTATAAATACAAATGTGATACATGGAAAACATAAAAGAAACTGATTATGGATGGAAGTATCACATGCTCGCAGTCACAGACATTTTTATACCAATGGGAAGTTATTAATCTTTTAAAAAGGCAAACAGGTTAATATAAAAAGTAAGAAAACAGCACACCTGGTCAATAGCACAAGGAATCAAGCAGCGGAGATTGTCCTTGCCAGGGAACAAATGTGGGAATGAGCTAGGAAAAGATGGAACTGCCTGCAAATATACGGAAAACAATTATACAGTCTATATGCAGTTAGAATACACATAGCCACACCAACAGAACAAACGACATACCTGCACAGGAGGGAAACTGAGTTTCGCGATAGGATCTTCACCGGAAAAGCCAAAGATTCCCATAGCCTAGCAAAGAAGGAGATATACAAATGAAAACCACAAACACAAAGTAGCTATACAACATATCAGCCGCATTGTGCAATTCAAGGAGATAGATAGTAAAGTCACCTTATTAAGTGTAACGCACTTGCCAACCTTCACCATATTTTTATAGAAAGCACTACACACAAAGTTTTTGCATATGATCAGCCAAATATACTGTGATACATCAATCAAAAAAAAAAAAAAAAACGAA
>Ga0041059_1002272_pt1 | contig 14571 bp, 6 predicted proteins | sample AraColnosormetaG_FD_56232 | JGI IMG/M metagenome (GOLD analysis project Ga0041059, IMG submission 56232) | Arabidopsis roots microbial communities from North Carolina, USA - Col MF nosort | ecosystem: Host-associated > Plants > Roots > Unclassified | place: USA: North Carolina | collected 2013-09-02
TTTTTTTTTTTTTTTGAGTTACATATCTTGATACTGTCTAACCCAAAAATATTGATAACAGTTTGTTTCTTTCACAAAAATGGTTTTAAGATATCAATATACAATTTTCGATTTTCTATATTCTTGAATAACTAACTTTATCATTTAATTAGATAATCGAACCTCTTAAATTAAAATTCATATAAATTTTCTTAACAAATTTTTTTACAAAATTAGGTTGATCAAAATTTACATGTCTACGAGAAATGGCGAGAGAAATTATAACCATAATTTTCAGTTTATATAAAAATCCTACCAATAGCCCGTGCGAGCATTTAAAAGGAGAGAATTGGATAATGAGTTCATATTTGGACACCACTAGCCAACAATGTGGAACAATAAAGGAAAGTTAAATTTGCCTCACTGAAAAGTAAGTGTTTTTAACAAATTGGCCACATTTTTTTTTCTAAAGAAAGTAAATAAGACATAAATAAGGGAATAATCAATAATTTTATGCAACTGCAACTTCACCATCTTGAGATTCAATTGGCTGAGCTATATTGGGTCCCCATTGGTCCTCGGCCTGTTAATGGAACATTTGCTCTCTCTCCCCCCTCGATTTATATGCGTGACGCGGTCTATATCAAGTACAAATTCTTTTACTCTTTGTGCATGTAGAGGATAAATCCACTGCACTGCATGATCAAGACTGTTATTGACATGATACTACTCTTCTAGCTAGTATTTAGATTATTGATATATTCTTGGTTATTAACCAGTTAAACTAATCAGAATTAGTCAATACTAATATTCTAATGCACAAATGTAATAGAATATGCAAACGGATAAAAAAAATCAACCTGATTATGAGATGTTTTTGATATATATGAGAATAGATTGGTGTGATTATGAGATGTTTTTGATATATATGAGAAGGTTTTAGGGTCAAAGCAAATGAGTTCTTTTCCAAATGCAAAAGTAATTTAAGTCTACGGCATTGGTTTTACTTTTAGAAAAAGCAAAACTAATCTTAACAACTATAGAAATACTCCAAAACCATATCAATGCTATCAAATTTGTTCTTGTATAACTTTGATCAAAATATTTGTTAGAAGATAGATGCAGTAACAAATGTCATTTTTGGTGCCCCTACAATATAGTTGGTAGACCCAAGTGTTTTGCAAAATCATCAAGGACTTTTGATAATGAGAGATTTCTCAATGCTCATACATACATACGTTTTCTCTATCTCTTTAAATATTGAGGGATATACTCTTTGATTTTGGTCTTCATTTGTCAAATGGTAGATTGGACCAAATCTGAAACCTCCACTTCCATACATCTCATGTTAGAGTCACATGAAACTCGGGCCAAAAAGACCATCATCATGAGAAAACGAAAAAAACATATAGCTGACGAAAAATAATAATGAGTAATTCATTGGTCAAGAACTTACTTATAACAGGCAGCGACTTAAGTCACTAAATTTAATTAATTGGTTTGGAACTTGCTAAATGGAGCCGTAGCAAGAAAAAAAAAAGAAGAAGAGATTTATCAACATACTAATACATTGGTAAAAATGAGAATAATCAACAAATATGCATTGGTTTACTAATTTGCTTATATATAAGACCTGGCAACAGATATTATGATGACTATAATATTAAAAAAACAGATCAAAATTAGTTTTCTGAGCAGACCATAACATGCGAAGAGAGAATCTGAAAGATTTTGGCCTAGTGGTTCTGAGCATAAAAACCGGAACCAAAAAATGAACCGAACCAAATCGAAAATGGGTTCCTGTTCGGTTTTGGATACTACTAAATACCCGAATGAATTTCAATCACACTATCCACTAGATAAAAATAATAACCGGACCGAACCGAATATCTATGGATACTCGAATAATGTTTGGTTGACCTTCTACAAACCTACATCTAAGTCCAATATGTTTTGTCCTAACATTTGTATGTAATCTACAAACTTACATCTAGGTCCAAGATATACGCACAATAGACCGATAGACGCTCTGACCTTACGTACGTTGTACTTTAAAAAATTACATTTGAGAAAGCTTAAATTAAGGAGGCTACTTAAGACAAACATGCAGTAGACTAGCAGTAACTTACCCCATAAATCTGGAAAAAATAATAATCAGTAGATATTACTAAAGTTTGATATATCTATAAGCTTATAAAATGAATGTATAAATGTGTTGAGGAGGAATTTTGTGCTATAAATGTAAAAATAGTCAATCAACTAATTAGGTATGAATGTTTGTTTTTTCAAAAGTCGCATCCGAGAGCCGAGAGGGTAATAAACTGCTAAAAGTTCTATGTTAATGTTTATGTACTTTATAGTTTTTATGGTTATTATATATTTGAATTTAGTAGAGTATTTATAAATTAGTTTAAAACACTAAGTATAATCAATCAAACAACTTTTGATTTAAAATTATTTATCTATCATACTTAAGAGATACACCCAGAAAACCAACCTATCTGGGAAGGGGAAGCCGGGAAAGGTAGTTGTATTTACTTGTACTTTTTTGGTATAATACCTTTACTAAATTACACGACGAACATGTGTTATGAATCTAGACGATTTCAGTAGATCTTATTCATGCACTAGTACTTTTATTATTTTTATTTTTTGTGTTTAAGGTATTTTTCATGTACTAGTTAGTACAATTATTAAACAAAATTGTACAAATAAAAGGAAAAAAGAATCATTAAATAAAAAGACATTAAAATCTAAATTTCAAATGATTCATACAAGTTTCCGGAAGATAACATTTTAATAAACGGGTTGCTTGATTATCAATATTGGTATAAATTTTGGTATTCTCATGAGGAATCTGAATCAACCTTTTGAAAGAAAATAAAATTATGCCGTCCAATTCATTATGAATTTGTATTGTTTTATATGATATGTATACTATACACACTTTTTAATGATAACCACTTATGGAAATGGCATATATTAAGATCTTCCGCAACTATGGCGTAAAGAATTTTGATGATAAGGAGAACCAAAACAGTATACTGTATACCATACATTTCTCATTACATCAATATAAAATCGTATTTTATTCGAAAATATTCGAGCTAATCAATACTATATGACAAGTCATTTTTGTTGAATTCAAAGAGTCAACTTCATTTTAATGTCTTTTAGCCTACACATATTAGAATCGAGTTTGATCTTCACTTTCTAATACCCTTTTTATACATCCATTTACTTTTATTTTTCTCTTTATATGATATCCTTTCAAAATTATATAAGATAAAAGAATCATTTCAAAAGAAAAAATTTGGTTAACATAATGTGGACTATAAAGTATACACCTGGTTCTTTCTACATGGATTTGAATATGAGGGTTTAGATTTAATTATAAAAAAAAAAAATTAGAACCATAAACTACACCACATTGTCGGTCCATTAATTGTATAATCTCTAAAATAAAGTATTTACACATTAACCAATTCACTAAAAAAACAATAACTAATTCACAAAACATAGATCATTCATCTTTACACACGCATTTCACAACTTTTGTTCTATACATTGTAAAATTGTATATTTCATTGATTTGAGGAAGATATGATTTCTTATTCCTCATATTTTATATTTCAAAAGTAGAATAATTGTTGGTGAAGCAAATGTTGTTTTCGAATTTTCATATTTCAAGATGGGAATCAACTATGAACTTCACTTTCTATCAGCTTTTTGTGGTGGATCGGTTTCGTTCTCATTTCTAAGATGTTTTTGAAGTTTTTTTCAGTAATTTGTATTCTTCTTCCAACAAAATATAGTGATTCCGTCGTAAACAATTTTTTATTTTTTTGGTCTCTTTGACAATAACAAGAAAGAGATTCAAATACTTGGAAGCTAAACCAAATTCAGCAATCGAGCTGTCAAGCATTTTCTTTTGGGTTGAAACAGATTGTTCCATTCAAATTACTAGAGAACTCGTGAACAAATTTCCTTTTTCCGGTTCCAACCAATTTTTTCAATTGTATATATATTTTGATAACCGGATTTGAATCCGAGTATATGATCTCTTAGTGTTCTCCTACGTAAACTGTTTTGTTAAGCGTTCACAATCCTCCATATATAACCATAAATCTTTATGTTAAAATATAAACTTTGGAAGTGAATGCAACAAATTTATATTACAATATAACTAAAATACATGTTGAAACTATTTTAAACATAATCTATTCATGTGTTTACTTTCTATATCACAGTTTTAAATTATTTTAATAAAACGTAAATTGTAATTTCTAGAAAACATATCATTTGAAATACAAAAATTTGTCGACACTATTGGTAAAAAAAAATTATCTTCAGAAAAAAAAATTCAAAATTCATAGTTCTATAAAACCATGCAACTTACTATCATGTATAGTTCATATCCAAAATGTATTGTTAAGAAATGTATTATTATTATATTACTATAAGTTCTTTTAAGAAATCTAATTTCTTAGAAAGAGTCAAAGTTTTGTGATACTCATGAACTTTATGTTTTTTCTCAAATAATAGTTAAGTCTAATACCGTCAACATAGGATCATATATAGTTCATACAAAATCAAAATTCATTGATAAAAAATGTTATTATATTTCAACATAAAGATCTTTTAATCAATGTTCCATTTTTAAAAAGAATCAAATATTTGCTAGATACTCATGCATGAATTTGGCTATACAAACATATAAGAAACTAAACGGACCACGTGAATATGAAGGCCTAACATAGAAGCTTTGAAGGCAGTAATTAAGGACACCCTTCATCATTGTCCTCAAGGACCACTTTTACCTCTTGCCTCTTGGCTTTATCTTCTAAGATCCACCACCAAGATTCTCTCTTTGCCTTTAATAGTTTTATGTTTCTCTGATTTTCTTTTCATTTAATTAGGGTATTACTAACAAAATCCGAGATTAGAAGTATTTTCGGTTATTCAGATTGTATTGTGATTTTTTTTTAAACCTAATGATGAACACAATCCCATGATACAAAGAATACGTATAGTTTGATTACTACAATTAGTCAATTCTTTTTGTTCTCGTTATTGTTATTGGTATTTGCTAGAGTTAGAGTGCTTAAACGGTTCTTCATTCATATATATAGTTAACAGATGACGAAGACAAAACCAAACTTTAGTTTCTTTTCAATTTCATACCAAAGTCTCACATAGTAGGACTGTGATCACAAGGAGTTCATTTTGTCTTCGACTCTACCACGATATCTTAAACTACATAAATCTAATCCCGTGAGGCATAACCTACTAAGCATATTTCGAGAACCAAATAATGTTATGGTTAACATAAATATCATTAGTATGTTAAGATATTTATTACTAGGGCCATTTTTGGTAAGCAGAACTGGCGATGCGAAAATATAAAAAAGAAATGAATTTTCACATTAAAATAAAATAAATAAAAAAATAAAAAATAAAAAAAGATATTTATTACTAATTATCAAAATATAATGACGCAATGTTTTTTGTTTTTTTTAATGATGCAATGTTATGAGATGTATAGGTATTGCTTATAAGTTTACTAATTATTTGTCATAAGATTAAAGAATTCGTACAAAAAAGTTGGAAGCAGAGAGAAAGCAAAATCTACGTTAAGGCAAATTTATAAAACGCACGTGACATAAATAGCAATATACAGACAGTCCATGCATGAAACCGGACCGTGTATGTTCGATACTAAAGCTGTCATTTGGATCATAGCTTGTCATACTTAATTAGAATGATCATTTTCTACGTTAACCAGATAATTCAATTTCGTTCTTAAATGGGATGAATCATGATGACAGAACAAAGAGAATAAACCCGGTAGATTCGATCGCTAAACCTATATATAGGTGAATAGGGGATACTTACTCTAATTATGATTACGTACAAATATTTCTCATGATAAGGCAATAAAGCTAAAAGGTCAGACTAACTACTTCAACGAATCTATATATGGGTGCTACAGTTACACTAACTCTGATTACAGCGATTGTATCATGATAAAACAATATAAGTAAAAGACCAAAACGAAAACGCAAAGTGAATCCTCTTCTCTTTTTACTCCTATAAAATTTGAAAGTAAATTGATTTTAAAAATTAAACATTGACTAATCACTTACACGTCCAGATCTGTTGTCTAGTATAAGACCACCATAAATTAACCAACGTTATTATTTTTATATTAGAAATCAAAATCAAACATTTGCAAAATATCGGTTTAGTGTTCTCTCAGTCAAATAGTCACAAATGCATGTCACCTATAATATGGGTTGCGACTTCTAAGTCGAAAACTGTGTTTCCCCCATTGAAAAATAACGACAAAAAATATTGAATCATTTGGACCCAATGTCTCTTTTTGCATGTGCAAGATTTAACCGATTTTTGTTGCTTTTTCATCATATTTAACCGATTCTTAGACCGAGTGGTGGGTTTTTTTGTTTGCAAACATTCTTGTATTTCATTTATTTTATCTCCAAAGGATCAAAGTTTACAAGATCTTCAACCAAGAGGTTGGTACAATAACTTCAAGAAAGTGAAAACTTACAACATGAAAAGAGAAAGATAAGCCATAGAGAATTAGAGACAGAGGCTAACTAGCAGCATGCCACAAACAAACTCATAAACCGAGTGGTGGTTATAGTTCAGATTAATAGAAATTTAGATAATGTGCTACTTCCACAGAAAGAATGGCAAGCGAAGAGAATTAAAATCAGTTCGATTTTTTTAATTTGTTACGTCTTCTTTTCTTAAATATTCCAAATGTTAGTTAAACCATCTAAAAAGATCTGCAGGCAAAATTTGTCTCTAGTGAAATTTTAAATTTATTAAGGATATTTCTATGAAAAAGCATTATGAATTAAGGAAAAAATAGAACATGGTAGTTTTTAACAGAATGTAAGTAGTATTCTGATTTTATTTTTATTTTGTAAATTTTTTATAAAAAAAAGAAGAAGAGAAAAATATAGACAAACATCATACGTAATAATACTTTTCGATATAATCTTATTTAAGAAAATTTCCCTAATTGAGAAAACATTATCACCGAAATTATAGACTATAACATCATGTACGTTTTGATTGTTACTAGTACTACTTCAATCAGTTTCCATTATAATTTATAGTGTGAAACAGAATTTGTTTGTCTGCTTTAACTATCTAATTAGTATTTTTTTTGTTCTTTCCATGTCGTGACAGATTCTCTGATTGGATGTTTTTTTGGTGTGTCAATTCGCTGATTAGATGTTTACGCGTAATTAAGGATTAATCTTTCTAAATTAAAATCAACGAACGGTCTATATAAGTTTTCCAGGTAAAACACACAATGGCACAAAAAATATCAAACAAAACGTAAATCAAGACACTAAAAGTTAATAATAATCATTATATATAAATAAAAAACTAACCTGAATCAAAAACAAGAAACAACAAATGTGGAACTGGAAACCTATATTGGTCCACGTGTCATCATTACATATTAGCTGTCCAGGTAAAGAATCTGAGAATTGGTTTTCTTGTAGCTAACATCTTTGTTAAACCGCTCAACATTTTAGTTTTACCAAAAGAGAATTCAATTAAGCAGTGTTTTTCAAATTATTGTAAAGTATTTGATCTACTTAACGAATAGTGGAATATTTACTTGTATCTTTCTCCCTTTTGGCCCTTACAAAATTCTATTCTGACCATCTTTTCTTTTTTCCCCTTACTTGGTCCATTTCTAGATTCCTGTAACAAAAACACCTAAATTTTGCCATTAAATCACACATTTGTGTCATTGTGTGGATGCATATATATATATTAGCCTCAAATGCTAAGTAAATGGATATCCCACCACAGTCACAATCTCATCAAGTCCATTACCACATTCCGTCTTTCTTCTTCTTCCTCTCTCTATATTTCAAATCTTTACTTCCTATCAGAAGCAGAAACTCTGTAAAATCTCAATGTCTGCCACTTAATTATACATCTTACCAAACGTGAAACTCGATTCTTATTTCACCTTCTTAATCATTTTCTTGTGTAAGCCTTCTTTGTGGGTTTTTGCAGCATTAATGGTGCACTAAAGTTTGTGCAAAACAGTTAAAACCTTCCCCTGCAAAGCCAAAAACAAAAATTCGTTTTTTTCCCTTCTCCTTTTTTAGAAAACGATAAGAAATGGGTCAGGGCAAGTTGATGTTGTAAAAGTCAGAACCACAACGTGAGAGAGAGAGAGAGAGAAAGAAAGCAAAAAAAGTTCGTTAGCTTGTGAAACTTGTCACAAGTTTCATCACTATATTTATAACTAACCTTATGTTGAAGAGAAAGCACCTCAACACAAGACCAATGTCAATCTCTTGTACCAGAAACTTCTTCAAACGATTCTGCGTCGAAGAATACAATATGGATACATTCAAACATAGCAGTTTCCTCTCTGCTGATCTCTTACCATCTCTTGGAGCTAGAATAAACCAATCAACTAAGCTCCGTAAACACATCATCTCTCCTTTCGATCCACGTTTCAGGTGTTGTATATATCTTTCTTGCACATTTTCCTCGTTCTGTTCTGTTCTGTTTTTGTGTTTGTTGTCTTCTTGAGTTATGGCTTAATGTTGAATTCAGGGGATGGGAGATGTGGCTGGTCATTCTTGTGATTTACTCAGCTTGGATTTGTCCATTTGAGTTTGCCTTCATCACCTACAAGAAAGACGCACTTTTCATCATTGACAACATTGTCAATGGATTCTTTGCCATTGACATCATTCTCACCTTCTTCGTTGCTTATCTAGACAGCCACTCATATCTTCTAGTCGACAAACCTAAGAAAATAGCTATAAGGTGAACAACAAGTACATAATAAAGACAATGGTACGGTTTTTACGTATTTAAGGGAAGCATCATTTCTCATTTTTATTAATGAGTATGTTCTTAGGTACCTTTCTACTTGGTTCGCCTTTGATGTCTGCTCAACAGCTCCATTCCAGTCACTGAGTCTTCTGTTCAAATACAATGGAAGTGAAATAGGATTCAGAGTTCTTAGTATGCTCAGGCTCTGGCGTCTTAGACGAGTTAGCTCGCTGTTTGCAAGGTTCATTTTCAATACTAAACCATTTTCTTTCAAGTTTAGAAGACTTGCCATATGAAGAATCAACATAAAGCTTACTCTCTCATTTTTCCTCTGCTTCAGGCTTGAGAAAGATATCCGCTTCAACTATTTCTGGACACGATGCACAAAACTCATTTCGGTAAGTCTCAAAAACAGAGGAATTCTCATTTCTTTTCATCTATAAATGCTACTAGCTTACAAGTTACAACGTATACTTTTATATATCAGGTGACACTGTTTGCAGTACATTGTGCTGGATGCTTCGCCTACCTCATTGCAGATCAATATCATGATCCAACAAAAACATGGATTGGAGCTGTCTACCCAAATTTCAAGGAGACAAGCGTATGGAGTAGATATGTTACTGCTCTTTACTGGTCTATTACGACATTAACAACAACAGGTTATGGAGACTTACATGCTGAGAACCCAAGAGAAATGTTGTTCTTTGTGTTTTTCATGCTCTTCAACCTCGGTTTCACATCTTACCTCATAGGAAATATGACCAACCTTGTGGTTCACTGGACTAGCCGCACCAGAAACTTTGTAAGTTCAATAACTTTTCTTTCGACTTCACATCAATCTCTTATAACTATAACCTGCAAAAAAAAATATATATATATATATATTCATAGGTTAATAAGAAACCTGATTCTTTGAATTAAACAGAGAGATACTGTAAGAGCTGCTTCAGAGTTTGCATCAAGAAACCAACTCCCACCAAACATACAAGACCAAATGTTATCACACATTTGCTTAAAGTTTAAAACAGAGGGTCTGAAACAACAAGAAGCTTTAAATGGTTTGCCGAAAGCAATCCGGTCAAGCATTGCAAACTATCTCTTCTTCCCAATCGTTCAGAACGTCTACCTATTTCACGGAGTTTCTCGCAACTTCCTATTTCAGTTGGTAAAACACTCATTTGTTAACTCTTTCTTTGTCCATCTCTTTCTGTTATAATGTTCCATAAAGTTACCAACCAACTCGATATGCTTTTTCTGACCAAGGTTTCAGATATAGACGCCGAATATTTCCCACCAAGAGAAGATGTAATACTACAGAACGAAGCTCCTACTGACCTCTACATCCTAGTCTCAGGGGCAGTGGTGAGTGAATGAAATTTAAAATAAATAATTGTATAGGAATGTTGAAGTTACCTTCTAACATGTTTTACTCGCTCATGTGGTGATTGTGCAGGATTTTACTGTCTACGTTGGCGAAGAAGATCAGGTATGTGAACAATATATATCACCAAAAGAACTTCACTGTAGAACTCTTAGCTGAAAAAAGAGAAATGACTGTAATCCTCACATTCATGTAGGTTCAAGGCAAGGCGGTTGTTGGCGATGCATTTGGAGAGATTGGTGTGTTATGCTATACACCACAACCTTTCACAGTTAGGACAACAGAACTATCTCAGATACTACGGATAAGCAAAAAATCTCTAATGAGTGCTATGCGAGCTCATGTCGAAGATGGACGAGTCATAATGAACAACCTCTTCATGGTAAGTAAGAATGATATAACATCCTGGGAACTAATTTTATTTCAGAGATGTTTTCACAATGATGTTAATCAATACGAACTCATTTCATGATGATATATGTAGAAACTTAGAGGGCAACAATCAATAGCAATTGATGATCCAAATTCAGAACCAGAGTCACTTCTCAAGGAGTGGCTTGTTGGTGGTTCAAAGACAGGAGAAGGAAACGCTAGTGATCAAGGACATGGGCACAAATATTTACAACTGCATGATTCAGAAAATATTGATATGGGGTCAACTGAATGGAGAGATTCAAGAAGATCTGGTTATGGCGAAACGAAAAGAGTTCGAGAACATACGATAGAGATAGAAGAAGGAGAAAAACCAAATAAAGAGTTTGATGGAAAAGGTTGCTCTGATGCAGATCTTACCTCATTTGAATTTCATTCACAGGAAGCATATCCATATTGCAGATCAAACATCCAAATCAAACAACATGAAGCTGCAAAACCAAAAGATAAAAGAGTTACCATCCACTTGAAGTCCCGGGACAAAGATTTGTCGAAGCTGATAATCCTTCCTGCTTCCATAGAAGAGTTGCTAAGACTTGCAGGTAAGCTCTTTTACTTGTTAATTCTCTAAGAAACTACTGAACATAAGAAGGAAGTAAAGTAAACTAGAAAATTATGGTGCAGGTGAAAAATTTGGATACAGCTTCACAAAGGTCACGAATGCGGAAAACGCAGAAATAGATGATGAAGATGTGATTAGAGATGGTGATCATTTGTATATTCTCATCAATGAAAACTCTTAACAAGACTTTAGTAACCACTGTTTTCTTTCCATAGAGTGTATATGTATATCTGCAGGCAATGTAATGTTTTTTACTAGAAAAACATTTGATCATCAAAGAAGATCCTAGAGAACTTATAACTGGACAATGTTAATCCATCAGAATTCTGAATTTAACAGAGCATTTCCCGCGTAAACGTTTACATTCGAGTTTATATATATTGGGCCTTATTGGGCTTAGATGAGTTTAATTACTAATAAATGAGATTAGGCCTAGTTAATTATAAAATAAACATTTTTTCCCCTTAAAAAATTGTATCAAAGATTTTCTCATGCGAGGATTTGATTTTGAAGTCTGTCGTGAATTTTTCATTTCAATCGAATTTGATCGGAGATATGGGTGCTCAGAAGAAACCCGCGGCGGCTAAGGTTCGTGAGGATTCAGAGGATCTAAGTCGTCAACGATTACAAGCCATTCTTCTAGCCGACAGCTTCACCACTCAATTCCGTTCCATAACCCTAGAACGACCAAAGGTACTATTGCCGATAGTGAACATCCCGATGATTGATTACACTTTAGCATGGCTCGAATCAGCTGGGATCGAAGAGGTTTTTGTGTTCTGTTGTGCTCATTCGTCGCAGATCATCGATTACCTGAAGAAATCGGAATGGTACACACGCCCAAACCCAAACTTGTTGGTGAGAACGATAGTGTCTCACAATTCCACCAGTGTTGGAGATGCTCTGCGTTATATCTATGAACAACAGACAGAGACGTCGCAGATTCAAGGTGATTTTGTTCTTGTTAGTGGTGATACTGTTAGTAATATGCCACTTGCTGATTTGATTCAACAACATAGAGATAGGAAGAAGAAAGATGAGAAAGCTATCATGACTATGGTTTTTAAGAAGCAGTCTAGACTAGGAATAGGATCTGATCAACTCTTTGTTGCAGTAGATCCTTTAACGAAACAGCTTCTTCATTACGAGGAATGTAATTCGAGAGGCGGGGACTTTTGCTTAGATAAGTCCTTGTTGGATAGTACTGTTTTATGCAGTGATATGCAGGATTGTTACATTGACATTTGTTCTCCTGAGGTGCTTAGTCTCTTTGAGGATAACTTTGATTATCAGCATATGCGCCGTCATTTTGTTAATGGTTTGCTTGTTGATGATATTATGGGTTACAAGATTTTCACTCATGAGATTCAGTCGAGTTGTTATGCTGCAAGGATCGACAATTTACGGAGCTATGACACTGTTAGCAAGGATATAATCCAGAGGTGGACATACCCGTACGTACCTAATATCGATTTCAGCGGGAATCGCCCTGTAAAGCTCGGGAGACGGGGGATATACCGGGCTTCTGATGCAGTTCAATCACACACTGCAGATGTTGGAGCTTCCACTGTCATTGGATATGGCACCAAAATTGGTAATGGAGGTAAAATCTATAACTCTGTTATTGGGAACGGATGTTGTATTGGATCAAATGTGGTGATACAAGGCTCATACATATGGAACAATGTTACGATTGAAGATGGGTGTGAGATAAGGAACGCTATTGTCTGTGATGGTGTGAAAGTCAGAGCAGGAGCTGTTCTGCAGCCTGGTGTTGTTTTGTCTTTCAGTGTTGTAGTTGGGCGGGACTTTGTTGTACCTGCATATTCAAAGGTCTCTTTACTTCAACAGCCAACTACAGAAGACAGCGATGAAGAGCTGGAATATGCTGATAGTAGCAGCGGGACTGCAGATCATTCGTCAGGCCTAAATAATTTGCAAATTGAGTCCAAAGCATCTGAGCTTGGTCCTGATGGAGCAGGTTACATCTGGGAAATATGTGACAGCGCTCATGATGAGGAGTGGAAACATTCTGTTGTACCAATCCCCATGGATAAACTTGCCGATATCACTGGGGCCATGGACGATGATGACATAGAGGATGACATTGTTGTCCCACCTTCTGGAGAGTTGAAATCTGATACTGATATTATTAACACTGATGCAAATGATTCCTATGGCGACTTTGAGAGAGAGGTTGAAGAAGAATTCTTAAGTGCCGTTGAAAAGGATAACAAAGCGGACATTGTAATTCCTTTGATTAACTCACACCGGTTGGCGTACAACATGGACTCTGCAGATTGTGCTGGAGCAGTATTCTACTCTATGATGAGACTGGCAGTAAAGAGTCCACATAATTCTGCTACTGAATTGTACAGAAACGCGATGGGTGTCATAACTAAATGGAAGGGAGTTCTTGGGTTCTATTTAAAGCAAACTGATGCACAGATAGAAGTGATAATGAAATTCGAAGAGATGTGTCAGGAATCTGAAGAGTTGAGCCCTTTGTTTGCTAAACTTCTGCCTTTTCTGTATGACAAAGACGTGGTGCAAGAAGATGCGATCTTGAGATGGGGGGAAGAGAAAGCAGGAGCAGACGATTGTGACAAAGTTTATCTGAATAAATGTGAGTCATTCATAAAGTGGCTCAAGGAAGCATCTGAGGAGGAAGAAGAAGATAGTTAGATTGGTAAGCGTGACTTTCGATAGGTTGCAATGTGATTTCATTATACAGTCTATTTTGTAAAGTGATAATTTACATTTAAGATAGTAGTACTCTGTTATTTAACTGGCATCATCAACAATCTTTTGTTAGGTTTGTTGTTGAATGAGATATTTCCCATAAATCTATCCATCAAGGGTTTGTTGTATACTTGCATGTGCAAGAGATATGTTGACTAGGCTATTAAAAGAATTCATACGAAACGTTTTGTAGATAGAGTAAAGTTGATTTAAATGTGAGTCTCAAACGAAACTTAACTTGTGACGGTGTTATTCCAAATTTCCCAATTCAACCTTTACTTTTGTGTCCTTACGTCTTGAAAACATTATTACCGTCTTTGGTAACTTCATAACATGGACTTAGGGTACGCGGAAAAAGAAGAGAAAGTGTAACAAACTTAAAAATTGACGGCTATGATCAAGTTAAAAAGAAGCTTAGTTACTTAATATAGAATTACTTGGAAATATGGTGGCTGGAGAGTTCGTCACCATGGTGATATTGACTAATGAGATAGAAAACACGAAATCATAATCACATTTTGTTTTCTATTTTGTTGTTAATTTTAGTGGATTGTGTGTGTTAATGTATTTCTGACGAAAATATTCGTTTTAGTATACTAGCCTGACTTTTAACTTAAAGCTATGG
>Ga0041059_1002273_pt1 | contig 14566 bp, 7 predicted proteins | sample AraColnosormetaG_FD_56232 | JGI IMG/M metagenome (GOLD analysis project Ga0041059, IMG submission 56232) | Arabidopsis roots microbial communities from North Carolina, USA - Col MF nosort | ecosystem: Host-associated > Plants > Roots > Unclassified | place: USA: North Carolina | collected 2013-09-02
ATTATCACCCCTTTTTTTTTTTTTTTGGAAACGTTAATGATATATGGTTTTAAAAATAAAGTCGTACGTGCAAAGGAATTCGTCAATTTTTTTTTATTTGTTGTTTTTTTTGTGCAAACGCTCTTTTATTGTTTTACTCGGTTTATTAACTTTTAGAAAGTGGATAGTCTGTAAATCAACAACTTATTTAGACTATTAACTTCACTAGATAGCTATAATAGTATTGATGTTTTTTTCCTGGTCTAAAAATATAAATTATAAACTTTTCTTTTAGATAATATTCTACTTGTATAATTATTTACTAATTTCATTCTATGAGAATAAGAGGTGAGAAAAAATGTTGAACATTCTAAGATACATGACATGAGTAGGTTTTTCAATAAAGCAAAGCCATTGAATTTGTCAACGAACGTCGCCGTTGGACCCCCAAACTAAATGTACTTAGTAATTGCGACGACTAGTTGGGGCTAGCTAGGCACCATACCTAATTGCTATTTGTGAAATTCTGACGTGTCGGATTGCTATTTGTGCCTCGAGGCCGGTGCAGAACCAGGTGTCCTGCCGTTTCAACTTGCAAATTATTGTTTTTTTTCCGTCCTCAGTAGGTAAGATTTTTGAGTATTTTAGTTAAGGTCCATATGTAGCAGTCAAAACAAAACAAACAAAAAGTTAGGCCCCCTCTTTAATTTATTTTTATGCAACGATAATCCTGTAATTGTCGGTTTTTGACTCTATAATGTTTTTTAAATATGCCATGGGAACGTTAAGATCTATGCCAATACCAAAGTGATGTATCGGGCGGTCCACGCGGGACGAAGTCACAGTCAAATGACCTCACGTGTTTCAAGCACAAAAATCTTAACAAGACAACAATTTCCTCTCTTACATATTTGTACCATAAAATAAATTTTCAAATTAAGCCAAAAAAATAACGGAAAGTGTTTGATTGGTTAGTGCTTCTTATAACTGTCGAATTTCAGACAAAAAATAAAATAGAATAGGAACAAAAATAAAAAACGTAGGATTTTTGTCATTAGTTGTGAATAATACTAAGAATCTAACTGAGACCCACTTGCAATTCTTCAAGAATTTAATATGATTAGTTTCAAAAGTAATGCTAAACCTCTTGCGAATCACGCTTTTTATCCTCTTGAGTTTTTTTTTAAAAAATAGTATGAAACTACTATAACGTATGCTTTAAATATGTTAAAAAATATGACGTCATTTTGAAGATGTTTAATGCTTTAAATAGAAACACACCAAACAATAAAGTGAGAGTGAGTGAGTCTGATTCATCTCCTCTGTTTAAGCAAAGCACTTTTCTAAAATCCCACAGGAGAAGAGAGATCGGAAGAGATGACGAAGCTGGCGGAAAAATCGGGAAGCAGACCACCGTGGGTGGGATTAGCGGCAGCCGCATGGGTTCAGGTCTCGGCGGGAAGTGGTTCGACGTTCCCGCTTTACTCCTCCGCTCTCAAATCGGTTTTGGGTTTTAGCCAGCAGCAGGTCACGATCCTTGGCGTTGCTTGTGATTTGGGTGAAAACATGGGTCTTCTTCCTGGATACGCCAGTAACAAGCTTCCTCCATGGTCGATGCTTCTCATCGGAGCTTCCTCTTGTTTCCTCGGCTTCGGCGTTCTTTGGCTCTCCGTCAGCCAAATCGTTCTTGGCTTGCCTTTTTGGCTGGTAACAAAACTTTATCCATTCCTAAATTTCTGATTCGAATTGTTTCTTCATACTCCTTAAACGCCAAAATGAGATACAACGACCAAGTTTGTAAAATCCTTTATTTTGGGGGTTTTCATAAACCCTAGATTGCATCGAATGCTTAATCAAGTTTAGATCTTGTTGGTTTGTGTCATCGATTAGATTTATAAACTCTATTGTTTCGTGTGAACTCAAAAGTTTAGTATTTGTTTGTAATGTTGTTGTTGACAGCTTTTTGTAGCTCTAGCTTTAGCTACCAATAGCAACTCGTGGTTCGGTACAGCATCTCTTGTCACCAATATGAGGAATTTTCCTATGAGCCGAGGCCCTGTGGCTGGACTTCTCAAAGGTTATATTGGGATCAGTGGTGCAGCATTCACTGTCTTGTTCAGCATGGTGCTTCACCATTCAGCTATGGATCTGCTTCTGTTTCTTACGGTTGGTATTCCGGTTATATGCTTAACTGTGATGTATTTCATCCGCCCCTGTATTCCGGCTACTGGTGAAGACCCTTCTGAGCCCATGTATTTCGCTTTTCTGCTTGTCACTAGTATACTGTTTGCTGCTTATCTTGTTGTGACGACTGTTTTGAGTGAGGTGTTTATACTGCCCAGCATACTCAAATATGTTCTTGTGGCTATCATGGTGTTACTTTTGTTGTCGCCTCTTGCGGTTCCCATCAAGATGACACTTTTCCGTTCAAATGCCAAGAGCTCTCCACTGGGGTCTTCAGACAATCTAGCCAAAGAGGAAGGTACTCATGAAGAACCGTTGCTGACACCTTCTACCTCAGCTTCAAACCTTGGGCCTATCTTTGAGGGAGATGATGAGTCGGATATGGAAATACTTCTTGCTGAAGCAGAAGGTGCCGTGAAGAAGAAGAGAAAACCCAGGAGAGGTGAGGATTTCAAGTTTGGCCAAGTTTTTGTCAAGGCAGATTTCTGGCTCCTTTGGTTTGTCTACTTCCTCGGCATGGGTTCAGGTGTTACAGTCTCGAACAACTTGGCACAGATCGGATTTGCTTTTGGTATTAAGGACACAACAATACTCCTGTGTCTTTTCAGTTTCTTCAACTTCATAGGCCGTCTTGCTTCAGGTGCCATTTCTGAGCACTTTGTGAGGTGAGAATCTCTCTCGGTCTAAAATAATCTCGCTGTTTCTCTCTGGGAAATAGCTGTTTCATACGACTCTCCTATTTGTCTCTCAGGTCAAGAACGCTTCCAAGAACACTATGGATGGGAGCCGCGCAGCTAGTTATGGTGTTCACATTCCTCCTCTTCGCCATGGCTATCGACCACACCATTTACGTTGCGACTGCTCTAATCGGAATATGCATGGGGTTTCAGTTCTTATCTATCGCAACCATCTCCGAGCTATTTGGTCTTAGACATTTTGGAATCAACTTCAACTTCATACTGCTGGGAAACCCGCTTGGTGCCACCATTTTCTCGGCCATTCTCGCAGGATACATCTATGACAAGGAGGCTGATAAGCAAGGGAAGATGACCTGCATTGGTCCAGATTGCTTCCGAGTAACATTCTTGGTTCTAGCCGGTGTTTGTGGGCTTGGAACCCTGCTGAGCATTATTTTGACAGTGAGAATTCGCCCGGTTTATCAAGCTCTATATGCGTCTGGCTCATTCCGGTTGCAGCCGCAATCAACGGGTCATTGATATATCCAGAGAGCGAGAGGCTGTTTAGATGAAAGAATATATATAATATAACTACACTCATAGATGCTATCTACTTTTCATTATTATTATAGGCTCCTACTGTATCGTGGGGCATTTTTGTTTGGGTGTATTCTAAGATTTGTAACTCTTGTGTTATTCCGCTGTAACCGGCCAAAAACCGGTTGGAAGAACCTATATGTATCGGCTTCTTGATGAGGTTGTAAGGTTGTTGTTTGATAGTTGTATTACAGTCACTGATCCAACTTATAACCGATAAAAATGGAAACAACTGACACAGACAAGTAAAACAACCCTGGGCTTAGACTTTACAGTGAAAAATTTGGATTTCCTTACAGCATATAATGAAAGATTGAATAAAAAGTAATGAAAGAGCCGGACCACAAGCTGTACTAGACTATCAGCTACCGGAAAACGAGACTATTTGAGCAACCAAATCTGTTTGAGAGAAGAGATGTCATCTTTCTTCATCATAGCTAGCTTTTGGTTTTCTTAGAGATAGTCTCGACCTTTCTTGTTCCAAACCAGCAATAATGCTCTCTGTTTCTCTCGGCCGCCAGTCCCAACGTACATTGGACTTTGAAGTAGTCCATTTTAAAACTCTCATGAATCATGATACTAACATGAAAGTAGACACTGTTGTGGTTGGTATACTTATGAGTTTTGAGGATCGGATCATCAACATCATCGACACAGGCAATGAGTTGATTCTTCATCTTAATTAAACTCATTACAGAAAAAAAGGAAATCTTTGTGTGACCGTTAATTGTGAAAGAAAAAAGAAATAAAAGAAAAAAGGAAATATTTATGTGACCCTTAATTGTGATTTAGCAATTTCCTTCCACTTCAACTCATATTTAAAACAAAATATATATATATATATATTTATTTATTTTTTTACTAAAATTTAAAAGTAATTTAACAGTTAAAAACTTTAAGAATATAATTAATAATATTCATCTAAAAAGTGGTCCACAGCCAATAAATAAAAAGGCAGATAAATGGAGACAGAGAATCATTCAGAATCTCAAAAATGTCAATTAACAAAACTAATTAGCCTAATCACACACTCGAAAAATATTAGCCAAAACTCAAATCTGTGGTGGAAGATCCCAAATCCCCTCGGCATCTAGCTAGTTAATGATTTCAAGTAGGTTTAAGGTTCTGAAACATGGAATCCCACTTAATCTTCTCTTCTACATCTTTGTTTCCCCAATGATTATCATCATCTTCATAACCTGAAGAAACCTTTGGATTGGAGAAGCTATCGAGCCTACAAGGAGTTCCATTCGTCAACAGGAGTCTCTCTTCCTTGACGCCATTTCCGTTACTCGGCATCACCAATCTCTTCTTCCTCGCACTTTTCCATCTCCCGTTCCCGCTGCTACTCGTGCTTCTCGACACAACGACCAGAGCCCGGGACGATTCCTCTCGTCGGATCCAGGCCCTAACATGCTCGGAGAAGCATTTCCCGGTCTTCTTGATGGCGATCAAGACTCTGAAAATCGAACGAGCGGTGAGCGGTGAAGGTTTCCGATCACGCCGAGCAAGCTTCAGGATCTCGAGGCGGTGCTTAGCGATTGAGATACCCATGCTCTGGAGAAATTCGTGGTTGAAGTAAGCAATGTCTTCGTACTCGAGCTCGTTGTTTGAGAAAGAGAGACCGTACTCGTAGATGAGAGAAGCTTCGAGATTTGTTCTCGAGAGCCATGAGAACCAATCCATAATGTTTATGAGATTTACGAATCTGTAGAACGTTTGGTGAGAGTGTGTGGTTTTGGAAGGTAAAGTCGTTTGGAGTATATATAAAGGAAAGGAGTGAGACGGTTTGGGGTTGTTTTTGACTTTTTCAAAAGTTTCGGGGCTTGCTTAGTAAGGTGGGTGAACGGATGGGCTAAAGTGGACCAAAGTAAAAAAAAAGAAGAAGAAAATGATAAAGAGAAGTTCACACATCTTTTAGCATTGAAGAAAAATGAAAAAGGATGCAACACATGGAGATGACTGAGTGAGGGTTTGTCCATTAATCACGCTGTAGGAAATGGAGCACATTATGCTTCTTTTTTTGGGATCACACTATCTCTAATAGAGATTCTCTATCATCTTTGTTCCATTTACTATTCAAATATATATGGGTAAAACCGAATATATTACAGTAATAAACTTGCACCCAACACAAATTTTGCTTTGGATTGAACTATATTTTCAATTTAATTGAAAAAAAAAAGATAATGAGAGCGGCTAATACTCGATCTTAGAACACATATGCACATGCAATGAAGATTACCGTGACATCAAAATATTTAGAAGAAAATAAATATAATTCTGATGGCCATATAGATATATTATAGTATTATAGGCATCTTCCGCTGTCTACGTGATCAAATTAATTAAACAATGTTACTTCTTTGTATTAAGTTAAATCAATGCCTTCTCTTCGTTACCAGATTAATTAACTAAATAGTTAGTATTATCTTTGTAGTTAGGTCAACTAATGATAACAAAAAAAAACTACTCTGAAACTTAAAATCCAGCTTCTTCTGTAGTCAACTAATATATTTGGTGTATTAATTCGTGTATATAAATACATTACTTTCATTGTTATTTTATTATTTAAGTCAATGAACACAAATTCAATTTTTTTAATGATTATCCTCAGTTTGGCTTTTTTAAATTAAGCAGGAAGATAAATTATTATTGAGGTCTTAAGAGGAGGACTATACGAGCCATTATTATCGAGTGCTGTGATAACAAAGACATCAACACGAGTAGTAGTGGATGCAATCATACAAATTTTCATCTATCACAATCAGAATATTCGATAAATTAATATTTATATACTTAGAAGCTTATAGTTCATATAAAAATAATAATAATATAGATCAAATGGAAGACACGATTGGTGATCACGGGTCATGCGCATGTGGAATTTAAAAGATATTGTTCATATGCACTTACCAGTCACTAGCTTCCACTTCTAGTTTCGGTTTGCCCACATTGTATGCCATCTACTGATAATGATCTATTTTTTAGTATACCATGTAAGAACTGAATTAGAAGTTTTGCTTAGACAAATCCGAGGCAAAGTCGTTGGATCAACATATAATTATACCATTTTTTAAAGGCACACGGATCAGAGGTGTATTTAAGTTGGGTATTAGAGATCTTTAGTGATAACCTTTGAGTCTAACTTAAGTTTCGTTACTTTGCTTTCATTTCAATAGTACCAGTCCGAATGATTCTAACAACCACCTTAATATATTCATTGGTTATTTCAGGTACCTAATTCTGGTTAAGAGTAGACCAACTCGGTTTTTCAAACTAAATTCATCTACTAACATCAGTCCACAAACGATCCATGAACACATAAAAGAATGATTCGCAGCCAGAAAAAAAAGGAGGAGATTTTCTGTTAAGAAAAACAGAAAAAAAATGCGTATATATAATAAAATCATAAGAATCAGGTGTCTGTATACATATAATTCACAAACCGGAAATCTTTAGGCTTAGCCTGAACAAACGCCATTGATCGACATCCTAAAGGTGCATGTAGCAGTCGCTGAAGATTTCCGGTTCGGTATTGGACTGAGAATCTCTGACTATATAAATCTACAAGATCCTGGAAAACTGCTATAAGTATCAATCTGATTTGCTCTCGAGGCTGTAAATGTTGCCAATGGTTCCAACAATGCTAACCACTACGGCCAAGATTAGCATCAGCCATGACACTGATCTTTCCACGAAGCTTAACGAATTGCTCTGTTTCCCTAACCGCAATGCGATCAGAGCAGGGAATGTAAAACCAAGTGAAACAGCTGATGTTGCGCCTGTGAATTTGAAAGCAGTCCATATGTTTGGTATCATCGTTGAGCCAATGTAAATAAGAGCCAGCAAGACCACAGTGAGTCCCAAAGATCTCTTTTTGCTTTCGGATAGAGGAGGCGAGCCTTCAAACAGTAAGGTATTGACGGTTTCTCTCAAGGAGAAATGGATCACAGGGAAGACGAGAACTAGATGAAGAATGTAGCCGATTCTGACAATGTAATTCACCGCAGAGCTGAACCGGATACCGAGATCTTGATCAAAGTTGGTCAAGATATCTGATTCGGTGTCCTTGCCGAAGAGGAGATAACCCGATACAGCAGTTGAAGCGTAGACAACAACACAAATGGCTGTTGTGATTCTCCCAACTCGGTTCATCTTATGAGGTGATCGACCTTCAAGCTCGTTGTATATCGGCTGAACATTGAAGTGACAAACGTATGCGTTTGACATAATCGGAATGACCACAAGAAGGTCCAAAATTGCTTGTTTGGAACCAAAGTCAGGAGACAACCTTGGAGGGTCGATAGTTCCTTCGATAAGCTTGATGGTGGCGACAACAAAACAGACAACCACAAAGACAACAGCAAGAGCAACAGAAGCAGCTGATGTAACGCTCAAGGAATCAATCTTGTTCAAAGCACAGAGAGGAGCCAAGAAGATGACCATAACAATCAAAATCAACACTTTACGGTGATCCCAGAACCCATTCCCTAACCATTGATCCAAAACCCCAATGTGATGGAGAGAACCAGACATAACATCGCCCATAATAATCAAGTAAACAACGAGAACGCCACCATTGTTGACAATGATACAAATCTCAGACAAAACCCTAGCGGTTTTCCCCAAAGCGAATTGAACAACCTCGCCGTAGGATTTGGACTTGTAAAGAACAGAAAATCTAACCAGAAGCTCAACACTAATCTCAGACAAAAGAGCCATGAGGATAATCAAAACAAACCCTAGAACCAAGCCGAGAACTTTCATGGTGGCGGGCAATGCCATGATCCCGGCGCCGATAATAGAAGTGGTGAGATTGAAAACAGCACCGTAAATCCCAGATCCTTGATTGGATGATTTGCCATGAACGAGTGGGTAATCAGCGACATCGAAATCGAGATCATCAGCATCTTCACCCCCAACACCATTACGGGCATCGTCAAAATCATTGACGAAGCTTTCTTCATCAGAAGGAAGCAACTTGTTTCTGGGTTTCCCATTAACCGTCGGTTTCTGTAACTCAACGTAAGAAGTTTTGGAAATGACAGAGTAACTGCTATCCATTCGCAAGATCTGCTCTCTGATTTTATTTTTAAAAAAGAAAGAAGAAGATAAACTTTGTGATTATCCGAGATCGAAGAAGACGAAAGAAGAGACTTTTATGAATCTCGACCAAGAGAGAGAGAGAGAGAGAGAGAGAGAGATTGTTCAAATCGGATTAAGGGTCAACGTCTCAATTGGTCGTCCTTCCTGCCTCGTCGGCGAGCGATACACAGAGATTTGATAAGTTTTGGGAAACTTCTATCTTCCGATTGGTGCTTTTACTTCACATGTGGCCTCTTTATTAATTGATTAATCGTCTTTTTAAACTTCAATAAAGTACCTAATTAATTGCGGATTAGCAATTAAAAGTGTCACATTAACTTATGTTAGGCGTTTGGTCATGTTTCAGAAAGATATACATCGTACATGTACGCTTGTTTTCCAATAGATTCTGAGGAAAAGAGAGACTTTATAATAACAACCAAAGATGAAATTATTTTGGATTGAATGGATCATTCATTACTCATACTAAACAAGGAATCCCATTCTTATTAAAATGTTGCTTGCAAGTTAGAAATAACAGAAATCCAGGCACTCAAAAAGAAAACAGAAACAATTGACTTGGGAACTATGCGATATGGGTACAAGAAAAATTTGATCACCAAATGCAAACAGAATCTCCGTCTTCTCTACAGGTACTTTCTTGCAAGTGCACGTACTTTGGTGTCAAAATGTGACGACGTTATCCGAGAACCAGGAAGATACAAGGGATTCAGAAGAATCTGCATGAACAAATCATTTGGTTTCCATCAACAAAATCAGGACAGAACAAACAACTGCGAATTCATTTCATCAAGAAAATTTACCTTTATATAAAGCTCATGCACCTCTTGAAAGAAGCTCTTGATGCCGTCCTCATTCCGTGAATCATGAAGGAGCATCAGTCGGGTATGTGTTGATAAATTAAGGAAGAAACAGATATTTACAACTGCATAAGAATCTGTTATGCACAAAAGCCAATATACCAGCCTGACACTTTTTACATCAAATTTTTATTTGCACTTAAATCTCAAAGGGTCTAACGAAAAAGGATATGGCCTGCGGTAACATATACTGACACAACCAGATCGTTAAACCTGTCCACTGACTTCAAGAACCTGAAGACTTGTATGACAATGAGATGGATCCTTTAAAATGATAATATATTTTCACAAGAGACTTTACTTACATGGCACTTGTAGTCCATGCTAGGTCTTGGACAACATCTAACGCTGCATGTAATATAAATTGGTGCAACTGTGCAGCATCTTCTCTCTGCCAAATAGAGAGAATGGTGTAAGAGACTGATGTGCACTTATCGACTAGACCACATACCAATTGGTTGAAACATATATCTACCAGCTAGATGAAAAGATCAAGACAAAAACAGGAAAACTTCCGTCAGTAAGAAAGGATAAATAACTATGTGATAGACCAGAAACCAATGAGTCATGCAATAAGCAATAGAAGATCTTATAGAACTATATTATTAGAATTATCTAGTAAGAACAAGGCCTGCTTGCTTGGTTATGTAAAACAGGTTGAAACGTTCCTCGACCAAAAATAATTTAAACAATGGATATAGCAACCCTTTTCATATCACTAGCCAAATAAACAACGGTGACAATTAATAAATGAACTTTGCACCTCTCCCGTGGGTTAAATCTAGAGAGCTATACTATGACCATGAAACTAAGTCAAAAAGAAAGAGCTGGAGCCAGAACGGAGCAAAACTGCAGGAACATGTACTATAAACTTCAATGACTCAGATTCATACAAATAGAGAAAGTGGAGAAAGAAATGTACTTTAGCAGCAGATCCAACTTCAGCTTCATAGATGGGAATATCATTCCGGCCCACAATGATAAAGCAGGCAGTGTTAGCCATAGAATCCCTCGTCTCTAAATAAAGGAAATCCTAGATCTTGTGTCTCCTGAAATACCAAAATCAAACCCCAGATTTCAACATTTTTCTTCTATTCTTTAATAATCCAATCGGAAACCAAAAATTCTCAATGGAACACTAGGAGCTTCGTCATCAATGGAACAATTTCCTCTTGTTACCAAATTCTCACCAAAAAAATCCTGTGATTTATGCGGAGTACGATACAGCTAGTTAGACACTAAACAAAAAATCACAATATGGATTTACCTCGCAATGCCCTCCCAATCGATTCAATCACAATTTACACTTGGTAAATTACACAATAAAATTGACAAAAATCGACAACAAGACAACAAAAACAAATTCGTAAATTAAAGAATGATCACTGCGGGATGCAGATTCAATTAACGATCTAAGAAGCATGGAATAAGAAATGGGGGTGAGAGAAAAATCCAATCTTACCAAAAAAAGAAGTAAAACCCTGTGAATCTGATGTGCGTATCGTTTCTTCTTTACCATCAACGCATCTTATGTCTAGACAAACATTGGAGAATCAGATTCCTTGGGATGTCTCTCGTGTTTGGATCCGTGCTAAATACTTCAAACAGGTTTGATTCTGTCGTGTACTAGTTTAGGACTATACACCACGAGAACTTTTTAGATACGGGTGAGAAGTTTGGGTTTGTGACCTGAATTTTGGAGGAAGAAAGGGGATCTGCGGTTTGATTCAATATTGGGCTATTGGGTCTTTAACGGGCTTGTCATTTCGTTCCATTATATAATAGTGAAAGTGGCTAAAAGAATGTTGTTTTAGTCCCAACGAGATGGGAAGACGACTAGAAACCAACCCCAACGAATTACCAACAAGTTTGATATGTAGTACATAGACTAATTTTTATGAAAAAAATAGTTTGGTCTATGACAAAATATTATCCGTACGTTTTGAAATAAAAAGGTGTCATTACAAATCTTTTGGTTAATTCGCTCAAAAGTATAATGAAGTTTGATAGTAGACAAATATCAATCCAAGCGGCGTTGGGATAACAAGAGAACCGAAATAAATAAACAAATTTGATGGTGTCGCTGTCGTCGTCATATAACAAAAATCAAATTTTCCCAACAAAAAATAGTTAGCGGCAATGTCTTGGATACGTGGAAATTAGTCTATCTATATATACATACGTGCTTATTTGGGCTAAATAAATAAATAGTGCAAATAATTATGGCTTACAAAAATTCACATTATAATTATAATGGCAAAAGACAACCGACAACTTCTCCCCAGAAAGCAATCAGTATATCGCCTTTAATTACCGCGATATGAGAGAAGAGAAGAAGCTGATAAATTGAAGAATAGACTGTACTAGTATCAAAATAGCAAAGCAATTAAGCTTTTTAAGAGAAGAAGAGAGGACATACATAAGTGGAAAGTAACCAATAGCCATTAGCCAACACCCTTCTCATCTACGTTTTTATTTATTTATTAATCAACTTAAAGTTTGGTTTTAAAATTTAAAAAACTAACCATGATTAAACAAAACAAGTAGTACAAACAAAAATAGCCAATAATAATTGTAGTAGTTTCACATAGTGCGCTTTATTAATACTTAGTGGACTTTAGTAACTTATGAACATACTCACTAGTATAATTTGACACTATTTTCCTTTCATTGGTTACAGATTTTCTAACCAATTGCATTGACCAACTGACCTAAAATAATGTTTTGTAGATTCCAATATTTAAAATAAATACAATTATTAGAAAAATCAATGCCTTCTTTGGAAAAAAAAAATCGGTATGTGGCTCTATTAATTGAAAACATATTTTATATTTGACTTTGTTTTTTTTATTGAAAGTGATTTGATAGCATCGTTGAATGATTTAGTAATATCTCCCGTAAGAATTTAATTATCCCGTTAGACTTTTTAACAGACCAGCCAGATGGGACCAACGTGCACTGTTTTTTGGCCGGAGAATGTATAAAAAATATTGAAGATGCAGTGAACACTGACCACCATTCACTTCTCCACAACTTTTAATGACCGGTTTACAAAATAAAACATAGTACTATATAATTTTCAACGTGTTAGTCTGATTTTTATATTTCTAAAGAGAAGTACTCATCTATTTTTGAGCTATTAATCTATTACAATTTGTGTTCTGATCTGGAGAGTGGAGAGTTATTTCAAAGTAAAGTATGTAGATTGTAGAGGATCTATCGAGAATCTACTCATTTAAAATAGTTTGACGTTGTAGCAAACAATTTTTTTGTCATTGATGATTTGTATTGTTTGTAAATATTATTTAGAAACCAAATCGAATTTTTAGTTGAAAATTATAATCTGTTTAATAAGTGATAATTACATCATGCACATGTACCTAGTGACTCATAATGAAACGTATCATAATGGATTGACGAGTAGTTGTCTGATATTGACATCTTAATTTATAACTTCCCTTTTCATTGTTAATGTTCCTTACTGTCTTCTGATTGATAATAAAGACGTTGACATGTCAAACCACATAATTATTTGAAAAATATATATTATTTCTTCAGATTTTCATCATTTGTTATAAGTCTCGATAAGACAGTTTTTGTTTTTTTAACAATTTTTTACAAAAAACTTACGACCATAATTTAGTTCAGGCGAAAATCAGTGAATCATTAATCATATTTATTAGTTTGGATTTTTATGTGTTTTTCTTTTTATGTATTTGAGGATTTTTCAGTTTGTGAAAACAAATCTAATATGCTTATTTGATTTCTTCTTTATTTGCTGTATTCTTAATATATCTTGCAGAGCTAAGGTAATACTCAAATTTTTTTTTTCCACACGTAAAAACTCATATTTATCAGTTTGGAATTACTGTATTCTTTTTAGTAGTCCTCTCACTCGCCATGGCAAGAAGAAGGTTTTTTTTTCCTTTTTCTTGCATTCCATGTTAATCAGTATTTGAATAAAAAAGCAAGCTAAATCGGCAAATGAACTTATATCCAAATAATCAAGATATCAATCTGTGTAAGCATTACTAGAAAAGTAGAGATACTCGTGTTACCGTGTAAATTAAAAGAATAAAAATGTGCTTTTCAAAAGTTATATACTTTTCTTGTGCACCCATAACTTTAGCAAAAGCAACCATCATCATTCTTGAGCAATTAAAACAAATAATATTGATCTTCATTTGGTGCCAAAATACTTTACGGTAATGACGTCAAACTCGATGTTTCTTGTCAAAGTCTGAAAGACCAATATAAAATAACACTAGACACATTATAAAATTAACATATTGGTTCATTGTAATTAAACCGTCGAATATATATAACGAAAATACCAATTACGCTGTGAATAAACAAACAAAATCATTTTATTAGTCATCGAGTAAATAAATTCGATTATAATCCTCAATAGTCAATATATATATAGCTCACATCACATTATGCGATTAACAAAAACAATCCAAAACAGTTAAATGATTAGAAATTAAACGAGTCTCACTAAATTATTAACGACTCCAAATCACGAGAAGGCTTAAGAGTTATCATGTCGGGAGAATTTAACTGATAACCTCTTCCATTATCTCTCAATCACGTGATTTTTGTTCAACGAGTACCGCATCTCAAGAATAAAAATGGCAATTTAGGTAAATATTTGTCATTTTCAAGGGCAATGGAACTTAAAGATGCATTTCAGAAGGAAAAGCTTTGTCGTGTTATGAGGGAAATGTGGGGACGCAGCTACTTCGCTTTCAAACCGTTGGATGAATATCCTTTAAGGTTCATCGTACAAGATCGACGGCACTCACCGAGGGTGTACTCATGTTGTGACACAGAGGATCATGTCTACTTGGAGTACAGCTAGCAGCTAGAGATTCTGAGCCGATAACGTCGAGAATTGTAGCCGGCTAAGTCGTATATGCTGGTTTAAACTTTAATCTGTACTTATATATAAGTCAACGTGCTTATCAAAATCAGCTCCCTTATCGTGTGATAGGTGCATTGTCTTATTAGACTCCGTTATCCGTCACCTTCGCATATTAAAATCACTTTTTATTTTTTGGTTTTAAATTAAAGTCTCCATTTCTGCAAGATTTTAATGTTCGTATAAATAAGCCTGAAGAGAGAGAGAGAGAGAGAGAGAAAACTTGTTTTTTTTTTTTC
>Ga0041059_1002274_pt1 | contig 14564 bp, 10 predicted proteins | sample AraColnosormetaG_FD_56232 | JGI IMG/M metagenome (GOLD analysis project Ga0041059, IMG submission 56232) | Arabidopsis roots microbial communities from North Carolina, USA - Col MF nosort | ecosystem: Host-associated > Plants > Roots > Unclassified | place: USA: North Carolina | collected...
TTTTTTTTTTTTGGTCAGTGAATTTTTTTTTTTTTAATCCATGAATAGTGTATGTTCAAAGATTGAACCTTTTTGTGTGTATGTTCTGCAGTTTTTTTTCTTTCTTCTTTTTCTGAACATGTATTCTCTTATTTTTTTGGGTTCATGCTAGATTCTATTAGTAAATTCAATTTCGAATCTATAACTTGTTTTTGATAGGCCAGTCACAGAGGAAGATTGTGGTAACACTTTTGTCCCTTAACAAAAGTGTCTGTTTCTCTTTGGTCAATTTTTTGATCAGAGAGAGTTTGCTTTGGTTTTTGTGTTCTGGTCAATGAAATGCTAAAGATTGGTTTTTGTTTCATATTCTGCTGCACATTAGATTTGATGATAGAGGGTACAGATAGAAACTGATCTTTTCGACGATTTATCCGTGAGTTTTAGCTCTGTTTTATGTTACAGAAGTAAGTGTTAATTTTCAATAATGTGTGTTCAAAGTTTGAACTATTTTGTGTGTTCGTCAAATATTTTTGAGCTAGAATCTTCTTCCCTGAACATGTTCTCTCTTTTCTTTGGATATATGCTAGATTCTAAGTGGCCACTCACAGAGATAGTTTGTGAAGTTGTCTGTTTCTCAGTGGTTAGTATTGGTCAGAGCGAGTTTTTTGGTTTTGTCTGTCTAAATGCTAAATATTGGTTTTGTTTCATATTCTGCACATTGGAATTGGTCACTAAAACTTGCTTATAAAAACTGATGTTTTTACTTACGTATCTAAATTTTCCTTACTGATGGTTTTTTTTCTTGTAGGAAACTCTTCAACATGGAAGACGATTGTGAGGAGCTTCAGGTTCCCGTGGGAACTCTAACCTCGATAGGTTTTAGCATTTCAAACAACAATGATCGAGTAAGTGTTGTCCTTATTTATTCTTCTTGATTTGTTTATGAGTAGATGGAGCAAATATTTAATGTAATGGTACTTTATTATAGGATAAAATGTCTGTGCTAGAGGTTGAAGCACCGAATCAGGTGACTGATTCTCGGCTAGGATTACCGAATCCGGATTCTGTCTGCAGAACCTGTGGCAGCAAAGATCGAAAAGTTTGCGAAGGTATCATAAAGAATCTGGTTTTGGCAAATATTGTTCCAATCTTTTAGCTCATTTTATGATTAGTTCCCTGAGTTTGCTACTTTTCTCTCTGTTTTAGGGCATTTCGGGGTTATAAACTTCGCGTACTCGATAATAAACCCGTATTTCCTCAAGGAGGTAGCTGCGTTGTTAAACAAAATCTGTCCGGGGTGTAAATACATTCGAAAAAAGCAGTTTCAGGTTCACTAGTCTTTCCAAATCCTTTGTTGGTTTGTGTGTTTTGGAACTACATATACTAATGTCATTTTTGCTTGATATAGATTACCGAAGACCAGCCTGAGAGATGTAGATACTGCACTGTAAGAATATATGATTGCAACTAATTTTCTCAGTTTAAAACTTTGTTCCAACACTAATTTTCGGTTTTTGTTGTTGTTATATATCAGTTGAATACCGGTTATCCTCTAATGAAGTTTAGGGTAACTACTAAAGAAGTCTTCAGGCGATCCGGAATCGTTGTTGAAGTAAACGAAGAGAGTCTGATGAAACTCAAGAAACGGGGAGTGTTAACATTGCCTCCTGACTATTGGAGTTTTTTGCCGCAAGACTCTAATATCGACGAGAGCTGTTTGAAACCAACAAGGCGAATAATAACGCATGCACAGGTATAGAAGAGTGAAATGTACCATCTCCATGACTTCTTACTATATATAGTTTTCTGAAAATTTCACCTTTTTGCAGGTTTATGCTCTGTTATTAGGGATTGATCAGAGGCTCATCAAGAAGGATATCCCTATGTTCAACTCTCTTGGTCTGACATCTTTTCCTGTTACACCAAATGGTTACCGTGTAACCGAAATAGTTCATCAGTTCAACGGAGCTCGGCTAATATTTGTAAGCTAAAAACGCTTGTTTATATAATTTGTTATCATATACTATGGTATTTCTCTTATCTTTTCGAGTTTCTGTCACATTTTTGAAGGATGAACGGACTCGGATCTACAAGAAACTAGTCGGCTTTGAGGGAAACACACTTGAATTGAGTTCTCGTGTGATGGAATGCATGCAATATTCCAGAGTAAGTTAGTGGTTCCTGATAGATTTAAACTCTTCTTTCTGTTCTGTGAAGGTTAGTAGTATTTCTTGTTTTTTGCACAGCTCTTTTCGGAAACTGTGTCTTCGAGTAAAGATTCCGCAAATCCGTACCAGAAGAAGTCTGATACACCAAAACTTTGCGGTCTAAGGTTCATGAAAGACGTGCTGCTCGGTAAAAGAAGTGATCATACATTCCGGACAGTAGTTGTTGGTGATCCGTCCTTGAAGCTCAACGAGATTGGCATACCCGAGAGTATCGCAAAAAGGCTTCAAGTATCAGAGCATCTCAACCAGTGCAATAAAGAAAGGCTTGTCACTTCCTTTGTCCCCACACTGTTGGACAATAAAGAGATGCATGTGAGAAGAGGAGATAGATTGGTGGCTATTCAAGTCAATGACCTCCAAACCGGAGACAAAATATTCCGGAGTTTAATGGATGGAGACACTGTGCTGATGAACAGACCGCCTTCGATTCATCAGCATTCGCTTATTGCAATGACAGTTAGAATCCTCCCAACGACTTCTGTTGTCTCCTTGAACCCGATCTGCTGTTTGCCGTTCCGTGGTGATTTTGATGGAGATTGTCTCCACGGTTACGTTCCTCAGTCCATTCAAGCAAAGGTCGAGCTTGATGAGCTTGTTGCTTTGGATAAGCAGCTTATCAACAGACAGAATGGTCGGAACTTGCTTTCTTTAGGACAAGATAGCTTGACGGCGGCTTATCTGGTCAATGTTGAGAAGAACTGTTATCTTAATCGAGCTCAGATGCAGCAGCTTCAAATGTATTGCCCATTTCAGCTTCCTCCGCCTGCAATTATCAAAGCTTCTCCTTCGAGCACTGAGCCTCAATGGACGGGAATGCAGCTATTCGGAATGCTGTTTCCTCCCGGGTTTGACTACACTTATCCTCTGAATAATGTAGTTGTGAGTAACGGCGAGCTTTTGTCTTTCTCTGAAGGATCTGCTTGGCTCAGAGATGGAGAAGGGAATTTCATCGAGAGATTGCTCAAACACGACAAAGGGAAAGTTCTTGATATCATCTATTCCGCTCAAGAAATGCTATCTCAGTGGTTGCTGATGCGCGGTTTGAGTGTGTCCTTGGCGGATTTGTACCTTTCCTCTGATCTGCAGTCTCGAAAAAACTTGACTGAAGAGATATCATACGGGTTGCGGGAAGCTGAGCAAGTTTGCAACAAGCAACAGCTAATGGTTGAATCTTGGAGAGATTTCCTTGCAGTTAATGGGGAGGATAAGGAAGAGGATTCAGTATCGGATTTGGCCCGATTCTGCTATGAGAGACAAAAATCCGCTACATTAAGCGAACTTGCAGTCAGTGCTTTTAAGGATGCTTACAGAGATGTTCAGGCACTAGCATATAGGTATGGTGATCAATCCAACTCTTTTTTGATCATGTCGAAAGCCGGCAGCAAAGGGAATATCGGGAAGCTGGTTCAGCACAGCATGTGTATCGGTCTGCAGAATTCAGCAGTTTCTTTGTCCTTTGGGTTTCCGCGTGAACTGACTTGCGCTGCTTGGAATGACCCGAACAGTCCACTTCGTGGCGCAAAGGGAAAAGACAGTACCACTACTGAGTCATATGTTCCTTATGGAGTCATTGAGAACTCGTTTCTAACGGGTCTGAATCCATTGGAATCTTTTGTTCATTCAGTTACAAGTCGTGACAGTTCATTCAGTGGTAATGCTGATCTCCCGGGGACACTGAGCAGAAGATTAATGTTCTTCATGCGGGACATATACGCTGCTTATGATGGCACTGTGAGAAATTCTTTCGGAAACCAGTTAGTCCAGTTTACTTATGAGACTGATGGTCCCGTTGAAGATATCACAGGTGAGGCACTTGGCTCACTTTCTGCTTGTGCATTATCTGAGGCAGCTTACAGCGCGCTGGACCAGCCAATCAGCCTTCTTGAAACTTCGCCGCTTCTGAATCTTAAGGTCTTCCTCTTCTTATTCTTCGCTTCTTGATTTATTGAATCATTTCCACTTAAGTCGTTTGCATTTCTCTAACTAGATTTTATCTCTTTCTACAGAATGTATTGGAGTGTGGATCAAAGAAAGGTCAACGAGAACAGACAATGTCTTTGTATTTGTCTGAATACCTTTCAAAGAAAAAGCACGGGTTCGAATACGGGTCACTTGAGATCAAGAACCACTTGGAGAAACTTAGTTTCTCAGAGATCGTTTCAACATCTATGATAATGTTGGTAACTTTTAACTGTCTATATGAATCTTTTTGGTTAAGGGCTTCTCTTAACAAATGTTTATTGTCTTCTTGGTTCATAGATTCTCTCCAAGTTCTAACACGAAAGTACCGTTAAGCCCGTGGGTTTGCCATTTTCATATCTCTGAGGTATAAACTCATACCCATATAAAGCCACAAACATATATATATATGTGTACAGATTCTAATGAACCTCTTCTTTAATTTCACAGAAAGTACTGAAGCGGAAACAACTGAGCGCAGAATCCGTTGTTTCATCTTTAAACGAGCAGTACAAGAGCAGGAACAGAGAACTGAAGCTTGATATAGTTGACTTAGATATACAAAACACGTAAGAACATTCTTGAATTTGTAGCAGACATGTTTTGTTTCGCTTTTATGTCTATTAGAAACTGATTTGTTATACATTTATGTGTTGTGGATTAGAAACCACTGCTCTTCAGACGATCAGGCAATGAAGGATGATAACGTTTGCATCACGGTGACTGTAGTTGAAGCCTCAAAGCACTCGGTTTTGGAACTGGATGCTATTCGTCTCGTTTTGATCCCTTTTCTTCTTGACTCTCCTGTCAAAGGTAAAACCGGATGAAAAATAAAGACGAGCAAGCTGAACAGATCGTTGTTTTGTTATTATCGTTCTTATGAGTTCTATCATCTGTTTTTGCAGGTGATCAAGGGATCAAAAAGGTGAATATTTTGTGGACTGACCGACCAAAAGCGCCAAAAAGGAATGGGAATCATTTGGCGGGTGAGCTGTACTTGAAGGTTACAATGTATGGAGATCGGGGCAAAAGAAACTGTTGGACCGCTCTTTTAGAAACCTGCCTTCCCATCATGGATATGATTGACTGGGGCCGAAGCCATCCTGATAATATCCGACAATGCTGCTCAGTTTATGGAATAGATGCTGGACGCAGCATTTTCGTAGCAGTCAGTATCGGTTTCTTTAACATTTTCTTGGTCTCTCTCGCAGCTTCTAAAGTTTGAAGTTTTTTTTTTGTGACCGCAGAATTTGGAGTCCGCGGTGTCAGATACTGGTAAGGAGATACTAAGAGAGCATCTGCTTCTCGTAGCTGATAGTCTCTCTGTTACGGGAGAGTTTGTGGCATTAAACGCCAAAGGTTGGAGTAAACAAAGACAGGTCGAGTCCACGCCTGCACCTTTTACTCAAGCATGCTTCTCAGTATGTAACAAAATCCCATTTCTTTTGGTTATACAAAGCTTATATAGGATTTCATTTGATACTTAGTGCTTGCTTAATCTCTGCAGAGCCCAAGTCAATGCTTTCTCAAAGCTGCTAAGGAAGGTGTCAGAGACGATCTTCAAGGGTCTATCGACGCTTTAGCTTGGGGAAAAGTTCCTGGTTTCGGAACTGGAGATCAGTTCGAAATCATCATTTCGCCAAAGGTAAATTAACTTTACATCTTTTGATCCGTTTAGACCACATAACTTCAGTGGTCTAATTTGTGTCTTTATGCATGCCATCAGGTTCACGGGTTTACTACACCGGTAGATGTGTATGACCTTTTGAGTAGTACAAAGACGATGCGTAGAACAAACTCTGCGCCTAAATCAGACAAAGCCACGGTCCAGCCTTTTGGCTTGCTACATTCCGCATTCCTGAAAGATATCAAGGTACTCGATGGGAAAGGGATTCCTATGTCACTGCTTAGAACGATCTTTACATGGAAAAACATCGAGTTGCTTTCCCAGTCATTGAAACGCATTCTCCACAGGTAAGATTCTACTGTTCAAAAAACCGTAAAGATTCTTTCTTCCTTTTGGCTGATGCAAATTACAATGGCTTAATCTTTGTTAGTTACGAGATCAATGAACTGTTGAATGAGAGGGACGAAGGACTTGTGAAGATGGTTCTGCAGTTGCACCCCAACAGTGTTGAGAAAATTGGACCAGGCGTCAAAGGAATCCGGGTAAATCAAGGCTCATATGTTTCAGAATCCTTAAAGACATAAAGATCCTGACCATGTTTCTTTTATAGGTCGCTAAATCGAAGCACGGAGATTCTTGTTGCTTCGAGGTTGTAAGAATAGACGGGACATTCGAAGACTTCTCATACCACAAGTGTGTCTTGGGAGCAACAAAGATAATTGCCCCAAAGAAAATGAACTTCTACAAGTCAAAGTATCTTAAAAATGGTACACTCGAGTCCGGTGGTTTCTCCGAAAACCCGTGAACAGCCAAGTAAGAGTAAAAAAAAAGACTGGCTCTTCTGCGGTATAATATCGAACAATGTATGAAGTTGTGTGTAATTTTGTTTAAAAAGTGATTAGATAGATATAGGGGAAAAGCCTTTTGGCTTTGCTCTAAGCTTCTTTTTGCTCCTTTCACTATGTAATACCTTTTGCCTTCCACCTAAAGGCTTAAAGGTTAATTACTTAGTGGAAGCAGCAACGAGAAGCTGGCAAAGGAGGCTTCTGTTCTGTTTCTGTTTCTGTATGTAAACCATGCAAATTCCGGTTTGACTATGAAATATCCGGTTATGTTTCTGTTCTTTACCTTGTTTATATCCGTCTTCATGCAATTGCAAATGATCCTTATTACATCTTCGGTTTTCCTTATGAGAAGTGAAACTTAGTTCTCTTGGTTATGCTCTGTTTTTTCCTGGTTTAGATCGGTTCTCAATAGCATACAGTTTGTTCTTTCTCTTAACCGGTTTAGATTAGTTTTCTTGCAATTTGCTTATGATTCTTATAAGTAACCAAAGCCTTTAAGTAATACTAATCTAAATATCTCCACATATTATCTTCAAATGTATTGATCAGAGAAAATCCCCAACACTATCATCACCCCTCAAGAAAATACAGGAAACATTTTCGAAGGTTAATGCTCTTATAGCTGCAGTAAGTTCACTCATATTGTACTAAAATCATTTGTTACTTTGTTTTAAAGCTTTTTTTGCCAAGGTAACAAATTTGTAGGTAAAAACTCTCTTTAATACCTAAACATCTCATTTATTAATGATATTATATTCATAGCAAAAAACACTAATCTCAATCACCATTTCAGCAATTGACTTAATTATAACTTTTTTATGTTTGGTTCTAAACAACTTTAAACAATATTATGATGATATACACTAATTCTATATATTGTTTTAAAAAAAATTCTAGATATTTCATGTAGCTTCTACAGAGTTGCATGTCATAGTGTACTACTCAATACTTTCTTACACAGGTCCACAAATGCACTTGCTTTTGTTATGATACTTTTATATAAAATATTAATTAAACGAGTTTTTTTTTTTGTTTGTTTATCTCTGTCTAGAAAGTGAAGTTACACATGTCGTGAATACATATCGCCACTAGCTTAAGCATTTTCTTTTCTTCGCGATCGGAGAACCTTAGCAAATCAAAAGATAAGATTTAAATGTTCTAACCACTAAGAAGTAACCCCGTAGTGATGGACATTGTGAATGGGTGATTCTTGAATGCAACAGCTATTCGGTTACCTAAACAACTAAAATATAGTATTCTTTATTTTGTGTACTTCTATTAAATCAGGAGAATATCTGACTGACACCATACATAATCATATAACTGCAGATAAAATATCGGTTTTTTTTTGTTAAAGTGTCGTTAAGTTACTTTTGGTTCTATAGTTTGATCAAGTGAGTATTTAAACACTACTAAGTAAGTTACTATTGGTACTAGATAAAATTTTGGAAATATGTATGTGCTGCCAATTAAATTATCTGTCTCAGTGGAGTGTTGCAAATCTACAAAGTACTATTGGGTATTAATTAGTACACAATAGTACTTTGTAGATTTACACGTATTCATTTATTTTTAACACCAGTAATTTTTTTTGGTTACATACTTAGATGCAACACACTAATTGAAAAAGAAACATGCAAAATACACATGTAATAGCACCATGACGAAAGTAGCATATATGCATCAATAGCTATAATACATGTATAAATTGATAAGGAAACAAAAGAAATGATTGGCCTAGCAAATTTAACGAGTATCAACTTTGGTCATATTTTGAAAAACGAGTATCACGTGAAATCACGGTTGTGAATATTTTAGGTAACTTATACTAAAAGCATTGTATTGTAGGTGGCCAAATATGTGTATATAATTTTCTCTTTATTCTTGGTAACTTTTTTTGTCCAACCCTATTTTTCATTATAATTTTGTCCACATTCTCATCATACTAAATTACTAACGCACATACGCAATAAGAAAAAAATGTCTGCCAGATTATTAAATATTCCACTTTCCAACTAAAATTGTGTCGCTATCTTTTGTAATTATGTAAAAATAAAATAAAAAAAAACAACGATACAAATTGTATACCTACACATATGACATGTCCATTACAATACCAATAAACTGAAGGCAAATTGAATACGATTCCATGACTTTCATTTATTATACATATAAAATTAGGGAAGTTGTAAATAATTTAGGATTTTTCTCAAAAACAAATAATATTTCGGGTTATGTGCTTAATTAGATCATGTGTAATTAGAACACGTATAATATCACTATCGGAATAACGTTATAAATTAGTAGCTATCAACTTATTATACACATAAAATTAAGGAGGTTGTAAATAATTTAGGATGTTTCATAAGAATAAAATAATATTTCGGATCATGTGCGTAATTAGATCATGTGTAATTCTATAACAACACGTATAATATCCCTATCATAATAACGCTACATGAGTAGTTTTCTTTATTAATATGCAGCCGTCTTAAATAATTTATTCCTCTTTGACCCCAAAACTTACACATTAACCAAAAAACACCCCATAGAAGTTTTATAGAATCACGCAAAAACCCCCTTTTACAAAAACGTGCCAATTTGAGGACTTAAAGCATCCACGATTTGATTGATATTTCCTCAATGATTGGGTCCGAGAGTAAATGCGATTGATAAATGATCACATTACTCGCGATAAGAGTCTGCGATCTACTATAAGCAAACTAGTCGTCTTTTGATTCTCCTCTTCTTCACCTTTTTACCAATTTCCTCGCTTACAAGATTCAAAGGGTTTGTGATTGAGAGAAGCTTTAAAAAACCCATCTTTGGTGTTTGATTCTCTGTTTATTTAATTCATAAAGGAAGGCTCTTTTTTTTTTGTTTATTTCAGGCTCATTACGTTGATGGTCATCTAAATCTCAAGAAGACAAAGTTGCGATTTTTGCAACTGGGTTTCTCTCTTCAGGTACTGAGTTTTTGTTGTTGATTGTGAGAATAAAAAGGAAAGTAGACAAAAGAAGAGAATCTAGGTTTTTGATTGAACTCCATTTTAGAAAAAGTTGAAAACTTTTTGGCGTTTTTCATTTGTTTTTCAAGTTGTGGAATTTTCTGAATTGGCAAAAAAACAATTTTGTGACTACTAAAGCAACTTGTCTTGGCTGCTTCTTTTTATCAATCATATATCATTGACTCCACTAAGATCTAGTATTTATATAATATTTTGTGTAGGCCTTATTACCTTCATGCTAAGCTCGTGTCTTCTGATCTATTTGTAATTATTTTAATCTATTTTTTTTCAGAGATTTAATCTGTATAAGAAGATCTCAAGATCAGCTTTTGTGTATTGAAGAAGAACTAGGAAGAACGAGGATAGATACAGGTATTATTTTTATATATCAAGATCTCTGCTTTTGGCTTATTTGTTTATCATCTTTTTCACTTGAAATGCACGAGTTTTAAAGTATAAATAAGCTTTGTGTTCTTGTTCTTGAGGCTTTGTGTTGTGTGAAGTAGAAATAAGCTGAATTTGGATTTGATTTGATTTGGTATTAAATTGTCCTCACTGGTTTTGCGTGATTATATCATCTATGCACATGGCTTGTAGCGCTGACTTGCTTATAAGTATTTTTATAAAACGTGTTGCGTTCTTGTTTTGGCTTCTATAATTGTAGTTTTAGAATTGTGCTTGAGCACTAATCAGATTCACAGCAATTCAAAAATCCATTTAGAGGTATAATTCCTTTTAGATGCTCTTTGATCTTTTCGTGCTTGAGTCAGTTTGTACTTTTGTCCTTGACTCTTTCTAAAACAGGTTTTGTGTTAATCCCTTGAATCTGCTTTATCGCTTATGTCTCTTGAAATCTATCTATGTTGCTCTCTTTGTGACTGTCTGATCATTAGTTGCAAAATGTGAAATTGTCTGTGTAATGATCAGGTCGAGTTTTATGAAATGTTGTTAGCTTCCATTGAGTAAGGCTTATTGTGGATTGGTGGATTGAAATCTTCATGTAACTATAAGTATTGAGGAGCTTTGAATGTGGATTTAAAACTGTTCTGGAGTGTCATTGACTTTGGATACTATTATTATGTATTTGTATTAAATTCATATTATGTATGCCACAGACCCATTCTCTATTTCCTTCAACAAGTTGACAGAGAGCAAAATCTTTATATACGTGATATCAAAGTGTTCTAATTTCCACATTCTTCTCACTTCTCAGGCTTTAATCTAAACTTTGCTCTCTGCTTTCTGCGATTAAAAGATGGTGGCTTTTGGGAAATACTTGCAGCGGAAACAAATCGAAGAATGGAGTGGGTATGCATTTGCTTACGACATCTCGGTTCTAGCCATATCTTTTGATCATCTGATTTTTTTTTCCTAATGAAGTTTTGATAATTCCCTTGTAGCTATTATATCAATTACAAATTGATGAAGAAGAAAGTGAAGCAATATGCTGAACAAATCCAAGGCGGATCTCAACATCCTCGCCATGTTCTCAAAGATTTCTCGAGGATGCTCGATACTCAGGTATGTTATAGATAATTGTCGAGATGATCTTGTTTGAGTATTATCCTCACTGAATTGTTATTTTCTGTGCATCTCCGAGGTTATATATGGCTACATACGAGTAATCTCAGTCCAGTGTTTGTCATTGTTTCTCTTAATTAGATAAGACATTTAAGAAATAAACCATTCTGATGATCAGATGGAACTCCTCTAAAATGTTGTTCGAGATATTGAAAGTGAATCATTGTTTGCAGATTGAGACAACTGTCCTTTTCATGTTGGAACAACAAGGGTTGCTTTCAGGGCGATTAGCCAAATTGAGGGAATCTCATGATGCTATACTTGAGCAGCCTGACATATCAAGAATTTTCGAGCTACGTGAAGCATACAGAGATGTTGGACGAGACCTTCTTCAGCTCCTGAAATTCGTTGAGTTGAACGCCATTGGTCTGCGCAAGATACTTAAGAAATTCGACAAAAGGTTTGGATATAGATTCGCTGATTATTACGTGAAGACCCGCGCTAATCACCCTTACTCTCAGCTTCAACAAGTTTTTAAGCATGTGGTAAATGAATTTTTCTTACCACCCTTTCACTGGTTTCATCTGTAGGCTCTTCTTGTTAGGAATCTTAAATGTTCTGTGTATGGAATTTGTAGGGTGTTGGAGCTGTTGTTGGAGCAATTTCCCGCAATCTTCATGAGCTTCAAGAAAATGAAGGAAGCTTTTATTCAATTTATGACCAACCCGTTCTTCCGGCTCAGGTACTACATTTCAAATATATCAAATCAGAATCCTCTATACAGGCTTTGTAAATCCTAATCTTTTCCTCAAAACTCCACAGGATCCAGTGGTTGAGGCAATAAATAACGCGGTGGACAAGTTAACCTTCTCGACGAATTTCCTCAACTTCTTGGCACAACATGCTCTTATCATGCAAGATGATTTGGTGACTCCTTCAGAGGATACAATCGATGAGCGGTCTTACCATTTTAATTCGTTACTCCTGAATCTAGGAAACACATTTTTGTACATGGTCAACACTTATATCATCGTCCCTACAGCGGATGACTATTCGATGAGCCTTGGAGCTGCAGCAACGGTTTGTGGTGTTGTCATCGGATCTATGGCTGTGGCTCAAGTATTTTCATCGGTTTATTTCAGCGCATGGTCCAACAAATCTTACTTCAAACCTCTTGTGTTTAGCAGCATCGCACTCTTTATCGGAAATTTGATGTATGCGTTGGCATATGATGCCAATTCCATAGCGCTTCTTTTACTCGGCCGTGTCTGTTGTGGGTGAGTTAAAAGTTCAATCATTTTCCTATATATCGTGTCAAAGAGGAAACCTTTTCCTCAACTGATTTCAACCCTTTAAATTTGCAGGTTGGGATCAGCAAGAGCTGTTAACCGGAGATATATCAGCGATTGTGTGCCTTTGAGAATCCGAATGCAGGCATCGGCGGGTTTTGTGAGTGCAAGTGCTCTTGGAATGGCTTGTGGCCCTGCGCTTGCCGGTTTACTCCAAATCAAATTCAAGTTTTACAAGTTTACATTTAACCAATCTACTTTGCCGGGATGGGTTATGGCTGTGGCTTGGCTGTTCTATTTGGTATGGCTATGCATTTCATTCAGAGAGCCGTTGCGTGACACAGAGGATGGAGAAAAAAACAATCGAAATGAAACAACATCAGGTCATTATTAATAGTAAAAGCTGTTTTTCTTTTCTGTCTGTAACAATTATTAACGAGTATTGAATGGATTCTTGGTTGATGCAGCGACAGATAGAGTAGAAAGTAGCAGAGTCGAGGAAGGTCTTCGATTGCCGTTGCTGATCACTTCAGGAATCAAGCCAGAAGATGAAGAGGAATGCGATGAAAGTGAAGAATCCCCAGAAGATTCTCACAAACCTGCAAATTCTTTCATAGAAGCATACCGACTCCTTACTCCATCTGTTAAGGTATCATTCATCACTTTTCTTAAACATCTGTTAAGACATTGATGAATTCTTGATAAAAAGTTCTCGGAATATTTCCTTTAAAGTTTTATCTGGCTGAAAGCTGTGTTGTGCGGTTCTGGTCGGCAGGTTCAACTGTTGATCTACTTCATGCTCAAATATTCGATGGAAATATTACTGTCAGAATCAAGTGTCATTACTTCATACTACTTTAGTTGGACAACAAGCTCTGTTGCCATCTTCCTGGCCTGCCTTGGCCTCACGGTGCTACCAATCAACATTTTGGTCGGAAGTTACATCAGTAATATGTTTGAAGACAGGTAATCTTTTGAATCCGAGCTCAAACCAAACCAAAAATATCATTCATTTTTTTGGTGACTGATTTGCAATTTGTGTCTCTTACAGGCAAATCCTTCTAACATCTGAGATCATCGTCTTCCTTGGGATTCTCTTCAGTTTCAATTTGTTTGTTCCATACACTGTACCTCAATACGTAATCTCTGGTCTCATAATGTTTGTTGCTGCTGAAGTACTCGAAGGTATAAACTAAACAAACCTCTGCGTTCTGTTTTAAAAGAACAACTGACTTATAATGACCCTTTTTGGTTTCTTTAGGTGTGAATCTATCGTTGTTATCGCGGGTAATGTCATCAAGGCTATCGAAAGGAACGTACAACGGAGGATTGCTCTCAACAGAAGCTGGAACGTTGGCTCGTGTTGTGGCAGATGCAACCATAACATTGGGAGGATATTTGGGAAGAGGCCATCTCCTGAATGCCACTCTTCTACCATCACTTGTCATCTGCATTGGCTCCATCGTTGCTACTTGTTGTACTTATAACTCACTCTATTGATTTTGGAGTTTTGCTACCAAATTTTACAAAATAGAATAAAACAGTGTGTATGATCGATCCTCTCTTTGATTTGATTATTTTTGTTGTTCTAATTCATATGGGTGTATATGTGTTTTATAATACATATAGTATGTATATTCGTATATATACGGTGAATATCAAATCCTCCATTTGTTGGAAATTCCAGTTTTGTGAGATTCTTTTTCTGAAGTATTGTAATAAATTCTCATATAAATTTATAAGTTTTTATTTGGTATCTGCTTTTATATACCAGTTAGTCCATGCACATCCATTTCTGGTTCTCTTGTTGAATCTGTAACTGTGTACTCTGCATGTTTTCTGAGCCAATTGGGTTATGTTGATATATCTGTTTATCTGACTTTGACATATACATAAATTAGATATTTTAATCTCATGTACCACCAGACCAAGACTAACATATTCAATTGTTTCACCATCTATGATTAACCAAAACCTTAAATCATACCAAAATTAAATGTTGGTGACATATATCGACATTTTAATTTAAATTAGATTTAAAGTCTTAACTGCTATGTGTCTTGGAATGTCCATTTGAACAATAGTATTCAGCAAAAAAAAAAAAAAAAA
>Ga0041059_1002275_pt1 | contig 14558 bp, 19 predicted proteins | sample AraColnosormetaG_FD_56232 | JGI IMG/M metagenome (GOLD analysis project Ga0041059, IMG submission 56232) | Arabidopsis roots microbial communities from North Carolina, USA - Col MF nosort | ecosystem: Host-associated > Plants > Roots > Unclassified | place: USA: North Carolina | collected...
TATAATGTTTGTATAGAGACAGACAAGGTTTCTTTGTCTTGTCCGTACTTCTACTTCAGACCCATTCCGGCTGAGACACAAAAACAAAAAAAAAAAAACTGAGACAAAGAACTCAATTCTCCTCTTCTTTTAGTCTGCCAATTGGTGTACTTCTCGTGTGTTAAGGTTTGTTCTTATTGTAGATGAATGATGTGTGTTGTTAATTTTGTTATGTTACTGCTTCACACATTACATGTGTTATGGTGATGAAACAACCTACATTTCAAGACTAGTTTTGAAGGTTGGCACCATTATCTTGAATATATTTATTTCCTTAAAAAAAATGGTTTTGAAATGAAGTTGAGCGGAAGCACACTAATCCTAGAATCGATCAATAGCATCGGGAAAGTGGTACAAAAAAAGAGACGAGAGAAATGATGGCCTAGAAACAAGTTTTAAAACAATATGGAGAAGGAAGTAATCTTTAGAGAAAACCCTACCTGAGAAAAGAAACTATCATGCTCAATTTAATATGCTTCGCCATCATTTGCTCTTATTTGCCTTCCCCACTTGTCTCTCTCTCTCTACACTCTTACTTTTCTTTTTGTCAAAAGCCCAAGGAAGAAGATGAAATCAACTAAACTTGGACATCCGGCTTTGGATTTGGATTTTGTAGAGTGGGAAATTGTAGTTTGTTGTGAAATCTAACAACAAAATATTTACCAAAATATAGATTTGCTTAAGTGAGATATGTAGTATTTTAATGAATTGCGTATTAATAGGTTAGGAGTAGTAAACTTTTTGTTTTTCTTGTTAACTCGTTTGAGCTACTTCCGGAATTGAAAAGAAAAAGAAGAGAGACATAGAGGTATGATTACAACCCCCAAAAGTAATGCAACCATTCACATTTCCTGCAGTATAGTTTTCTTTTAAAAAAAATATAAATAACCTGGTGTAAAATAAACAAAGAGAAGACACGATAAGAGACCTTTTTAACTTTTCACCGAAAAGCATAAGTAATAAACAGCACACTTAATTGACTTTTTACGCATATATGCATACATATATTGCTTTTCAATTACAAAAATAGAAAAGTACAGAACATTTAGCAAACTACCTCTGTATATATATTGATATCCTGTAAGAAAAATCTAAATATTATTAATATCACCTTTGAAACAAACCAAAAAAAGAAAGAAAGAAAGAAAGACATTTGTATCACCTGACGTGTGTGTGGACTGTGGGCTGAGATCATGTACTCATACAAGCATTCTCAGACTACCTATAGCAAGCGAGATTAGTGTCCTAATTCCCGGAGAATAAAGTTATATATATATATTCACCTAATTTTTTATTAGTATATGATATGCACATAAAGAACTGTTTATTTTTATGAAGAAAGTCATAATTCCACTTTAATCCTGCATGAATTCATGTGTGTTTTTAACTCTCACTCCATGGCACAATCTTTCATATTTGAAAAGCAGACAGAGAGAGAGAGCATTTGCAGCCGACAGTAAGGAACATTTTTGGGAGAAACACAAAAACATATTTGCAGTAACACAAAAAGAGGTTTACAACTTTATTTGGGGAGAAGAGATAGATAATAATAAGATCCAATGGGTGTTGTTACTGTTCCTGAGTCTAATAAGCAAAGTGTTGCTGCTAAAAGAGCGTTTCGTCCAAGTTCCAGTATCAGACACACTCCTCAATGGTACTCTTTCACTAACTCATCTCTTCTTTCCTCAAAATGTTGCTGATCTCTCTGTTGTTCCAGGCCTGTCTCGGACGTTACGAGTGACTTAACCATTGAAGTCGGCTCTGCGACCTTTTCCCTTCACAAGGTAACCAAATTCAATAAACTCAGAAGAAAAAAGAGAAACTGCTTTACACAAACTCGTTCTCTTTTGCAGTTTCCTCTCGTCTCTCGGAGTGGAAGAATCCGGAAACTTGTTCTGGAATCAAAAGACACGAACCTGAACCTAGCCGCTGTTCCAGGCGGCTCAGAATCGTTCGAGCTTGCTGCAAAGTTCTGCTACGGCGTTGGCGTCCAATATAACTCGTCCAACATTGCGGCGCTGCGATGCGTGGCTCATTACCTGGAGATGACAGAAGACTTGTCAGAGAAGAACCTCGAGGCGAGAACAGAGGCCTACCTGAAAGACTCCATTTTCAATGACATATCGAATTCGATCACTGTTCTTCACTCCTGCGAGAGGCTACTGCCTGTAGCTGAAGAGATCAACCTCGTCGGGAGGCTGGTCAACGCAATCGCTGTAAACGCCTGCAAAGAACAGCTAGCCTCTGGTTTGCTCAAGCTTGATCAGAGTTTCAGCTGCGGCGTCCCGGAGACTGCGAAACCTTGTGACTGGTGGGGTCGCTCTCTTCCCATCCTCAAGCTTGATTTCTTCCAGAGAGTTCTCTCCGCCATGAAATCCAAAGGTCTCAATCACGACATTATCAGTGACATCCTTATGAGCTACGCTCGCAAATCACTGCAGATCATCAGAGAACCGAATCTCGTCAAATCAGATTCCGATCTTCAGAGGAAACAGCGAATCGTCCTTGAAGCGGTCGTCGGGCTCCTCCCAACGCAAGCGAACAAAAGCTCGATTCCGATCTCGTTCCTCTCTAGCTTGTTGAAGACCGCTATAGGATCTGGCACCTCCGTCTCTTGCAGATCCGATCTGGAGAGACGGATCAGCCACCTGCTCGACCAGGCCATCCTTGAAGACATCCTTATTCCGGCGAACATCGGCGCCATGTACGACACCGACTCGGTGCAGAGGATTTTCTCAATGTTCTTGAACCTTGACGAGTGCGAGTACAGAGATGATGATGACGACGAGGAGGACGCGGTGGACGAGAGCGAGATGGCCATGTACGATTTCGAGGGGGCTGAGTCACCGAAACAGAGCTCCATCTTCAAGGTGTCGAAGCTGATGGATAGTTATCTCGCTGAGGTGGCTCTGGACTCGAGCCTTCCTCCCTCCAAGTTTATAGCACTCGCAGAGCTTCTCCCTGACCATGCTCGCGTCGTCTGCGATGGCCTCTACCGAGCCGTTGATATCTTCCTCAAGGTATAAAAGAGTCTGCTTTTGAGAATGAGTGTTGTATGATTTTGATTGCTGTGTTACGGTTTTGTATTAGGTTCACCCCCACATGAAAGATTCGGAACGTTACCGTCTCTGCAAGACAGTCAGCTGTAAGAAACTGTCGCAGGACGCAAGCAGCCACGCGGCGCAAAACGAGAGACTTCCGGTTCAGATTGCGGTTCAAGTCCTGTTCTACGAACAGACACGGCTCAAGAACGCCATGACCAGCGGCGGTGGCACAGGCGGTTCGAACCAAAGCCAGTTCTTCTTGTTCCCAAACCGCTCGGGAAGCGGGATGGCAAGCGGAGCCATCTCGCCGAGGGACAACTATGCATCAGTGAGAAGAGAGAACAGAGAGCTGAGACTAGAGGTGGCCAGGATGAGGATGAGGCTAACGGACCTGGAGAAAGATCATGTATCGATGAAGAGAGACTTCGTGAAGCCGCAGAGCAGGAGGAGGCGTTATGGAATGTTGAGGAAGCTCTCGAGAGGTCTGAACAAGTTGAACGCAATCGTTTTGAGATTTAGGAGCAGCCAAAGTGTTGCCAGTAGCGGTAAAAAGCATACGGAGGAGAAAACGAATTCGGAAAGACGATTCATGTTTCAGAAGAGAAGATGTCACTCTGTTTCTTGACTTGCTTGCTTCTTCTTCTTCTACTCTTTTGTAATATTTCTTTAACAAAGAAAAGACGAGAGTGAATTTGAGTGTGTAAATTTGTAATTTACAGATTCTAGAGTTGCATAATACATTCCCAAGTGTGTAAAGCTTGTCTTGTATATACTGTTCGTTGATGATGATATATTGATATGGATCAAGAAGACCCTTAACGGAAAACATTTTGTTCTAGTTTTGTTTCCAGCTCAATGGGGCAAGAATTAAGTCTTGATCCCTTTGTCACTTTTCTAGGCCTTTTCTAGTAGGCCTATATATTATATCTCATTGCGCTCAACGGCCCACTACAAATCTTCCGGAGTATATTAGACGTGAAAAAAACTGTGAGATTTTTTTTACTCACGGGCCTAATCTTTGCTTTATAGGTACAGAGAATTTGCACTATGTCAAGTGTCAACGCCTTGTGATGACAGGAAAAAAAAAAACAGAATATAATCTACGACCTACATAGAAGAACTATGGACGTCGAGATTTGAACTAAAAGAATCTAATTAACATGACTGGTCCTTGCGTTTGCCACGTCGTTGGATCCCCTCGACAAGGTAATATATCTACCTTACCTGTGAGATATTTTGTAAGGGAATATATACATTAATGACAAATATCTTGAAAAAAGAGAGGATGAAATCAAGTCTTGGTTTGGAATTTGGGTTGGTGATTCCACAACTCAATTGCTGTGACCACACTAGAAAAGTATTTTGGCTCCCTCTCTAACAGGTTGGCCAAAACGTACCTAGATGTAATGAAAATAACTATATAATTACTACTTTATTAATCTGTAACAAAAACAAAAAGCCTATGTTTTTTTTTTATTAGATGACATTTTTAAACACCACACCAGTCAACACCAGATTTTTGCTTTTGACCTTTGTATATTATTATCATTTTAAATTATACGTTTGAATAACTAACTTACAAAAAAAAAAACAATAAATTTCAGCTTTTTGTCCATAAATTTATTCCAAAGAAAAACTACTATATATTGTGATGTATAAACAAATGTCAAGGGTATGTGATGCTGCTGCCTGTCGCAGACCGAAAGCGACACAACTTACCTTTTTTGATAACATACCAAACTATATAATTGATCGCGTTCATTTTCCGAAAATATATGCCGAATGCGGCGGGGCTATAAATAATAGTTTGATCGATCGGCTTGTTTATCATCCATACTCAAGGCCTCGAATTAACACTTCTTTGTCACATCGTCGATGGAACGAGTAAGAGATTTGGCATCGGAGAAGGCGGCTGTGATATTCACGAAGAGCTCGTGTTGCATGTGTCATAGCATCAAGACTCTCTTCTACGAACTCGGGGCGAGTCCTGCCATCCATGAGCTTGACAAGGACCCGCAAGGCCCTGACATGGAACGGGCCCTCTTCCGGGTATTCGGGTCTAACCCTGCTGTCCCTGCGGTTTTCGTAGGAGGAAGGTACGTCGGCTCAGCTAAAGACGTCATCTCCTTCCACGTGGATGGCTCCCTCAAGCAGATGTTAAAGGCCTCTAACGCCATATGGTTGTGACTACATATCATCACGCTTCTTACTATCATTTATTCTACACACACTAGTTCATATTATGTCATCTCGTGAATAATACATACATATATTTATCTAAGCTTGCATGAATATTGAATTATACTTTTAGTAACCATATATATAGAAGATTATGCATGCTCCGATGCTCGTGGAGATTAATTATCAGTTGATACGGAGAAACTAGACTGTAATCAATCATCACGTAAAGATTTCTGTTAATATCGGAATATCATCTGGATTTAGCATAATATCTTCCGATTATAGAAAAAAATGTACGTAGTATAATACCTAACCGATATACAAATGAATATCGAACGTAACTATGCTATAACTAGTATATATATGATCGTTTTTGAATCAAACATAAAAGAGAATCTCGCTCATGAAAAGATTACTACACCCACAAAACAATCGAAAAGTAAGCCAAGAATGACGCAGCAGAGTTAACATATGCGTGTGATTCACGCGTGCGTCCGGCAAGAAAGACATTTCGAGAGAAGTGAATCAAACATTAGTGTAAGTGTGAAAGAAGAATATATAAAAAAGAAAGATGGAATAATTTTCTTTGGCAAGTTGGTGTTGGCGGAATCACCATGTACGATGCATATTGTTGATACATATATATACATGTTTATCACCGAAAGGTCCAATCTTTTTCATTTATCCTCACTTTGCGCAATGACTCAATCAAAGGAGATATGTTGAGAGAATCCGTTAGATTATAAATTGACAAGCCTCTTTTCTTTTTCTAGGGGTATTAATCATGCTATATTTCTTGTCACATTGATTTGAATATCAGCAGTTTAAGAAAATCGCTTAGCCAAAAGTTATTAAGAAATCGTCTGATTTCTATCATTGTTGTAATCAATTTGATAAGCTAGCTTCAACTTTCATATCTATGTTAGTGTTTCAAAATTACTATCATATGCATTCCGTTCATACTTATTTCATCAATTAGTCCATGCATGCATGTGCTTATTATTTAGATTAATTATATTTATGTCACTGGCAATGCGTATACTATTATTAACCCACAAAAAGGTGAAACTGATTACAATTTTTCGAATCGTATTCGTAAATTACTAATCAACATGTTATGACGATCAAAACAACTGCAGCGTTACCGTAGAAATAAAAATAAATTGAATAACTTAGAAGTGAGAGTAATGTTTGCAACTTGTGCAGTCAAACAGAATATAAATAAGAAGAAAAATTCTCAAATAGGCATCTGATATTTTATCTTTCCTTTTTGATATTTTCTTAGAAATAAACTACATTTTAAATGGTCTTTTCTTTCTAATTAGCAAGAAAAAAACACACTCGAAAGACTCACTCCCTTCCTATAAATAGGCGAGCAAATGTCAAGCTTTTTACATACTCAAAACAAAACAAAACATACATCAAAACGCTAAAGTTTAAACCCCTAGCCATCATCAGATCTTCAGACTTCTGAGGATCATGGACAAAGTGATGAGAATGTCTTCAGAGAAAGGAGTGGTGATCTTCACGAAGAGCTCATGTTGTCTCTGCTACGCCGTTCAAATCCTGTTCCGTGACCTTAGGGTTCAACCAACCATCCACGAGATCGACAACGACCCGGACTGCCGTGAGATCGAGAAGGCTCTTCTCCGGCTCGGCTGTTCCACGGCGGTTCCAGCTGTCTTTGTCGGAGGCAAGCTTGTTGGCTCCACCAATGAAGTCATGTCCCTTCACCTTAGTGGCTCTCTTGTCCCATTGATCAAACCCTATCAGTCCATCCTTTACTAGCAAAATTAAACCAACTCAATATATAATATCTAATTATTAGCTAGTGAGAATAAACACAGTTACAGCTAGAGTGTGAGCTAGCTAGATATTCAGTGAGGACTTCGTCTGAATTAATGTTTATCGTTTGTATGTTCTATTGTTTAGCTTCTCTCGTGTTTCAGTTTAGTTAATCAACTGGTGTATGTTGATGTATGACTCTCTGTTTATGCTAATGAAAATAGTATTGAAACTTTTACATTTTTTCCCACACAATTAGTAACGATCTCTTGTGTATGTTGAGTAATTTAGGGCTTTCCATATAATAAGGCAAGAAACCGTTTATACTTGTCTGTTTTTAACATGGTATCAGAAGGAGGCTACACACAAACCATTTTCTTATTTAGAAATATTCACATACACTGACAGTAGCTAGAATAAAAATGTGAATGGCCAACACATGCATGAACTCGTCTTCTAATTATCAAGATGTAATGTATAAGTTGGCTTCATCATTATTAGTTAGACCTATTGATAGTTAACATTATATCGGGCGATATACAGATTTAGCCTTTGTGATGTTGTGTTTAGAGCGTACTTTTGAATCAAGGATAAATCAGTGCCCATTAGAGTATATATAAATCGAATGTGAAAAATATTAGATCAGAATAGACTTAATTAGTCTCCACCATACAAATTTGGTAAGAAGAAAAACAATGATAAGATACCAGTGGCCTAATGCAACTAAAGCAGTTTGAGGAAGAGGATGGAAGATCTTTCGCGGTCCAAGTATATCATGGCTACACAAAATCACTGCTCTTTTTGCGTTCCTTTATTCTTGAGTATCTTCACGTTTAATTTACTATTATTTTCTAATGAAAAATTGTACACCTTTTTATATATATGAACTCTTTGTTTTTTCGTTAGTTGCTCGTGTAGTAAATTAAACATATATGCTCATAATCAATAAAAACATACAATGTTAGAAGAAAAAAATACAATTTTTTTTACTAACGAATCATATGAATAGTTGTTTTATATACGGTACATTAACGATCCTCTCATCAGCTTTATAGATAACGAAGCATATTATTCTCCTTAGTTCCGCTTTTTATCACTTGAGATTAAACTCTACTCACAGGTTTAAGCACGTAAATTAGTTACTAAATAATGGATTTGACATTTACGCTTTGCATGCTTATATATGTTACCCATAATTATTTCCCTTTAGTTACTTAAAGTTACCAAAATCAACTACTTCAAGATTCTCCAATCAAAAGAAGCGTGTAAAAGCCTCTATAGTTATATAGTAGTATATAGACCTTGAAGATTTCTTTTTGAAGAAAATATGATTATACTGAGTTCAAAAGGTCGAAAAGAAATAATAAAGGTAGAATCCCTTTACATGATGTGTGGAACAACTTTTCTTGACCTCCAACTTCTTGGGATCGTGGGAAATATATAGGAGAATCTAATCGGAAGTTGTACAGAACGTGTAAGAACTAAGAACCATATTCACTTTGTTGTCATTGTTATAAGATTCAAGATTCTTTGACCGGCGCGTGAAAAAAGCATCCACCTATAGGCTCAAGATTCGTGTCCAAGAAAATATCGAGAACCGATGATTACTTGGAAAGTGGACCATTTTTTAAAAAATCAAAAATTAAAAAAGGAACGTAGCTCATGCGAATAGTTTAGTCCACCAAAGTGAAATGGTAGAACATTTGGTTTCAGTTTAGTTGTGTGTATTTTTATTAAAGGCTTCAGAATCAATTTCGATTTTTGAAAAATGAGTTTTTATAGCCATGTTAGTATGTTACGAGGATGGAAAAGCAACCTAGCTAGATTATCTTGTGATATGTGTTATTGTTCAAGAGAAGTAGGGGCAGTAGTTGTCGAGATCATGTTATTAGTGTCGCTGGAATGTTAGATATTGCCCATCCTGTCTCTTTTTCCCCATCGTGCCCTAAAAGTCAAACTATGCATGGTATTAGCTAATCTTGAATAGGTTTAATTCAGTACGGAAACTCTAATTGAAAACTACCTTCATGGAGTAATAGTTATCGAGGAACGATGATGAGGTATTAGTGGAGATAAGCAGATTTGGACTCAATATCAAAAATTAATGGTGGGATCCATTTCCGTTTCACCTAATATACATAGTGGCAAACAAAAAACAAATATAAGAAGAAAAGATTCAGTATCGAGCATTCTAGCTATGTCGGTAACGTGACAAAGTCCTTTTTTTCGTTTGTCTGTTTCTTTAAAGTTAATCAAATCGGCCAACGCTGCCTCAACAACGAGCTTCCTTTTTCTAACGTCCCTAATTTGCCACGTCCATTTTCTGGACTAGTCCCGGTTTAAAAAATCTTCAGAGATGTATTCGTGGTCAACTTCATTAACTCTTTCTCTTGAGCCCTTCATTAGTTATGATCTTATTTACTTTTTAAAAATCTAACCAAGTACTGTATATTATATATGTGGTAGCCAAAATATTATGTTAAATTCTAGGCTAATCCGATATATCAAGAAAAATCAATATATAAAAATGGAGAGCTATTTTTCACGAGTTAAGTGAGAGAGATGAGTAAAGAAAGGCACGGGAAGGTGAAGAGAGTGTAGGTTTCCAGCTTCTTCCCCAAGAAATAAAATGTATTTGACTTTGTCTAAGCAAATATGTCGTCACTTTAACGTCATTCATTACCTAGAATGCAATTAAGATATGGCTTTTACATAAGCCACCAAATTTGGTTTTGTTGCCCCAAAATATCCCAAGAAAAGATCAACTTCTTCTTCTTACCAAAACTGTCGGCGTCGTCTCCTCTAAGCTCCTCCCATGGAAGCAGAAGAAGGTCATCAGCGTGACCGCCTCTGCGACTATTGCGACTCCTCCGTGGCTCTTGTCTACTGCAAAGCTGACTCCGCCAAGCTCTGCCTCGCCTGCGACAAGCAAGTCCACGTCGCCAACCAACTCTTCGCCAAACACTTCAGGTCACTTCTCTGCGACTCCTGCAACGAATCTCCCTCTTCCCTTTTCTGCGAGACTGAAAGGTCTGTTCTTTGCCAGAACTGCGACTGGCAACACCACACCGCCTCTTCCTCCCTTCATAGCCGCAGACCCTTTGAAGGATTTACCGGCTGTCCCTCCGTGCCTGAGTTGCTGGCCATCGTTGGCCTCGATGACCTCACTCTCGATTCCGGATTGCTTTGGGAGTCACCTGAGATCGTTAGCCTCAACGACCTTATTGTTTCGGGCGGGTCGGGTACTCATAACTTCCGGGCCACGGATGTTCCTCCTCTGCCTAAGGTATAACTTGCTCTGTTTTTTTTCTCGAGCCAATTGCTCGGTTTTTATATTTCTCTGAAATGTTTTGAAATGCTCCAGAATCGTCACGCCACCTGCGGGAAATACAAAGATGAGATGATCCGACAGCTCCGTGGACTATCCAGATCTGAGCCTGGTTGTCTGAAATTTGAAACCCCAGATGCTGAGATCGATGCCGGGTTCCAATTCCTAGCGCCGGATTTGTTTTCTACATGCGAGCTGGTAATAGAGACTGCTATTGGTTGTGTTTTCTTGTGCTTGTCAAATGATTTTCCAGCTTATAAATCTCTCTTGTCAATATGAAGGAGAGTGGACTGAAATGGTTCGATCAGCAAGATCATGAGGACTTTCCATATTGCTCTCTGCTAAAGAACTTGTCGGAGTCAGATGAGAAACCTGAGAATGTAGACCGAGAGTCATCGGTGATGGTTCCCGTTTCCGGCTGCTTAAACCGATGTGAGGAAGAGACTGTGATGGTTCCGGTTATCACTAGTACAAGGTCGATGACACATGAGATCAACAGTCTTGAGAGGAACTCTGCTCTCTCTCGCTACAAAGAAAAGAAGAAGTCTCGAAGGTAAACAAGCTAATTTAAAAAGTGAGACACCACCAATAGGATTGGGATTTGAATCATGTGTTGATGAAACAGGTACGAGAAACACATCAGGTATGAATCACGCAAGGTTCGTGCAGAAAGCAGGACAAGAATCAGGGGACGTTTCGCCAAGGCAGCAGATCCATGAATGATGATGAGGTTACTTTGATAATCAAAAATCTTTTGTATTAATCGAATCATATAGTGTGTATGATCAGATAAGTTTTTGTATTCTAAGCTTAGGAGTTATCACTGTATATCGACCACACTCTCAAAATTGTCACTTAAGAATAGTTTTTTTTTTGTTTTGCCTCCGATTCCTAATTTGCCAAAGGGCAAGCATGGACGAGCACAGAACAAAACATGGTTCACAGTTATATACAATCTCAAGACAAGCAAGCAGCAAAAGAACTTGTTGTAATGTTAGAAAGTGAGATTGGACCCATTAAAGATCCATGGAGCAAGAAGGGCTTGATGTAATTGATATTATGGGCTCAAGTTGTAACATAGTAAACCCAATATAGGTTGGCATGTTTGGGCCATTTTCTTTTAAAGCCCAAATATAAAAGCGTCTCTTCCCGATGGCCGGCGAAACAGAAATTCCGCTGCCGTCGCAGCTTTCACTCTTGTTTTTTTATTCAGATGAAATTGGATGGCCGATGAAGACAAACATCCAAAGGCATGGGCTCGCGGCAACAACTATTTGCAATCTACCAATATATAATAATCTGAGGCAGTATAAAAATACAAAAAAAAATGACAACACTTTTTGGCAGATCATTCCTGCTACGATGAATCTGTCCCAATGATAATCTGAGAAGTAAAGTAAGTTTTGGTTGAACAAGGAATCTGGAGTGGGTTTTACTTGTTGAGCAATCAGTAAGCACTAAATCATGTATCAGAGTTGTGGTTATATTCTCTATGTTCTTCTTAGAATTCAAATATGAATCTGACTTGGAGTTCTTTATTTTAATGATGGTTAATTTTACTGTTAATATTTTTGGATTTGAACATTTGGTGAAGAGTGGTTGCAGCTTGAAGCAATTTTGCATCTCTCACTCTTCGTTTACTGTTTGTTGACGTTGAAGATTAGGCCCCAACAAACTTGTATATAAGAGCCCTTCTCTGTTTATTCTCCTGTCTTAAGAGCGCTAAATCCCTTGGAGACATCTTCACCACACTGTTCAGAGATCTGTCATGGGCCCCGGAGGACCAGGAGGACCCGGAGGACCAGGGTTCTTGCCACCGGGAGGACCAGGCTTCTTCCCACCCATTGGTGGTTTCTTTTCTGGGTTCTCCGACATGATATGTTCCTGGTAAAGACATTCTCTGTTTTGCTATGTGTTTTGTAAAGAGTTAAGTGGTTAGTCTGACTGTGGAATCTTGCAGTCTATCTTGTCTGTGCTGCTGCTGGCTGCTACGAGATTGCTTTGGCGGCCCACCGCCACAAGGACCGCCACTTCTGCCACCCTATTATTGACCACATCTGACTCCATTGGTCACTCGAATAATATTAAAGCTATCTCTGTATAGGATATTGCAGATGTTTGTCAAATTCAATCTTAAATATAATAATTCAAATGTCTCAATTTCTGCTCTGTGTGGATATATATTACCCAAAAAACGATCAAATTAATTATCAGAGAAATGAAATCATAGTCTGGAACTACAATCACTAGCAACACAATGCAACAACAACAACAACAAACACAATCTACTGTCTTCGATTCTTGACTCTTCTCTTGTATGGACTTGCCAAGACTTTTGAAACTATGTACACACACTTCTAAGACGAGGCCAAACCAGTCTTCTCTTTCAACATGATACAACTAAATAAACACGGAGTCACAGGGTTTGATGGAATTAATCATTCACATGCTATCTTGGTGTCGAAACTGCTGAGGCAAATGGTGAAGGCCTGGAAGGCAGAGATAGGGTACTGATAATCCATTGTGAACACATCTTTTCCGACTTTTCCAAACTGGAGAATCACGTTTTCGTGCTCAGGTCCTGCAGGTCCATTCTCAGGAGCAGCTACCAGCTGAAAGTTTTTGACGGAAGCAACTGTGACTCTCCCATTGAAGTTGAGGCACCAGCACTGGAGCTGTTCGTGCCATCTGGGCGCTTTGTTTTTCAGGACAAGCAGTCCTTCCTTCTGAGCAGCAGATGATGGACCAGAAGGGAGACTCTCTGCACGAATTGATTTCGACCTGAAGAAGGAGAATGAGGGGAAACTATCAAGATTGCTATGGACAAGTTCCGTCTGAGTTGGAGCTGTTCCTCCAGGTTCTACAGCTGATGCAGGGATGGCATCCATGACACACTGCATCCTCCTCGGTCCTCTGGTATGATACGACAATGTTCACAATTAGCAAAAGCCATATTAAGCAACTACCGTTTTATCTCACAATGTATCTGTAAGCAAGGAGATAAATCACCTGGAACCCAAGACGTTAAGCTCATATGAGATATGTGCTACAGGATAGTTGCCAGATGGAATTCTCGGGCTCACTTGTTTCAAACTGAGAAGTCTGCTTGAACGGGTTCTGGTAACCTGAGTTCCAGGATTCGTCGGCTGAGCGTCATAGACAGTGAACTTGGTCCCCAGAAAGTTAGATCTGAAAGAAAGTTAAGATAAGAGAAAGGTTATGGCAAATATATGAAAAAACCATGGGGTCAATCTGTAGCTAAGTACCTAAGCTTTCCGATATAGGTATTGCTTCCTCGAGAGACATCATCGCAGTTTAAGGAGATGATGTAGTCAGTGCAAGTTGGCCTCCGAAACCTCTTGGCAGCAAGAAGGAACTTTCCATCATCATTTGAAGCTGCTGCTGGACCAGAAAAAGTAAACCTTTGAGTGTTATTCAGAAAGAGATTAGGTATGCAAAGAGAAAAGAAGAAGCATCTGTTAGTTTCACCTTGGTTTAACCCGAGGTATAGATAGTAGGTTTGATTGCTGCGGTTTCTCATAATATAGCATTGAACAAGTGATCCTCTAGGACCCGGCTAAAAGGAAGTAGGGAAAAACGATTAGCCTGGATAAGCACACAAGTCATTTATAAAGTAAAGAGAGAATGTGATGGGATACTCAACCTGTTTGAGGGAGATAGGAAAAGTGAGTTTGCTAGAAAGCTCAGGAACTCTGACGATCTCTTTGACGATTTCTCGCCAGTTCCTGCAGACACCAGCGCAAGAAACAACATTTTTCCTAGACGGCCAAGTGTCTTCGGATTGCTCAATCCTCATAAGAACATCTCTCAGGAGCTCCGGAGGCATACTAGCCCAGCAGCTCTGCTTGAAAGCATCAACAGGAACAGAAGTATCCTGAACAACACGTTGAGACCTGGATCTACCATACCCGAATCTGACATCGAATCCCTTTCTGGATATACTCCCAAGCTCTCCTCTCATGTCCTGAATGAGACTCTTGAAGGACATGGCTCTGAATTCTAACTAATAACGAACTAGAAGCAGTCTCTATATATTTCTTGGTAATGCACCTAATTCAAAGTTGCAGACTTTTTCAAGAACCCTAATAAACCCACATTCGGAACGAACGAGATCTCAACGAACTAAAACACAAGCTCCTCCAAATTATTAAAAAAAAAAA
>Ga0041059_1002276_pt1 | contig 14554 bp, 12 predicted proteins | sample AraColnosormetaG_FD_56232 | JGI IMG/M metagenome (GOLD analysis project Ga0041059, IMG submission 56232) | Arabidopsis roots microbial communities from North Carolina, USA - Col MF nosort | ecosystem: Host-associated > Plants > Roots > Unclassified | place: USA: North Carolina | collected...
TTTTTTTTTTTTTTTTTTTTGGGCACAAACTAATGAGGATTTGTACAAAAGCTAAATGAAAAGAGCTACAAAACTAAGCCCATAGACATATATCTCATGAAGCCACTCCAGATCACCTGATGCTACATCAAACTAAGAATGGTTTTAATTAATATATGGGCCTCAGCTGAGGAAACAAAAGCCCATTAATTTGCTTCAATATTGGTTTACCCGTTTATTCTACATGCCACGTGGAAGAATATGAGTGGTCACGATATTATAAAATGCGTCAAGGTAAACAACAAATAACAAACTCGTTTTCGAGCAAAAAAACTTTGAAGATTGATTTGAAGAAGAAAGCTCTCTCTCAGGTTCTTGTTCTCAACCAGACATTGATTTCTTCGATTTGCATATTTCCCTTCTTCGTCTTACGAATTTTACTTCCTTTAGCGATGGATTTGATACTACGTTGACTTTTATCTTCCTTTTGGAAATGGCAGCGTCGTCTTCTCTTCTTCTTCTTCTTCACTGTCCCACCTGCAATTTCTACTTTGACTCTTCCTCGTACCTTAAAAGATCGAGACTTTCGAGCTATAGTTCGATTATCTCTCGTGGGTCTCCTTTGTTTGTCTCTAGCTTTGGATCTATGACCGTTAAAAGATTCTCTAGCAGAGTCGGAAGCAGGAGCAATGACGGTAACGAACAATTTGGAGCGTTGGAGCAAGAATCTTTCATCAACAACTCATCGGAGATACGGAAAGACTTGGTCACCGGCGGTGGGATTGAAGCCATTGTTAATCGTCTGGTTAGTTAATGGAAATCTCATTCATGCACGCAATGTGTTCGATGAAATGTTTCTTCAGTATCAATGTGTGTTTCTTTCTGACCGGTTTTAATTAATGATGACAGAGCAAATGGGTTGTGTCTGTTCTATTTGGTTCAATCATTCTTTTGCGACATGATGGTGCAGCCTTGTGGGCAGTCATTGGATCGATTTCGAATTCTGCTCTCTCTGTAGTTCTTAAACGTATACTTAACCAAGAGAGGCCTACTACAACATTGCGATCTGATCCCGGGATGCCATCTTCTCATGCTCAATCCATTTCTTTCATATCTGTCTTTGCTGTTTTATCCGGTAAGCAGCTTAAGCTGTTCACTACTCATCGTTCGCTATCGTGGAACTGTTTACAACGGATTCACTCGAGTCGTGTTTTCTGCAGTTATGGAATGGCTTGGAACCAACGGTGTGTCTTTGTTTCTTAGCGGCTTAATCCTCGCATTGGGTTCATACTTTGTAAGTCTGTTATAACAAGTTTCACCTAATTGATTCAAGCTTTTCATTCATATATGAAATCATTTAGTTGCCATTGATCTCACACTCTCTGCACTATCACAGATACGGTTAAGGGTTTCTCAAAAACTGCACACAAGCAGTCAAGTGGTGGTGGGTGCCATTGTTGGTTCTCTTTTCTGCATCTTATGGTACACAATGTGGAATTCGCTTCTTCGTGAAGCCTTCGAGGCATCTCTATTAGTGCAAATATCTGTATTTCTGTTTGCAGCTACATTTGCGCTAGCTTTCGCAGCGTACGTTGTACTTAACTGGTTCAAAGACGAGAGATAAGCAATACCAAGCTTTACTTATAAAGCTTAAAATTGTTATCCCTCAAATTCTTTTCAAAATATCGAAATGAAGGATTCAGAGCCCGTTTGTTAAAATCAAGATTTTAAAAAATAAGGTTTCTTTAAGATGTAAGCAAGGCAAGCACCTTACACTAGAGCTAACATTGAATGTTAATAAGAACCAAACCGAACCAAATATTAGTGACTGTGGCTGCCACTCATCAGTATGCCACCGCAAGAAAAATGTGTTTGCAGCTACTCGGAGCTATACATCCTCTTGAGAACAGTTAAAACAATAACCAAATATGTATATATTTCTATTCACAAGGCGTACGCTAAACGTCCTGTATCTTTATTTCTCTTGCTTGCATCAAACCCACTACGTATACAAGAGACTTACTTAATCATTCATCCTTAAGAGATACTTCAGATGATGGTTTGGCTGCAGGAATGTAAGACCATGCCAATGCCGCGCTTCCTAGAGTAATGGTTGCTGCAATTGATCCCCAAATCCATCTCTGCCTCTTCTTTCTCTTCTGCCTCTCTCGTCGTGCCACCTCTGGTATCAACAGAGTTGTGAGATTAGATTTTTATTATACGATAGAAAATGACAATGGATAAATTTGGTGAATGAGAGTGATTTTCTACTACCTATGGCTTCTTGGTTTCGTTGAGACATCTCTCTGTTCACGGCCTCGTAGTAGTGTAGACGGTCAGACAACCGTGTGATTTCAAAGTTCTTAGTTTCGAGCATAGATTCCATCTCCATCTCTACCTCGGCCTTTGCCATACCTCTGCCTAAAGAGTCAGAGACAAACCTCGCAATCTCGAGTTGACAGCGTAGTTCTTCTGATAGATTCATGTTGTTGGTGGAGGCGGTAGGATCAATAGGAACGAACAGACCCACCTGAGCCATCTGCTCACGGAGTCTCTGCCAGTGAATTTGCATCTGCTCCAAAGCCTCCTCTGTCTGTTTTCTCTTCTCGATTTCCATTAGTAAACTCAGCCTTATCTCACTTAATTCAGATTCGATGTTATTAACTGAACTCTGCATTCCACTGTCGGTTGATAGTTCTGAAAAACCAAGAAATTAGATGGATTACAAAATACTAAATAGTTCCGAATCATAGAGTCGAGTTAAAGCTTAACTTTCAGGATACTTTGCAGATACTCATCAAGGGAAATGAATAATGCATTAATCATCATGATTTGGAAAGATAACTCATCACTTTCAAATTTCAATATATCCAGAAGAAAACAAAATTCCAAAGCATGACAAGGCGCTACTACTGCATATTAAAGAAAGAATACCCTCAAATGCTCAAAGGTTAAAAAGAAGGGACTCTAAAATGTGACTAATCATATTATCCTGGGAACGTTAAGATCATAAGCATTGACAGCCATCTCATAAGGAAATGATTAGTAAGAGAATAAGATTTAGATAAGTACCATCCCAAGCATCATAAAACTCTCCCACAGGTGTGGCAAGTCTTTGTGAACTTTCGTCCCCAGCATCACCCTCTACGTCTGTGTTACTTGTGAAGCTTGCTGATTCACCTGGGTCATAGAAATCTTCTGACTCACTCTCCTTGTCTGTTTTAATAGGGACTGGCTCAGACAGACCATTTACCCGTTCTAAACCATTAGCAGCGTTATCCAACTCTGACTTCCCATTCCCACTTTTCCCATCAAGCGGACTCCAATTTCCAACAGGACCATCAACAATACCATCAAAATTATAGTTTCCAACCGTACGAGCATGAACTCCATTGGAATAATCATCTTCAGTAACCTCAGTGATAGGAAACGAGAAGGAAGTGGACCTCCTCCGAGGGGAAACCTTTACATCTGTTTCAGCAGTAATAGTTTCCTCTTCCAGCGTCTTCTGGTGGGAAGAAGACACAACATTAGCCTCAGAAGAGCTTTTAAGAAGACGTGGAGGTCCACGTGATTTGTGGTTGATGATATAAGGCGACGGTGGGAAAGACGATGGCGAATTAGGAAGCGGAATCGCATCAGGTGTGGCGTAGAGAGCAGGTGACATCAGAGGACGAGTAACTGTCCTCTCATTAGGTAATTTACCTTTACCTTTCTCCAGTTTTGATATCGGTGGCTTTGAATAAAACAAATTAGTTGTGCTTGGAACACTCTCGACAGACGTGGAAGCCCCTGGCTCTAGCATTCTATCCAAAGCAATAGCAGAAAAAGTAGGCATGGCTCTGCAATCATTCAAGTATCAAATTAGTAATAAAAAAAAACCGAAACCACAAAGAGCGTTTCTTCATTTCAATCGAATCAGAAATCAACCAACAATGGTCATTCGCATAAGTGAGAATTAGCTATTGGGAAGGTACAAAGCAAACACCGCGTGCTCAAACCACAATCATCGGTATACCTAAACAAAACTTGATTCAATTCTCGCACGAAAAAAAGAAGCTAGCAAAATCAAATCACAAATCTGATAATCTAGAAGCTAACAATAGGTCAAGCCGATGAAAATGAATCGAATCTCTCGAGATTCAGACCTACCATAACGAAAATTTCCAGAAATTTCACCGAAACAACAAACAGAGAAAGGTGAAAACATCAAATCCGGAGGCGTAAGAGAAGGATTTACCTCGAGCGCGAAGGAGATCTCCACGGAAGAAAGCTGAGGAAGATTCAACGGTGAGAGATCGAGGTTATACGGAAGTAAGACGACGGCGGAGAAGATAAGAAGAAGCGTGATACGACATCGTTAAGAGGAGAGGAGGGAAGAAGAAGAAGAAGAAGAAGAAGAAGAAGAAAACCTCTTCTCCAAGGCTTTTTTTATCTCTTCTCAGCTTTGTATCTCCGCAAATATTTGAAACGCTCTGTTTTTTTTTTTTCTTCTTCTTTGCTTCTTCCTCTATTCTTGGCGACCCATTTTCTGATTTTCTTCGTTTTATTTTTATTTTTTTAAAACGTGTCTTTGGGAGACATTTGGAAAGACGGATATAACCTTTGACGGTAAGAGTTACAGCAAAGGACGGCGCTATACAATGAAGGGGTACTTTGTGTAAATAAATCGACGGTAGGGTTTCGTGAAGTGGTCGAAACGACGTCGTCCAAGGGATCTTGTTTAAGTGGGGTCACATCTCGAATATTCAGAAACGTCACTAAAACGGTGACGTGGCCTAAAAAGCAAATTAACCCATGGCCCAATTTTTGTCTGTTCACGAATCTGTAAAGCCCATTTTGAAAACGATTTTAAAAGTCTTTTTTTATTTTCTTGTCTTCGTCAAATCTGGGATTTTGATAATATTTTTAGAGCCAGGTTTTTCTTAAACGTGTTACGTGACCCATGTGAACACGCTTTTAATAAAGAGCGAGTATTCAAACTTGGTTAACAATATAGTTTTAAAAAAAAACTGGTCTTCACAAGAAATATGAGACTATGATCATATCTATTTTTTTCTCCTTAATATAATAATATTTTATTCGTAACTTTATTTTTTGATGAAAAGGGAAAATCAAATATGCATCTGTTACTGGAAATTTTGAATTTTTCTTCACTTTATTTTGAATTTGTTCTCACTTGATTTTGAATTCTTAAAATAAAAGCTAAGGTGGGAAATGAAGAATATAGAACATGATTCAAAGATATCAGCTCTGGGACCGCTTCTATATTAGCAACTACTACGAATTGATTCAGTTCATATAACATATCCTTTTAAATAAGAAAACCAAAATCAACTTTTTGATCATATATTAAAGTCAAGACCCTTGAACTTATCTTATTCTTCACGGAATCTCCATGAGAGTGTACAAAACACTCATCAATTCGTGCAAAAATGACTAATACATTGTTTGATGCATCTTTTCGAATCGAATCAAGGATTGTTTGGCTTTCTCATAGATTATATATTTGGAAAAAAAAGACGATATACAAATCTTTTATTCATTTTCCTTGACGAATCTATCTGTAATGAATCACTGGTGCGTTAGAACTCGGATCCCACACACCTCCTTCTCTCACATACTCCATATACCTAGCAAACTCTGGTTTCGCCGTTGCTAAACTCTTCTTCTTCGCCGTATTCTTCTTCTTTCTTTGAAAATGAACGTCAAAGAAACTAAACAAAGGATGAACAGAACCACCGGTTGGTTTCGCTGTCGGTGTCTTCTTCACTTCTTGAACCGGGTTTCTTGAATGACCATAAACACTAGCCGGAACGCTAGAGACCCTCTTCAGTCTCGCTTCTTCATCGCCGAGCTTTTCGTAGCCACCATGGATTTTCCTTGTGCTCATGGCTCTAAACATGGTGTGATGTGGTGTGGAAAAAAAGTGGAGTTCCTTTGTTTGTGTTTTAGGTGAGTTCTTGAAACTTTCTTCGTGATGGTGTTGATTTAAGTAGTAGGACAAGTTTGCTTTGTGATATGAAAAGGAAAATAGTAGATCTGTTTGACTTTTATTTTAATTATTGTTGTGTGTATGAGATCTCCAACTAACTAAATTAAATTTTTGTATATGTAATTAATAAAGCATGTGTTAGTGTTACACCCACATGATGTATACATCTTCTTGTTCGTCCCTATTAAATCGCCGGTCAAATGTGTGTTTATGCTGACTATTACGTCTACATCTTTTAGACAAATCAAATGGACAATGGCTTTAGAGTTTAGACTAATCTTCTTTGTCTGATCCATATCTAACAATATATTAATCATGGAAAAATCTAAATTTGGGGTAAAAGTAAGCAGAATAGATCTATTCTAGAATGCTAAATCTGCTCCTTACGATGGTTTAACATCAGACTGTTATCATGCATGTACATGATTATGAATCAGATTTTTCAAACAAAATCAACTTTCTATTCAGACAGAAAAAAAAAAGTATGAATCAGAATTTTAAAACAGCCATTTGAAGGATAAAAAACGCTAGAAGGAGGGGTCGAACCTCCGACCTTGTGGTTAACAGCCACACGCTCTAACCAACTGAGCTATTCCAGCTAATTGTACTAACCATACTTGTGCATTAAATTATTAATTACACACGTTTTTCCCTCTTTATTTGAAGGTCCAATTTTATCACTTTGTTCAACCACAAATTAAGTAAAAGAAAAAAATAATCCCAGATACAATATAAAACAATCAAAACATACAAGATTCCACAGATTTATACTCAAGATTTTGAATAATTTGAAGGGCAAAAATTATATATAAAAGCAAAACAGGATTGTAAAAATTTATTTCACTTTTATCAGATCATCAAACTATTCACTAATGTTACTATTGTTTCTCTTCATTGCTTGCTTGTTATTATGCATCCAAACCTTAAAAACTTGTCTCCTCAGATTCACCATCCTACAAAACTTATCAATCTCTTCTTCATCTTTCTTCTGCATCCTCCACCCTAATCTCTCTGCAAATTCCTTCATCTTCTCCTTTTGTTCTTCATTGATCTTTGTCCTCACTCTCTTCTTCTTCCTCATCATCATCATCATCAAACTTTTCCCATCAACGTTTTGGTTACGATGACTCAGAATCTTCTTCATATCCTCGCTTGAAGATGAAGTCCTCCGTCCAATCTCACCCGTTGGATGCATTACACGTGGCTTGTACGAGCTGTTACTGCTGTAAAACGCCGGAGTTATCATCAGCTGATGATCTTGTTTACTGTTCCTGTGTCCGTACACTTCTTTCCGGTGGAAGCTCCGGTGACAGTTACAGGCGGCGCATTTTAAAGCACCGAGTGTACCTTCTTCTCCGCCGGCCATGAACTCGCAGCATCCGTCCACCACGTGTCCTCCGGTTGAGGCCGCGTGGTTCTTCTGACATTCCCGGTACTTAGCTCCTTGGTCGACACGTGTCTTTGGTTTTTGGTTTTCTTTCTTGATCGGGAATAAAGCCATGGATGGATCTGATTCGGGTTTGGCTTCTGGTTCCGGATCCGTATGTGGCTTTACTTCTGTTGAGATCATTGTTGTGGTTGTAATTGCATTGCATTTTCCTCCAAGCTCCATTGTGAATCTGACCCAAAACAACAAAACTTTGTTAAATATTAATACTTATAAATCATTCAATAATGCATGCAAAAATCTCTCCTTTAATAATTAATAGACGACTTTTGGACTCACCTTAGGGATTATAGAGATGCTGCTTATTGTTAGAGGGGAGGAGTAGTGGAAGATGAGATTGATATTGATGATGAAGAAGAAGGAGAAATAGAAATTAAGGATGATGATGACGTATGTGTGTTTGTTTCCTATCACCCATCAAGTTTTATTTCACATGAGAATCCAACAAAAATATTGATTTTAAAAACACAAACCTACTAGAGAGAGAGAGTGTGTGTGTATGTGTGGTGGTGCCTCTTAATTTCGAGACATTGTCATATGTTTGTTATCTTTCACCACCTGCACCTTTGGTCCATCTCCCATTATTGCATTTATCTCTCTTTCTCTCTATTTTCTTTTATGATGATTATTGATGGTGTTACTAATTAATGTATGTCTGCAAAAAAACCTAGCTTAGTCAAACTATTACCTACTAAGTACAGACTTGAGGAGTGGAGAGAGAGAGATAAATGAGAGGAAAGTTATGGGATTATTTTAAATTAGTTAAATGGGTTAGTTTTCAAAACTTTTTTCTAATGTAAGTTAAAATTATGTCTTATGTATTGTTAGTTATAAATTTTTAGGACTATGATTTTAAGTTCTAACATATCATAAAATAGATTAAAACTTCGAACAACAATGTTTGTCAATCCTTTATGCTGTCATAATAATAGTAGGAGTATCTTTATTTATCGATCTCCACAAATTCTTTGATCAGATTTATTGTGATAATCAATGAGAAAATAATACTCTTACTATCATTATGAGAGGTATTTATGGTTTGCATGGAGTTAGAAGTTAACTACTATAGCTTCAATTTCCCATACAAATGGAATTAGGGTTTCTAATAGAGTTGTTTAATGAAATAAGCTTTAACAATCAGAGTTTAATGATAGTCTTGAAAGAGAAGACATGATAAATTATTTTTCTGGTGGGGAGGGTTGAAGAATTAAAAGTGTGAAAGAATGAAAAGCTGGTCCACATAAGCACAACAAAACCTGCACTTTTATTTATCTCCACATGCCTCATGTCTCATTTTTCAGATTCTTTGTTTCCCACAGCTGTGTAGCACTTTTATGATCATCTTCATTTCTTACCAAATATTGAAATCAATCAACGGGAATAGATTAGCCATATACTAAACTTTTATTAAGAGGTTTGAATGTTACGCGTGACATCTTAGACTTTTAAATTCGTCTCTCTGAATAAGAGTAATTTCTTCCTATAACTATTTTAAGTTAAAAGAAAGCAAGGGTTGATTTCACATCTGTCTTGGCAAAATCAGATCCAAGCTATCTACCACTTGATCAATTGGGCCGGATGAGACATTGGGCCAAGCCCAGTACAAGACAGAAACAAAAGACTTGGTAAATAAGCCATGCTTCTCAATATCCAAGTCAAATGAAACCCCATACATGATACATGTTTACAACAGTCACAGAAATATAATCCGTGGAATACAGTTAAAATACAAGAAGGATTTTTCTTACGTGCTCCATAATTTACAGACACAAAATAACTCAGATTACCAGCAAGTGAAACTTGGAAAGGAAGTGATGGGCATGGAAAAGCTTCTTCGTCACAGGATCATATTAACTGCCCGATTACTGAAATGATTGATTGCAACAAATCACACTTCAACGATAACTACCAGATATAGAAGCTTCAGTGATAAAGTATCGTCATGTTACTTACTAGGATTGATACTATTGCTAGATAAACAAGATACATCAAGAAAAGATAAATACTTTATGATTCTTGTTTTAAGATTTGGGAGATTTCTACTTCTAGAAAGCATTCCAAACAAAAACCAATCCAGAGAACTTAATGTCAAACAAATGTTATACTCCTATCCTTTCTAATCATGTAACTGTTCAAATTTCCAAGTCAAGCATGAAATATTCTATAAAGAATCAAGTTTGTCTATGTAACATAACAATTCTAGTTACTATCAACCTAAAAAGAGAGGTATTGTTAAACTATTACCAGGCAGGTGCTATTTGGTCTTACGAGACTCGATTAGTCTCCACATGTACCATGAACCAACAGACCTATAAGGACGCCATTTCTCACAAAGCTGCTCCATTTGCAATGGACCTGGAAGATTTTTCAAACCATAAAGATCTTTCACACCTTTCCTCACACCAAGATCTCCCACAGGCAACACATCAGGTCTATGCAACGAGAAGATCATAAACATATGAACAGTCCACACTCCAATTCCTTTAACCAAAGTTAACCTATCAATCAACTCTTCATCACTCATTTTCAGAATCAATTCATCAGAAAGCACACCGTTGTTGTATTTATCAGCTAGATCGTGGAGGTAACTAGCTTTTCTCCCGGAGACACCGATCTTACGAAGATCAACGGCGGAGAGTGAGATCACAGATTCAGGAACAACACCTGCTTCTCCACCGTTGAATAGAGAGATGAATCGATCGTAGATACATTTCGCTGCTTTCGTCGCGAGTTGTTGGTATAGGATTGATCTCGCTAAGGAGAGAAACGGAGTATTACTTGAGTCGAACAGTGGAGGATCGTTGTGCGTTGTGATTAATGCTCCGAGAAGTTCATCGGAGCTTTGTAAGTGACGTAGAGCGATATCAACAGTCGATTTTGTTGATAGAGGAGGAGACGCGGTGATAATGATCCTCGGCGACGGATCTGACGAAACTTTCCTGATTTTACGAGGACGAAATCTGATTCTAGAAGATGAACCAGAGACCTCTGAAACAGTGAGATTACCGGCGGAGATTAAAGAATCCGGCGGTAACGAAGATTGATTCACGGCGGTTAGGGTTTTACGGAGAGACATGACGACGGCCGAGTTTGTTAATTGTTAGTAATTGCAGAAATTCGAAATTTTATCACTCGCGACGATATTCTTCATTGGGCCTTAATGAAAATCGATAAGCCCATAATAAAAGCCCTGTTACAGTAAAAAAAATATGATCCAACATGTTAAGTACAACAAAACAGTTATTTCTTTGTCGACGCCTGAATTGAAAAAAAATAACGTATATTTTATATGATCGTGCAGAGAGAGATGGATTAAAAAGCTGGTTACTAGTACAAAACATGTTGCAGAATCGGTTCAGTAATAAAAAATCGGAAAAAGTAAGTAATTAAAAAGGAAGAAAAACAATATTCTTGAGAGCACATATTGACACGAACAAAAGGTCAAGAAGAGAGGAGTGAGTAAAGGACAAAACGACGGTCAAAATATAAAGGAGGAAGAAGCAGAGCATAATACGACAAATATATGTTCATTAAATCACTACAATGCTCTCTGATCCAAAACTGAAAACACAACAGTACCAAAACCCACATTGGTACGATCAGAATCTAATCTCTCCCCAATTCGACGATCAGATTTCAATCTTCACTACCAAACACCCTAATTTTTATTTTATTTTCTCTATTTTTTATTAACCAATAGTAAGAATATTATTATTATTAAAGTCTCAGTTGTGAAATTCAGGGACTCAGGTGGAACTGAAACTTCTCCGTTCAACTCTAAACTATATACATTAAAAGAGTTATATCCTATGTCTATATTTTTGGTCTGTGTGTTTTCTCTTATGCACATCTTTCATTTTTTGTTTTTCTTTCTAATGTTTTGATTACATCTGTAATGTTTTATGACGATCACTGTGTAATCAATAGAAGAATCTAACTATAGTGTTTATTTTATAGACTAGAGAAGAGAAGATTTCCATAAAAAGAAGGTTATATTTTTAAAATAAATATTAGAAAATGATTTTAAAAATTGACCAGAACGGTACTTTATAGATAAACCATAAGTTAGACCGTCACTATCAATAAACATCAACATCGTCTCTCGATATACACTTCTATTTTTTTCAGAAATATTTTCTTGGTTTTTTTTTAATTAGACATAATTAAACCACATGGAAATTTTAAGAGAATCTAACGTCGTTTTCTATTCTCCTTTCATCTGGTAAAGTCATGGACAAGACTTGCCCTATCCGCTACATTAAGCCTCCAAGAAAGGAACGGAACACCGCCGTGAGCACCGTCGGATTCAACGTTGTTTGCTACTCCACTGCCGTAATCATCCATGAACCTGATCTCATTTGCCGGATAATTACACGGAACCCTCTGCGTCGAGTGGTGATGAGCCCACGGAGTACCATTATTATTGTTGTTATTAGTGGCAGCATGGTAATTATTGTAGCCAGAGTTGTGATGCCCGTACTGGTCGGTTTGAACCGGTGCAGCTCCGACGACGGTGTTTCCTGTAGCCGCAGTAGTTCTTCTCTCTTCCTTCTTGAAACGAATGCCGCATGCGTTGCATAGGGACTGCAAATTCCAAAACCATCCATATCATCATTAGCCATCAATATATCTTATATTTAATGTTCGTTCAATACATAAATCTCTATATAGTGATGAAAATATTCGAAAAGAAAATAAATTAATGTCTTTTATTGAAATATCTGTTTTAAAACTTATATTCAAGTAAATTTACTGAACCATCAAAATCATTATTTAATGTTTCTTTCAATAAATTAAACTATAGAGAAAGGGATTTATTGGTTTTAGTGAAAAAACAGATAGGCAAATATTCAAAACAAAGGGATGAACTGTCTTTTTGGTTATTGTAAATCTTCATTTCATGTGTTGATTAAAAGAAGTTGCATTTTAATAAAAATTAAAATAAATAAGTCACCTTAGGGCCTCTAGGACCATTCCTCCATAGTGGAGTAGAAGTAGTGTCACAGTTGGCACAGCGTCTAGCGAGAAGAGAGTCACCTCCGCCACCGCCTCCTCCGCCACCACCACCACCGGAACAACCGCGACTTGGCTTGTTAGCGGAGAAAGAAGGAACGTTATTGTACGGTGCCGTTTTGGAGTTGTTGTTTTTGGTGTGAATCAAGTCCCAAAAGTTGGAGATGCAAGAAGAAGCACCAGATGAAGTAGAGCGTCTACGTTTCTCATCTTCCTCACAAAGCCTCGTAGAAGGAGTTCCAAGAGAGAGAGTGCAGTCAACGAGGGAGGAAGAGTGATGATAGTCCTCACCGTTCTGCTCGAAAACGCCACCGTTTTGCATGGAGAAGACCATCGAGTAAGAACCGGCGTTGGAGTTGTTGTTGTTGTTGTAGCAGCAGCTTTGGCTATGGTGGTGGAACATTCCACAAGAATGACAATATTGCCCCTGCGTTGAAGTAGTGTACGGAGTCTGCATCATCGCTCTTACACACTTCTCTCTCTCTCTACTGGTTTGAAAACCCTAAGTGTAAAATTAAGAGAAGCTAAAGAAAATATGAAGAGATAAGTTCAGTTTGCAGGTTTCACGTTGGAGTGAAGTGTAGAATGGAGAAGAAGGTCTCACACCTATATATAGAATCAGAAATGTATATGTACGCTTATATGCAGGTTTATATTAATACGAATAGTATTTAAAATCAATAGAATATGTGGGGACGCAGCTTTTTACGAAGTAATATTAATATATCATTTACTCAAATGGGTTTTCCTTGCTTTTTTATGTTTTATTAATTACAAAATACGATGAACGATGATACAGTATCAAGTTTCTTTAGGCAGCCAAGTTAACAAGTTAAAAGATATTTTAATCACAGTTTATTTTTTCTAATTACATAACACATGCTTGGTCTACATAGAGTCTGTGTCACTGTGTGATTGTTTTGAATAATTCAACTAAAATATCCCTATTTCAAGTACGTTATGGAGTTGATTAGCTTTTAGATAAGGATGCTAATATATGAAAATGTACCGTACATTATGAAAATGTCAGTAGTAAATAAAACAAAATATGATGGGAAGTAAAATAACAAAAAGTCGAAACTATGTAGAAAAACTGATCTTGGTTTAAAAAGCGAAGGGTTTGCTAGTTGTTGGACACAAAACTTTCAATCTAAAGATGAATAGGCTCGGTAACATATGCTAAAACAAAATCATTCATTGCTAGCTTCCAAATATCATAGATTGAAGTTTGGTTTAAGTAGATATGGTAAATCTTATTGTGATGGTGAAAAACATACGACTTTTGGACCATCAAGCACACAACTCTTATTAATTCGTTATTTCTTTTTGAAGCAATTATTATGTCACTCACACACGAATGTTTACTTTACTAGAACTATGATATTGTATGAAAAAATTGAAATTATCGATTTTGTGGAGGAAATTTAACAGAAAATAAAAAACGTAGAAGAAGAAGAAGGAGAGAGTGTGATGCGATGTTGATGGTCATTGAAGAAGGGTGGTCAAAATTTAGCCCACGTGACAAGGGGGAGAGAAGAGGAAGAAGAGTACAGTCATCACTGCAAAAATCTCCGATCACGAGGCTCATATTTTTATTTTTATTTGTTCTCTTTCAATATAATGCTATAAAACCTCTGTCTCTTTCCGTATCTCTGCCCTAAAACCCTGAATCTCACGCGCTCCTGCTCAGTTGCGCGTGGCCTCGTCCTTTACTTCTCCACATCGCAATCACACGTTCGATATCTGCTCAGCCTCATGTGGTTAATGATGATCCATGATGATGTAAGTAAAATGACTTAGATTTGGTTATTAGATTTCTTCAAAACTTGCAGCTAGCTAGAGTCTACTCTACTCTTGTCGTCAACGAATACTAGTCTTCGTCCCTATACAGAATTATTTTATTTTTTTGGGATTACGTATGTTAAATGCTTTAACTACTGTTACTAATAAAACCCTATTTTTATTGAAAACATGGACTCTCGATTGGTTGAAAAAGAGCTTACGCTAGGGGATATAATGCATTGGCCGATCTAATTTTTTTTTTTGCCGAACACTATTTTTTGAAAATTTTGTAATCAAACAAATAAAAGAAAGAAAGTGTATATTCAAAAAAAAAAAAA
>Ga0041059_1002277_pt1 | contig 14546 bp, 10 predicted proteins | sample AraColnosormetaG_FD_56232 | JGI IMG/M metagenome (GOLD analysis project Ga0041059, IMG submission 56232) | Arabidopsis roots microbial communities from North Carolina, USA - Col MF nosort | ecosystem: Host-associated > Plants > Roots > Unclassified | place: USA: North Carolina | collected...
GTTACTATGTAGCTGTGATGAATCTTCCATGAGTAGTTCCTCAAATTTCATGAGTTTCAGAGAAACATAAGAAGAAGGAAACGGGTCTAAGTAGAGAAAGAGAATGATTAGAGTGAAACGTGGGAGCCATTAAAAGGGTCGGTTCGGAGTATTAAAACAGTTATTGACTTTTGTTTTTTGGTCACTTGAGGTTGTTAAGAAGGGATAATGTAAGTCACATGAGACTTGCCGGAATAACGGCGGATCAGATTCTGATAAAAAGAGTAGACTTGGCGTTATAATTACAAACACAGTTTCTTAGAGGTGGCCATGACGTGAACTCCATCACCGTAAAGACCTCTTGGTTTCGATTGTTCTTCTGAAATAGTTTAACTGTTTGACCAAAAATAGTCCATAACGCTTTGCACAGTGTCAGACAGACTGACCCATTCGATGACATTTCATCTTTTCACCTACACCTACCTCTTTTAAGCAATGAAGTTGAGTTGTTTACTAGAGAAAGCTGGGCCAAGAAAGGCCCAAATTTTACTAATTATAACCAAATATTCACATATTTTTTGGAATAAAAAAGAAAATTTGCATACGGAAACGTTTTTGATATATAAACCCAACTTATGACTTCATAAACCTAAACCTAGTCGTGACGTCAAAAACAAAGAGAAAAATAAGTATAAGCGCCGCCAAGCTCTGCAAAGAGATCGAGAAAAGAGCCACTTTGGTGAAACACTATAGTTGTGTTGGATTCAGAGGACAGAATCTCCTGTCACACTGATGGGTTTCGAAGATCAGATTCAGCTGTTAGATTGATTCTCCATCTTGTATCCCACTGAAAGGTACTTTTATAGCTAGTCCTTTCTATGAGTAGCCTATCATAGCATCTTCTATAGCTTTAGGTTGGGTTTGGGAGTGAGTTTACGAGTTACAAGTTGGTTTAATGATAATATCTTGGATGATACAATGGATTTGTTACCAAGCATGTGTCAGTCACGGCTCCTCCTCTCTGTTTTTTGGTTTCACTAGAATAAATACGGCGGTTTACGAGTTGAAACGACATGGTTTTGTGATTTTTCTCTCCAAGCGAATGATGATACTTAAACTATTCACTTGATTATAGTTTGAACTTGTGTATTTTGAAACACGATGTTCAATAGATTTAGATGGTAGTTCAAGTATTCCAGATGGTAGAAATGGGATATACATATATGTTTCAGTCTTATCCCCGTAAAAAAAGTTGTAACTCTTGTTGATCGGATGGTAGAAACATAGGTCTTTAATCCCATATAGGTATTCGAGTATATGCAAAAGAGTAAGATGGATCTTGATAATCTTTGTTTTAGTAAACATATAAGATTCATTTTATATCTTTTGTAATACTAAACATATTCATGGATATGCAAAAAGAAAACTAGGTATATGGTTGTGTGATGAAGAAATTACAAAAGACATCATTGATGTTTGAGGATATATGTCGAAAGTGAAGTTTTTAGCAAACTATGTTGAAAGAGCATTGTGAAGCACATTAAAGAGCGTTCATCACTTTTGCACTTGTAATTTTCTCGGATCATTGTATTTGTACCTTTTAGTGTAGTCTTCTGTTGTTGTAATTTCATTATTAATAGGAAAAATTATCTTATGTTCATTATTGATACCTTTCACTGTCTAATCAAATAATCAGTTTCGTTGCTACTTCTGATATTCTTGCAGTTTTCGCTATGCTATACATATCGATTATGTTGTAACGTGTGTGGCTTTAATTGTTACATTTGAAACTGCAAATCAAACACGTTAGAAAAACATTAGAAAAATTTCATGTAAAATGGAATCAAATAAAACAATTAATTGCTTGAAAAGTAAAAATCCAATCAGAATCGTTGAACTTAAGAAACCAGTTCCACCGAATATCAGGAATTCAGGATTGAGGATCCTACTAACCCAAATAAAAATTCAATAAAACAAACATAGAATCAAACAGTGGTTGGGCTTATTCTGATTCAAAATTGGTTCTCCTTTTGATATGTATTGGGCCGCTTAGCTATTGGGCCATTAATGTTTCATGTTTTTATCGTTAATAAAAAAAACACAAAAACACAATGGATGTAGTGAATACGAAATGTAATCCTAGGTAAATGGCGGAGCATGGAGGAGGAAAGAATGACTCAGTAAAAGTCATAGAAAGCATTTTGAAGAGATGGGAGAATATGACAAGAAATAAAATGATTAGGATCTTCAGTGTAACATGTCATATTATCCAGCAGATAAAGACCAAACTTTACAATACTTGTTTCACCCAATTAGGAAATCATAATATTTTTCATCATTCTTTATTTAGATCATTCGGTTAAAATTTTAATATCTAGATTTATTTACCTGATACATGCTTATTTTGGAGTGCTTTGGTGTCATTGATAGAGAACAATCACCCAATTCACTTGAAACAGTTATGTAGCTAAATATATAATACACACATCTATGCTATGCATATATCATACAAAATATGAAAATATTCTAAATATAATGAAAGATACTCTATATGGTAAAAAGTGAAATGTTTGGATTCTCTCTTTGACTAAGAAAAATGAATTGAATATTTTGTAAAGTATAAAGTCAACTGAAAAGAAGGGGAAATTGTTATTCAAACAAAGATTATTCTATAAAATAAATAGTTCAATTTGTTTCCTTTGTTCTTGTTATACTTTACTAAACATATATATTCTTTACTTAACAAAATTGTAAGGTTAAATAGGGAAGCGTTGGCATTATATATATAAACCCAAGTCAGTCATTATCGACCTCACAAACCTAAACCTAAACGGCTAAGCCCGACGTCAAATACCAAAAAGAGAAAAACAAGAGCGCCGTCAAGCTCTGCAAATACGATCTGTAAGTCCATCTTAACACAAAAGTGAGATGGGTTCTTAGATCATGTTCCGCCGTTAGATCGAGTCATGGTCTTGTCTCATAGAAAGGTACTTTCGTTTACTTCTTTTGAGTATCGAGTAGAGCGTCGTCTATAGTTAGTTTGAGATTGCGTTTGTCAGAAGTTAGGTTCAATGTCCCGGTCCAATTTTCACCAGCCATGTGTCAGTTTCGTTCCTTCCCGTCCTCTTCTTTGATTTCGTTGGGTTACGGATGTTTTCGAGATGAAACAGCATTGTTTTGTTGTGATTTTTCTCTACAAGCGAATAGACCATTTATCGGTGGATCTTAGAAAATTATTCTAAGTCCAACATAGCGTATTCTAAGTTCAACATATCGACGAACTAGAAAAGACATTGGACATATTCCAGGATATGCAAAAGAAAACAATGAATATTGTTTTGAATGTGTTCAAGTAAATGAGATTTTCAAGTCGTCTAAAGAACAGTTGCTAATACAGTTACTTATTTCAATAAATAATTGGTTCTAATAATACAAAACATATTCGAGGATATGCAGAAAAAAAGATGTTTGTTATTTTGAAAAGCTTGAGTAGTTTCTCTCCGAGGTGTAGCGAAGAAGCATCATCTACTTTGTAATGTAATTTTCTTTATGTTTTCACTTTGTAATTTTATTTGTGTTAATGTACCATGGCCGATATCGGTTTTATTGAAAGAAAATTTATGTTACTTCTGTTTTGGCTTTGCAATCAGTTATGCTAGTTTTCTTATACCCTTTCGTAAGCTTCCTAAGGAATCGTTCATTGATTTCCACTGCTTCATTGTATATTAAAACTTTACAACTGTATCGACCATCATATAATTCTGGGTCAAGAGATGAAAATAGAACACCACATCGTAAAGTGAAATGACAATTCGGGTAGGAATTTTGAAATATAGATTTACGGATTTGACATCATTCACTGAGTAACAACAATACTTTAAGTTAGTTCCCTTGTCATAATTATTAACCAAAGTAAATATCATCACACCTATCGTCAAAGTCGTCACATCTCAAACGTGCTTCAATCTCTTCATCCTTGGTTGCACACTGACCAACCAACCCTCACGACGATTTTTCCTTTCCGTGATTGAGCCATGTCTCCTCTTCAAACCAAAGTTGAACAGAGCCATCCAATGGCAAAACCGGAAATTTGTGCAATCCAGGACATCAACAAGCGACAGCTTCTGCATCTGGCTGAGACTCTTGACTATCCGTCTCAGTAAGCAAAGGGCTTTTCTGAAACTTATTCCTCAGCTGACCACAAGCAGCACTTGCATCAAGTCCTCTTGTTTGCCTTACGCTTGCTGTTATCTTACGCGACTCCAACGCAGCTGCAAACGCTAGGACCTGCACAATTTGTATTTTTATTGAAGTTTGTAGACCAAAACCAATCCCAAAACAGAATGCCTGTGCAGCTGTGCTTAATTGTTATTAACATACCGCTTTCTTGTAAGGTCGCTGGTACTCTGATCCCTCTATCGGGTTGTAAGGTATCAAATTTACGTGATAAGTTTTACCCCATTCACGGAGTAGCTCTGCAAGTTCCACCGCATGCTCAACTTGATCATTGACTCCAGCTGCATCATCATTTATGAACTTCTGTTAAAGTAGATGATATAATGAGGGAGACGAACATAAAATTTGTTCATCTCAAGTCTCACATACCTAGAAGGGCATATTCGAAAGAGACTCGTCTATTTGTTTCTTGGAAGTAATCACGACAATCCTTCATAATTGCTTCCAGCGGATAAGCCTTGGCACTTGGTACAATTTTCTCCCTGAGGCTCTGATTTGGCGCATGTAAGCTGATTCACCAAAAGAACAGCTCAAGAACGAGTAAATAACATAGAAACATGAAAATCAATGAGACGAGCCCTATCCAGAGCATATGTTACAGGATTAGAACAGAACATTTCATGATATGTTTGGGGTAAGAAAGCTGAGTAAAGTAAAAGTACTCGAGAGAAATTTGTATAAAAGATCATTTAAGTAATTGAACAACACATGAATAAAATCAGAAAGTGATGACGCACCTGACAGCTAAGGTCGACTGAAGCTTATGAGATGCAAGCTTCTTGATTGTGTTTGGAACACCTACAGTCGATATTGTAATCATTCGTTGTCCGATTTCAATGTCCTAAGTAAAGGAAAAGTATACCATGAGTGAGTGCTATGTCTTATTGGTTTAACAATATGCAACTAACGTTTGTGCATAGAAATAAATCATATATTTGAACATCCTAGTTGCTAACTTACTATCCTATTAATGCTTCAAACATTACTTTTTTTTATGGTCAAGTCTTTGTCTTAGCTTTCCAATTAATTTACAGTGCCTAAATACTTAGCAAGAACTTCAATCATTTCTGCACAAAACCATGTTGAAACAGGAAATGGCTATTGGCAAATGTTACCTTGTTCAAACAACGATGAGCATCAAGTACTGACTTTAGGTTCAACATCGGCTCACCCATTCCCATGAAAACCACATTTGTCACCCTATGCTTGAACACGTCCTCGATAGCCAACACCTTGACATTCAAAATTACACTTGTAAACACAAGCCACATTAACATTTTACTAAGAATTCTTCTTCCGGGTCTTAAATGGGATCACACAACTGCTTCTAAATACTGCTTTATGCGTCTCTATGATGTAAAACAATATACAGTACGATGATAGTCTTCTTCGTATTATTGCATAAGGTATTCTACTTAAGATCTGATCCTACGTGTTTCATCTTGGCATCAAAACAACAATTCCTAAACCTGTATCATGCTCTTTTTTCATTATCATTCTATAAGAATCTTACCTCTAATAGATTTCATTTTACATAATCAATCAGATGCAGAAAACAAGAGGCAATATAGAAGTAAACCTGCTCAATAATTTCATGGCGCTGCAGATTTCTTGAAAAGCCTCCTTTTCCCGTGGCACAAAACGAACAACGAAGCGGACATCCAACCTAGCAGAACTTGAAGATATCAGTAATAAAACTTAACTATGCAAAACCAAAAAAAAACAAATCTCTAACAAGAAGAAAGTCAAATTCACCTGGGAAGAGACACAAGCGGTGAGGCGCGTTATGCCCTTCTCATCATCTTGAACTGGTATACCAACAGTTTCGATCAATAGGTTATCTTCAAGCTTTAGCAGAAGCTATAAGATAAAACCAACCAAAGACAGAACATTGAAAACCTTAAACACTCAATCAAAAAAAACTTAAGCAAGAAAAATCTCAGCATTGCCAAAGTCACCTTAATGGTACCATCAGTGGCAGTAACAGTTTGGTAAATGGGTGATCTTCCCACTTTAAATCCACCATCCACAAGTCCTTTACGAAACGTCAGTGGCACTTTTAGCATCATGAAAATTGGAAGATAATTGGTTAATCATTTGCATAACTGTCAATGAAGACGCTTCAAAAAACATAGAACTTGATAAGAATTTGCTCACAATTGCTAAAGTCTTCAACTTTATTAACCTTTCTCTTGTAAATAAGATGATGGAGCTGCTTTCCTCTGTATCCTTCCTGAAAAATCAGAACTTTCTCAGCTTAATCAACCAAATTCCTTCTTCTCGAATCTTATATGCAAAAATCAGATCTTTACTTGACCGAGGTTGATAGCAAGCTCTTGAAGCTCAGGCTCTGACATTCCGATGAGAACATGTGAGTCCACGTGTGGAGTACGCGCCGGTTTGGCTGATACCGGTTTAGGAGACGGTACGACGGTTGTGGCGGCAGCGGAGAAGGTGGTAGCGAGGGAGTGACGCCGAACTACCATACGAGAGATTGGAACAGAGAAGACGAGGTTTTGAAGCATAGCCATAGTATTGGTTGTTGTCGTCATCATAGCTTCGATCACTGAGAAGTCTGAAGAAGACAGAGTAAACCCTTTTCTTCTGCGGCTAAAACCTCTCTGCAACTACTACGAGTCGAGTAGTTTTGCTCACTAAGTGGATAAGTTACACAAAACGCCACACAGTTCGAATGCAGAACCAAAGACCGACACGCATTTCACAAAACCGTAATTGAGAAATTGGACCAAACTAGACAAAAATCGTGAAACGGTTGCGTTTTGCTTCCCCTTTTTGTGGTTTGGAGTTTGAACGACATTTCAAATTTATAAGATTTGTGTTAACTGCAGGTCTGCAGCCAACAAAGCACAATTCGGATTTGTGTTATTCATTGCACATTGATTAGAATTTTCATATTTTGACTTGCAATAAATTTGGGTTTCAAAACTGAAGATATAGGAAAAATCTCTACATCAAATGTTAAAGGAACAAAAATACAAGTGTTACAACACAAGAGGCAAAAATTACCTCATATATACTCAATATAACAGCACACAAGGAAGCCTAAGCTAAAGGCTACACATGTTCTCTAAGGTTGGGTATGGGACATGTAACCGGAAAATTTAATGTATCCTTTATTAGTCTTGACCTGCACGGTTTGTCCAGAACCGCATTCAATCCGTCGAAAACGGATATCGGCAGTTTCAAGTAAACCGCCGGAAAAATGTCCATCCTGGAATTCAGTTATCAACTTGACCTACACAAGGTGCCTGCCAAAAGGTTTTTGTGTAAACCGTTTTTCGGATGACTTAGTAGTACCAGTTTTAAAACCAAGTTTCTTGGTATCCTTAACCGGATTGGTCTGACTCGGTTTTCCCAAGTTGTCCTGAAGTTGTTGTAAGGCACGGACCACTTGGTCCATGGTCGGGCGCGACTTGGGTTCAAATGAGAGACACTGCACCGCCACGCTTGCCATTCTCACGGCTTCTTCAGGTAGGTACTGTGTGTCTAGCCGATTGTCCACGATTAGGAGAACCTTACGTTTGCTTGTGAGGTACGGTCGAGCCCAATCCACAAGGTTTTCTTCTTTAGCCGGTCTGTTATGATCCAACGCTCGCTTACCAGATAAAATCTCTAGAAGCAAAACTCCGAAACTGTACACATCGCTTCTTGCATTCAAGTGACCTGAAATGATACGAGGATTTAAAAACAATTATCCTTATGCTCTAAAACATTTGATCAACCTAGTCATAATTCATATTTAAGGTGATAGATTTTTACCTGATGACATGTACTCAGGCGCGGCGTACCCATAAGTACCCATGACCCTTGTACTAACATAACTCAAATCACCCATTGGACCGTCTCTAGCTAGTCCAAAGTCAGAAAGTTTTGCGTTGTAGTCCTGTTTAAGGGAATCAAAGTCATCAGGAAAGTACTATGAAGACATCTAATTCTTTGAATGTGTATATTTCTCTACATACCGCATCAAGTAAGATGTTCGAGGCTTTAATGTCTCGGTATATCACTTTGACGGGATCGCTGTGAAGAAAAGCAAGCCCCTTTGCTGCATCAAGCGCAACATTGACCCGTAGAAACCATGGGAGTGGCTTAAAATATGCACCTCCTATATTAAAACCATTTTCCATCAGAACCAAAAACAAAAGAAAACAGATTTAATCAAAGATAAAGATGATCCATGGGACTCACTTCTGAATAGATGATTCTCAAGACTTCCTTTTTGCATAAACTCGTAGACTAGAAGACGGTGTTCATCTTCTAAGCAATAACCGATCAGTTTAACTAGATTTGGGTGACTCAGTTGCCCCAAGTAATTGATCTCTGTCTGAATAGCACAACACAACACAACAGATCAGACACGCATTCACACATATATAACACATGACTCTTAAGTTTGGGGAAATGAAAACACAGTACCAGCCATTCACGGTGACCTTGAAAACCTTCTTGGTTAAGCTTTTTAACGGCGATGACCAAACCGGTTCCAGGTTTAGTCGGAGTGAGAGTGGACTCATCTAACCAGCCTTTAAAGACACAACCAAAGCCACCTTCTCCGATCACACTATCTGGTCTGAAGTTTCTTGTGGCGAGTTTGAGTTCGTTAAAGGTGAAGCTTTTGACAGGGGTCGAACTCAATATCTCCCCTTCCGTCTTCTGAGCCGCCGCTACAGTCGAAGACGATTTCCGACTTGAGAGACTTAGACCATAAAGATCGCTGCTCTTACCTACACAGACACACATGTTGACCATTTACAATAATCAAAATCGGAAATCTCCATGAATTAAAAACAGAGAGATGCATAATTCCAGATTGCAAGAAAATTGATAGTTGGAGAGAGATGGTACCATTGTGGAAGATGTCTGCTTTGACTCGAGAACTGAAGCAAGAACCCATCAAAGCTAAGAACAGATTCGTTTTCTTCTTTTTTGGTTCTTGATCGTTATTCTTCAGCTGCTTGAGCTGAAAATGGATTATGTAAACAGAAGAGAAAGAGAAAATATAGAAACTTTCAACCCACAAGGCAAAAAAAGAAGAAGATAAAGATGAGAGAGAGATGTGAACGGAGATCGGAGAGGAAGGAAGAAAGAGAAGGGAGTTTTGGGTTTGGTGTTAAAGAGAGGCACGAGGGGTGACTAGAAGAAGGAGAAGAATGGTCCTTTTTTCTTTGTGGATGTGTGTGTGAAAGAAAGTCAAACAAATGGACACAAAAAAGTATAGTTCGGCGAAAAGATAAAGGTCGTTGGATTCTATATGATCAAAATGATATGACCCATTTTTAAGATCTTTTGGCAATATATCCTAAAGTTTTTTTTTCTTCTGAAATTTAGACAGAGAGAAAATTTTAGTCAAATTACTTGTTTGGGTACTGTATGTGTCTGAAAGATTACCATTAACGGGACGACAAACAAACAGCGAAACATGACGTTTGTTTTGTTTTGCTTTGTCGTAACAAAATATTTCAATTGGTCTATCCACGTTAATTGGTGTGTGTAAGCAGAAAAATATATATTCGATGTTTGTACCATGAATTTTTACTTAATCAGTACAATAAATGTCGAAAACCTAATCACTAGAGTACTAGACACCAATGAAAATTGAGATGTCACATTTACGTTCAACTGTATCTTGTCGTAGGGAACTCGTTATTCTAGATATATAAAAATTTTACTTACAGAAAAATGACTTAAATAATTATACATATGAATACAAATGATTTCAAGAAGTCATAATCAAGAATTCACTAAATGGAATATAGGTTTGACTTGGGTGGTAGGTTTGTGATTATGAGTCTTGTATTGTTTTACACGTCGCTGTCTTTGTTTGGTATTACTTGGACTTTTTTTTTTTATAGATGAAAATCCAATTTTTCTCAAGAAGATTTTCGACACGGCCGGTTGGACAATATTGACGTACGAAGGTACTACTTGGACTTGCCGTGTCTTCCACACAGCTAAAAATTAAAATTCACCTTTTCTTCCGGTTATAATGGTTCTAAAAGTCACCTGAATTTTCTTCCGGTTATAATGGCTCTAAAAGCCACCTTCATTCCATACACTATTTTCAGAAAGTATTCAGCCTTTTTTGTTTGAGATGTCAATTCAGATTAGAAACCTAAATCGATATTTGTTTGTTTAACGGTTACAAAAATAAATTTGACAACTTGATTGTTGCAACAATTGAAAAATAGATTTCTAATAAAATTTTAGTATTCATACATGATTTTTTTTGTATCCATATACAGACATACAGTAGTACTAGTATGTGTCTGTAATCTGTATTCATAAATGCATATATCTTCCAAGTATCTAAAAACTCAAAACGTATCAATGTCTATAGTAGTCTAGACTCCAGTTGAATCGGATGTTACAGATAACTTTTCCACAATTTATGGAAAAGTAATAATTTGTAAAGTAAATTATGAGCACAGGTTTAAATAATTTCGGCCGTATGGCCCAAAATTGGATTGTGTGAGACATGTCGGTTATTTGGCATTTTGGGTTGGATAGTGGTAAGTAATATGCCCATAGGCCCAAAAAGCCCACTAGCAATGAATTAAAGCCTATTACACTTTGTTTTCCATAATTCTCCTCATTGTTTATTTGTTTTAGTAGTATTTCTCAAACAATTTAATGAGTTGTTTTTCATCTTAAGAAAAAAACAATTTGCAAAGCAATACACATACTGAAAAGAAAATCAAAGCAAGTAATAACCATATCGAAAAAACATTAGAAGAAATTTTAAAAAGATAAATCCCAATCAAAATGAATGTAGAGACCAAAACAGTGGACTTGGGATACAAAAACAATATCATTGACAATGCGATAAAAATATATTGAAAGACCAGTAATAAACCATAATGTCTTTAGGTAATCTATTAATCAATCAACAAGGTGTTATAGTTTATGCCCACTTGAAAACACAATGTGTTGATTTTCGAATCAATACGTAACTTTCAATCTACAAATGAATTATAAAGTCATTCATTTTTGGTATTAAATACAAGAAATATCGTCCGAGTCAGCCAATTTAAAACGTTAAAGCCCACCTTTAACTTCGTCCCCAAGCCAAACTTTTAATTTCTCGATTGTCCGCTACGCTCCACCTCATCCCAAACAAATTACCCGTTTTACCCCTTTGTTAGATAAAGTTAAAACTATTTGTTAGTTTCTTTGGTAAAACGAATAATATCATATTCTCCGTCTATGTTCGTTATTCTGTTTTTAATTTTCGGTTCGTTACAGCTTCCACAGCAAGCTCAAATGGTAATATCATTAATCATATAAGGGCATTTTTGTCATTTAACATGAGTATTATATTAACCTCATCTTCGCTTCATCTTCCTTTTCGCCTATCTTCCTGGATTTTTCTCTTTCGCTAAAAAGAACCTTCAAGCTCTGTCTCTCTCATCGCTATATAATATAATAAAATCAATCACACACAAGACTCGTGAAAGGGGACGATACGCGTTTTTTATTTTGTACAGACTCAAATTCAATTCAATTCAATTTTATTCATAAGTTCTGGGTTTGAAATTTGAACAATTGACCGAGATTTGGGAACGATGGGTATGGACTTGAGAGTTGTTCCGGCGGAGGAATGGTTGAATCGAGGGATAGATTCGAGTCACGACGGTGAACATGACCTAGGCCTAATGGTTACAGATTTTCTGGAAACGGGAGGTGGTAGCGGTGGTGCTGGTTCCTGGTGCAGCAGCGACAGCGATTCTGGATTCCCAGATCCTTCTTACCTTTCCGATAAGATTCAGGTACCACCACCATCGCACCATTTTGATTTATCCTATTAGCTTAGATTCATCGGTGTTTTCCACTCGCGATTAGAGAATTTTAGAGATTATCATGGATTTGTTAGAATGGTAGCGTTTGTGGTTTGTTGTAATTTGAAGGAAGGCATGTTTTAGTACATAGGTTTCTAGGAATGGTGAAGAACATTTTGTTGAATTAAGAGTATGTGTTTGTATCTGCAGTATCTCAAGTACTCTATGGCTCAACACGAAACCGAGGTTCTCTCGGTGGTTCGTACATTGATGCTTACTATTAAGGAGAAAGATCTACACTCTGTGAAATCCGGTACATGTAACGCTAGTTGCATCAGGTTTTATCTCGCTAAGCTTTTGAGACTTTCTGGATATGATGCAGCTGTATGTTCAGCTAGATGGCAAGGTGGTGGCAAAGTTCCTGGTGGTATGTTTTCGCTTCTAAGAACCGTCTTATACAAGTGTTTCTGGACATAGAATTCTGAGAGAATGATATGTTTTGTTTGTTTGCAGGAGATAATGAGTATATAGATATCATATTGAGTGATACTGAAGTTGGTCAAGATGATCGTTTGATTGTTGATATTGATTTCAGAAGTCATTTTGAGATCGCTAGAGCTGTGGATTCTTACCAACGGATAATGGAATCACTTCCTGTGGTTTATGTAGGAACTGTTGCAAGATTAAACCAGTTCCTTCAAGTAATGGTTGATGCAGCGAAATTCTCCTTAAAGCAGAATTCAATGCCGTTACCTCCATGGAGATCTTTGAACTACCTGCGATCCAAATGGCATTCACCTCACAAAAGGCATCTCGGTCCTATCGATCAACAAGGTCCTGGAATGTTCTCACCGGGATTACATGGACAGTGTGCTGAGAATTTAAAGAGGCTTCAGTTTGCTCTCCAGGTTGAACAAGAGGCCGAGAGATTCATGAAGAAGAAGAGCGGTTTTAGCCGCAGGAACTAACCCGAGATAATGAGAATTCAAGGGGCTCGTGCTCCTTAAAGAGATTGTACAGATGTTTTTTGGAGGCATCAAGAGGCCAAAGAATTTTGCTCTGTTGAGTCGTTTTCGAGTGTAATATTTTTGCGGCTGCGTCTTTTTTTCTTTTTAATATGGATTCATTTGGGGTTACAATAACAGCCAAGGTTAGGCTTTATACAAAGAAGATAATATACGAAAGGTACCGCAATTTTTGCCGCTGTTGTATGATTCGACATTGGGAGAGATTGTTCTAATAAGCATGTTTCTGTTTGGGGTTCTTTTCCCCGTGTTATTGAGTGTTGTAATAACAATTTACCAGGAAAATATGATTAACAAATCACTGTTATGATCAATGTTTCTTATAATTATTCATACCAATGTGGTATACGTATGTTATGACCTCTCATTTCAGATCACTATTGCACAGTTACGCCAGAAATGCAATTAGTTAATTGTGGTCGATGGACTAATTATCGGACTAATGGTCCGATTAGTCCGTATCTGGTTAAGTCACATAAACAAGTTAAATCTGCCTTCTAAATTCTAAGATCTACGGTCATATCCAATCATCCACAATTTTGTATTCATCCAGAAATAAAAAGCCAATGATATATTTCTTTCTTTCTTTCAATAAATCCATGATGAACTAATAATAAATGTATTTGATGCATATGACATGTTATCCAAACTTATATTCCATTTTATTCTTAATTTAGTATATGATCTTCCCATTAAATTCCATTTTATTCTTAATTAGGTATAAGATCTTCCCATTAAATTCCATTTTATTCTTAATTAAGTATAAGATCTACCTCTCTTAGTGATGTAAACTTAATAAAATTGTGTACCATTTGTTGCCGCCCGGTTCTTCTATATTAGTTTATATTACATCAAATTTGATTACAATATAAAAGGCAACGTTCATGCTTATCATCTACATTAATTTCACTAGATTTTTAAAGAAAAATTGTAGAGACATGGAGAATCTACATTAGTAGTATAAATACACGCTTATTCTTAGCCTAGTCTTACTACACAAAACAAAACAAAACAAAACAAAGCAATGGCCAAAACGATTCGGTCTTTCATTCTCCCTTTCCTCCTCATAGTCGCCGGCGTGATCTTTCAACTCTCAGCCGTGACTTCCGCCATTGGTATCAACTATGGAACACTAGGGAACCTTCAACCTCCACAACAAGTGGTTGACTTCATCAAGACAAAGACCACTTTTGACAGTGTCAAGATCTATGATGCTAATCCCGACATCCTCCGAGCCTTCGCGGGCTCTGAAATCAACATCACCATCATGGTCCCTAACGGTAACATTCCTGCCATGGTCAACGTTGCAAATGCTCGTCAATGGGTCGCTGCCAATGTCTTACCGTTTCAGCAGCAGATCAAGTTCAAATACGTTTGTGTCGGAAACGAGATTCTTGCTAGTAACGACAATAACTTGATATCAAATCTTGTACCAGCGATGCAAAGTCTTAACGAAGCTTTAAAAGCTTCCAATCTCACTTATATCAAGGTTAGTTTCAAGTCATGATGA
>Ga0041059_1002278_pt1 | contig 14538 bp, 10 predicted proteins | sample AraColnosormetaG_FD_56232 | JGI IMG/M metagenome (GOLD analysis project Ga0041059, IMG submission 56232) | Arabidopsis roots microbial communities from North Carolina, USA - Col MF nosort | ecosystem: Host-associated > Plants > Roots > Unclassified | place: USA: North Carolina | collected...
AATTGCATATGAAAAAAAAAAAAAAAAGAAGAAGAGAGGTGTTGGTGCATGGTGATTACTATTTAAAATATAATTTTTTATATTTTAAAGTACTATATATATAAATATTTTTTGATCTCTAATCACAAAAGATGATATCAATAATATGATACAATCATTCATTTATAATTAGTCAAGATCATGACTTTTCTTGAATTTCCAAGACTGTTCTGACAATTCTATTTGTGAATAAGTTTTTTTTTTGTTTTTTTACTTCGAAGTAAAGACTTGTTTCACTTGTCGCATAATCATAATAAAATTCCATACGATTTGTTTTTCATAAATAATTTATAGACATAGAAACACATTTATATACTGCTTCCTACCGTTGAGACAATCTCAGAGAGAGGAACCAAAACAACGAAAGGTCCAAACCTTGATAAACATTAACATACTTATCTTCTTCTTAACTAAAATATTTACCCACAAATTAATAAAACAAAACCCTAGTTTTTTTGGGTTTGCGCTTCAGTTGATCTGAACAGTCCACGTCATTCAGACTAAAAAAGGTAAGCCGACGGTCACGATGTATCCACGTCATCATCACCACACAAAAATTTCCCCAAAAAAGAAGAGATTTTTAATCGAAAGAGTGATGATGATGGTCGAAGAAATGATCCACATCCCATGGAGAAGACTCGAAATCATCAATCAAACCAAACTCGAAATCTTCAGTTTCGTTTTCTCCTTGTTTCGAAACCTCTGTGTTTGGTAACAACGTTGATTGGATTTTGGTTTCTTCATCGAGAAACAAAAGGTCAGGGGCAATTTCGGTATCCCAAAAACATTCGCCGGCGAGAGATAAATCCGGTAACAGATACGGATCCGGGAACACCAAACCCGCCGACGATTCTTCTTCTTCTTTTATAACCGTCGACTTTCTCTCCGGAGATAGCTCGATCGCTTCAATCTCATGCTCTGTTTCCTCGTTGACGTTGAATCTTAGAACAGAGGTCGGTGAATGAAGGCTCTGCCGAGAATCTCTACCGTAATCGCAGGCGGAAACCGTTTGGAGATCGATAACCGGCGTTGGCGTCGGCGGAGTTAGGAAATTCGTGAGCGCTTTAGGTCCTTTGAGATGAATCGCGGCTCTATCGTACGCTATAGCAGCTTCCTCCGCCGTGACAAAAGTCCCAAGCCAAATCCGAGTACGGCTCGACGGATCTCTAATCTCCGCCGCGAATTTTCCCCAAGGTCTCTGTCTCACGCCTCTGTACTTTTTAGGCTTCACCGACGTCGACACGTCATCTTCAACCACTACGCTTTCCTCCTCCTTGTGCTTACCTTTCCTCGCCGCGGTGGAGGAAGAAGATTCACCTTGGCAGAATCTAATCTCCTTCACGTATCGTTTCACTCTTGGAACCACCGTGACGTTGTTGTTGTCGTCGTCGTCGCTAGACGAGTCAGTAGCGAAAGGATCAGTAACAGTGATACGGACCAGTCTCGGAGACCCGTTAGATGGTGTAGCTGCTACGTTTGTGACCGTACGATTCTCTGTGAACTTCACTCGTCTCGTTCGTCTCTCCATAGAGAGAGAGAGAGAGAGGGAGTTAAAAAATGAAGAGAGGTTTTTTTCACTGTTTTGAATTTGCAGAGAGAGAGAGAAGAAGAGTCAAAAGGTTAAAGAAGAATCGCCGTTTCTCAGGAACATCCTTCTTAAATACTATTAACTCATCACTATTTTTGGAGATTTTTGTTTAGTAACGTGATTTTTTCTATGTAATTAATTTAATTAGATTTTAACTGTTACAGAGAAATTGATGCGTGTTCAACACTATTCATATGATATGAGACACTGACCCAATCAAAACTCATTCAACCTTATAACTAAACGTATCTTAAAATATAGTTGGTGAAATGACATACGTTTATCAAAGCTTAACCTATTGAAATTTAATCCGGTTAATGGAGTTTATAAACCGGGAATTAGATTTGGATTTAATGTAAAGAGGGACGATGCTTAAGGGCGGTTTCGTGGCGGCCAATGGGGGATCCAGAAACGGCTTTCCGCATCTCAGATTGAGACGTTAGATTTATGACACGTGGTAGTTACCGTACCGAAAGTAGAGCCAATTGTCCTAATCTATAGCTTGGTCTCCAAGCAACTTTTAACTCTTTTACGCGCGGTCTGTTTTACGTTTGCTACACGCGCCGGCTAGTGGGCTCCACGCGTGTGAGATTGGTCACGAGTATGTGTCAATTCGCATTGACCCAATATGGAAATTGTGAAGTTTAATGGTAATGAATCTAACGATGTGTTTGAAAGAGTAATAAAATCTCGTCTTTAATATTAAAATATATTTTTAATTTCGGAAAAAATTTATGATCTTTTGCTTGGAGACCAAGTCTCTTATCAGAAACTTTATTAGAAAAAGCTACTATTAAAAAGGTAACTAGAAATTAGATTTCCATAGTTAATGGTTGAGCTTTGACTAGATTTGGTCCTAAAATAATAATTGAAAAATAAGCTTTTATTATATCGATAATTCTACAAGTTAATATACCAAATCTTGTAACTTACAGTAATTCTATATTGTTTTATTTTGAACCTTATATAACTTACACGAATTCACCTGTGATTTTATAAAAAGATACATGTGATTTCAAGACTTTTTTTTTACGTGGGATTAGTCAGGTACTCGTGTTAAAAGTTAGACCTTAAAAATAACAGTCAGTTTGATTTAATAATAGTTAGTAGTATGTATATGGAACATTAAGTCGGAGAGGGGTTAAACTCTAGTGTATCGGGTTGCTTGGCATGGAACAGATATCGCGGAACCGGTAAGTCGGAGTGGTTAGCTTTCTGGGAGAGTTGTGGTGGGTTGGTGCGACGGCGGAGATAGGTGCAGATGGAAACCGGAATCTTCCAGCTGCGTTTCTCGATCCGTCGTCTGCGGCCGCAAAGCTGTGATGCTTGAGTCCGCCAGATATAAGGCTCCGACCACTCTGCTTCCGACCAGCAGCAAGGTTCGAACCTCTTTGTTTGTCGGTGACTTTTTCTGTTTAACCTATTTTGTAACTGGATTTCATCTGTGTATTGGGTCTTAGCCCATGCCCTATTGGGTTGTTTTTAATATATTAAAAAAAAAAAAATTGTATATGGAACATTAAATTGCATGACATTCGTTAGGATAGTCGTAGTAGGTACTACTTTTACTAGGTAGAGACTAGAGAGTGGTCTCTCTTAAATTGTCTAATATGGTTTTGTATACTTTTTGATCCAAACATACATACATAAAAAAAGAAGATGTTAGCAAACCTTAGTAAATAATTCCATCATCTCCTCCGTCAGGAACCCGTCATTTTCATATACCTCACTTTGCATTCATTTGTCGGCATTGCCACACGTAACTCCCGACACGTTGATACTACTATCAATATACTATTGACTTAGAAATTGATCTAGATACTATATTACTATTACTAATACATACTTGAAATAACAGAGTCAACAAGAAAAGCCTTGATAAAAGAAAACAACAACAATTTGAGCTATACTTTTGAAGGGATCTCACTCTTAATTCTCTTATTGCATGCATGTTCCCGCAATTTTGAGCTTTACTTTTCTTTGCAAGCGAATTACCAATTTGCCTGGCTTCATAAACTAGAAGTTATAAAAAAAAATCCTCCTGTGATTTGACGGTTTTACCCTTAAAATCTCACTTAATTCACAAAAAGGAACCAAAAAGCCCTAATCTTTATGTTGTCGACACTCTTTCAGTTCTCTCGACGCCGTCCATCGCCCTCCGTCATATCGCCGCCGCTAAAGTACTGGCAGAGGTAAATTCGTCTCTTGTTCCCTGTTCTGTGGGATCAGAAAGTATTAAACTTGTTCTGTTTCTGTCTTTCATTGCTCTCATCCTTGATTATCTCTACCTAGAGTTCACAACAATGGAGTACGTAAACCCTGAAGGTCTTCGATTAGATGGTCGCCGATTCAACGAGGTATGTTTGCATCTCTATTCACTGTCTTTGTAAGCCACTGCCTTCACAAGTTAATCGGTCTATTCGTGATTGCTTGTAATGAATCTCAGATGAGGCAAATCGTAGCTGAAGTTGGAGTTGTTTCTAAGGCTGACGGGTAAAACTCAAAATCTGTCTCTTATCTTTTTCCGTATCTCAGTTCTATATTCGGCACTTTTATATGAACAAAAATTCCAACTTTGTTTCCAGTTCTGCTGTCTTCGAGATGGGTAATACCAAAGTAATTGCAGCTGTTTATGGTCCAAGAGAGGTACTTGATTACTCTGTTACTCACCTATCAAGATTGATACTTTAATTGTATAATTCAGCGAATTGGTTATTTCTGTTAATGTGCTCCTTCAGATTCAAAACAAGAGCCAGCAAAAGAAGAACGACCATGCAGTGGTATGTATATGCTTTGATCTTGTTTAGTATTGTTCTTGGTGAATATGGAATGCTTATTGCTAATTGTATGTTTTGGTAGGTGTTGTGTGAGTATAGTATGGCTCAGTTTAGTACTGGTGATCGTAGAAGACAGAAATTCGACAGGTTACATTTTACTATATAGCTGAGAGACTCTTTGCTTTTTCTTACGAAAATCATAAAGTTTGAATTGTTGTGTATTATGATGGTCAGGCGATCAACAGAGCTATCTCTTGTCATCCGTCAGACAATGGAAGCTTGCATATTAACCGAATTGATGCCTCACTCTCAGGTTTACTTTTTACTCTCCGGCGATATTGAAATCTAAATTTTCTTTCTTCCTCCTCCTTTTGCTTGCTTCCTGATGAATTGTTTCCTTTATGCAGATCGATATTTTCCTTCAGGTTCTACAAGCTGATGGAGGTAAAATTAAACTAAACCTCTGTTCTGAAGTTGACCTTTTGATCTCTTTCAATCTCTGATCAGCCATTAGTGTTATGTTCTGTAATCAGGAACAAGATCAGCTTGTATCAATGCCGCGACTCTAGCTCTAGCAGATGCTGGAATTCCAATGCGTGATCTCGCTGTTTCCTGTAGTGCTGGATATTTAAACAGTACTCCTCTTCTTGATCTGAACTATGTTGAAGACAGTGCTGGAGGAGCTGATGTAACCGTCGGTATTCTACCTAAATTAGACAAAGTGTCACTCCTTCAGGTTTTTCTTCAACTCTTCATATCAGATTTCTATACATTCGCATTCAGATGATTCTAGACGCTTACGTTTGGGTTTAATGTGTAGATGGATGCCAAGTTACCGATGGAAACATTTGAGACAGTGTTTGCATTGGCTTCTGAAGGTTGCAAGGCAATTGCAGAGAGAATACGCGAGGTAACAATGGACTTCTGAATCTTTCTAAGTTTTCCCTTTCCACCATTGAAAAGCGTTCTTTGTTTTCTAAGTCTTTGGCTCTTCTGTCTTTGTGAAGGTACTTCAAGAAAACACCAAACAGCTAGAGTATCGCCGAGCTGCATAAACTTTAGAGTTAGAGAAAAAAACGTAAAGCTCCAAGATTTTTGTTAATTAGATTTTGCTGTTGTTTGTGGAAGTTGAGGATAAAAAGCTAGTAGTGCAAACTCTTTTTGGGAAAAATGAATCAATTTGGTAAAAAGATCAAACTGAATCGATTGAACACAACTTGTCCTCACATTCTTACATTAAGCCGAGGAAAAAAAAGACCAGAGGCTTTTTCTGTCACTACATCACAAGACTGGTCTGAGAAATCACCAGGTCATAAGCTCTAATGTGATAAAACAAGAATCAACAAAAAGAAAGAGATAAAAGAAACGGTGGCTCTGCTCTTCCAATGTTGCATACAGAAACTAGAGTCAGAATCCCTTGCTCTGTAGTTCGAGTTGATCGAAGCAGAAACTGGATTTAACAGCGGTCAATATTAGCCGGCCGGTCCATTCTTCTCCTGGCTTCAAAGTGATCGGTCTCTCCACTGCTGCACCATCCACACAAAGCATGCTTTTGTACTCTTCATCACCAAAATCCGCCATTGTTTTCGATTTCTTCTCCCATGGATTCCACACCACTGTACCATCCATCACGATTAATGAATCATATCATATACAACAAACAAGTAATCGAAACGAGTTGTTGTGCGATTATTACCGGTGTCTGGAAGTCCTTCCTTTCCGATAACATATGTTCTTTTCCGTTCATGATCAAGAACTGCAACCACCTTTGGTGATCTAAGGTATGTCCGGTCCATCTGAAACATGAATCAAAAGAAACTTCTGATATGAAGTAACCGAGCAAAGATACTTGTTCACTATCGATAACTGCAGAATCTTGTTAAGGTTTACCTCGGATTCAAAGGTTATTGCATCGCCTTGTTCAGTCAAAAGCTGTCTTTGGCTGAGGTTGTCTAAGTAGTCCAATGTCTCCAACCCTTCAATTCTCACTTCACTGTAGAGAAGAAAAGTAAACATTGTTGGGTTATAAAGATTTCACCAAACACTGAATAATCTTTTGCTTGACTTATTGAAGAGTAATACCTTATGTCAGAGACAGAGAGGTAGGTGTGATATGCAAATGAGAAGCTAAAAGGCTTGCCATTGATGTTTCTAATCCGAGAAGTCAATGTTAAGTCGCCATCTACAGCAAGCGAAACCCTAAGACGGAACTCGAAACTGCAAGGGAATAAGCATAGAATTTTAGAATCTCTGTCAAGAGGAAAAAATGAAGAAACAAGTGATGAGGAGATTACCTATGAGGCCATTGCTTTAAGTCATCTTCTGATGGTTTCAAAAGAAGATCAACAAAGGATTTTCCTAAGGATTCGTTTGAGTTAAGTGGAGGTGGGTTCTCATCGATTACCCAAATTTTGTTCCTTGCAAACCCATGTTGATCCAGTGATCCACAATCCCCAAACTTCACAAACACACACACAAAACTTCAATGAAAAAGTGATCAACAAAAGATCTCAGTTCAGTGAGCGCTACTAGTAAATTTTACCTGCGGATAACAAATCTGAATCCCTCCACGCATTGATTTTGGGGGTTTGAATATAGCCTAACAAATTCATAACAATATAAAAATCAGATTTTTACTTTTTATGTTTCAGATTCTTCACAATGTATCAGGGTTTTGTAGTGAGATCAGATACCTTATTGCTAGTGAAAAGAAGCTCTTCGCCTAGTTCATTCCTCCATGAAATCACTTGTCCTCCATGTAAACTTATCTGGAAAATCAAACACAGAATAAGCAAAAGAAGCTCGAATTTTTATCAGACAAGAATGGTTGGAGAAAAAGTGAAGACCTTGGCAGAAGCACCATGTGGGTTTCTGAGAAGGACTTGGTCAACGCCATTCCAATCTTTGATTATCTCACTTGCTTCTTTTTGATCCCACACTGTTGCATATTGACCCATTTTCAATTTTGAAAACCTCAACAACTTACACACTGACAAGTTTTCTGATTTTTTTCCACAGCCAAAAGAGAAGAAAAAACGACAAAAGAGCTTTTCTTTGTCACAAAAATCTCATGAAGACGATGTTACTAGATCTGGAAATCTATAGCTTCTACACTCTTCACTCAAGGAAACAAAAAAACATTAAAAAAAAGAGACAAGGAAGGAGAAGAAGAAGAACACATGGCGATAGAAAGAGCAAAACAGCTATCTTGATGTTTAGTAAATTAAATTAAACCCAGATAACTCTCATTTTTGGAAGTTTTTCAATATATATATTATATTAATAAAAATCTCAGGTTTGCTTTATAAAATTGGATCTGAAGAAAAGAAAAACTAGTTCTTATGGAAACAGTTTGATGAACTTGAGAGTTTATATTTAAAGGAAGAGATTAAATACTTGTTGAATTTAAGGAGATGGACGAGAGAGGCTACGTGCATTGCTTTCAGATAGAAATGGGCGGAAACAGAACTCAACTTCCGTCGGGATACAGATGAAACTCTTTATTCTCATTTATTTTTTAATTTTAATTACTAATGTATTTTATATTTTAAAATATTATTTATTAATGTCAAACCTGTCATTAATGAATTTAAATAAGAGATACAAACATAATTTGGTGTTAGAGGAGAAGAATAACACCTTAATTAGTGGAACTAGATTCTTGGTGCACGAGGATTCTCTGATTATAAAATAAAATAAAAAAAACTATTGCACTTTCTTAATACTTAAATGCATAATCATTTATACATATTTAAGAGCTTAATTATTTTTCTTTATTTATTACAAAACTAGTTTACTTTCCTTAATCTAAGACATTAAAATAAATTTTAGAACAAAAAATAATCATTTGTAAAATTTGATCATTTCTGGTAAAAGAGTAACAAAAAAGTTACTTCACAATTCCATGTATGATTAATTGTTTATTACAGTACTTTGTCTCATGATTGTCTAATAAAGAAAACAAAGGACTGTGAACTGTATAGTATTATAATAAGATATCTGTGACATTGTACCACGTGTACGGTATATAATCAACGGTCAATATGATTTGAATTTTTTTGAAATTGATTGCAGGAATTTAAAATAGTCCAACTCCAACAACATACGCATGGCCCAAATCGAAAAGTCATGTCTATTTCAATCCAACTAGATAAATTAGTTAAATGAGACGAGAGAGTTACGTTCGTTCTTTTCTGTTCACAACTTCGTTCATAATACAAGAATCTCTACGCTAAGAATTTCATTGAAGAGTTAAACTTATAATCCAAAGCCAAAAGAGTAAGGGTAGATAGAAAAAAAGAACGCATTTACATTCTTCTTATAACGTTGTCGTCGAAACGTTTTTAACCTTACTTTTATAAGCTTTATTAGTCTTCTTCAAGCCTTATAAAAGAAAAGAAAAAAAAGGCAAGTTAGAGAGAGCGAGAGATTTAGCAGCAGGTAAAGGAAAGAGAGACAGTGACAATTGAGAAGTAAACGGTCACTAAGGATCTGTAGACCTTTTGATGGTAAGCTCTGCTCTGAGATGGAGAATGCCATTGATGAAGTATTGACTATCTTCCGCTATAAAAGACGTCCATGGGACCCCAAACAGGTTTCTGTAACCTACTGCTTTCCCTCCTGTGAATGTGTAGTTCCCTTTGTATTTGCTTATGAAATCCTCTGCGGGCTTTGACCTTGCCGAGAATTCATAGTCCACTCCGAAACTCACCGACCCTTTCTCCTGCATCCCTAGGAACAGCCCGAAACAGTGGAACGAGCTCTGTTGGTCCATGTTGCAGTGAGCTGACAGGAAAAACCCTTGACCTCCCAAGTGAAAGGCCTGCGAATACACTCTACCCGACGGGAACAGTCCCCCACATTCTTCTCTTTTCAAGTCTAGGTAGACTACACACTGCGGTCTAGGAAGCTCAAACTCGACCACTTTGACGGGTCTGTATTTGTAAGCCCTCTCTATCAGGCGGCGGTTCAGGGATGCAGATTCTTCGGAGGCTAGGCTACGTTGTCTGTGTGGGGCTTCTGCTTTGAAGAAAAGAGCTTCTAGAACAAGCTTTGATGCTATTTCATGCTCAAAGTCACTGCAAGTCAGCACTTTCTTCAGCTTTCGGCATGTCATGAATGGGAAGCGGATGGAGAGTGCAAGGCGTGACCCGAGAATCTCTCTTCGCTCTTCCAAACAAGGGTATTGCGCCCTTGCCCACTTCAAGATAAAATCATAAACTGCATCCTCTGATGCAATTTGGAGTTCATCGCTTGATAGAATTGCCTCAATTCCAGCCAAAGGTAGAGACATTACCTCCTCATGAAACCTGGAAAAGAAAGTTTAGACATGCCTTATAAGAATCGCCCCACCATCTCATGTGCTCTTGATTACAGTAATATCATGGATATGTAGTTTCAGGGGCTTTACTTGGTAATATCCTTGTAGCGGGCTGCAAGGAACTGTTTTGCAGCATCAGTTAAAGGCTGAACAGCTTTGGCCATTAGAACACTAGAGGGAAGCTCGAGATAGAGCAGGGCAGACTCTGGAGTCATAGGCATATTACGGAGAAGTCTACTGCAGTACCTCATACAAGAGGCAACTTCAAACTTATCAGCAGCCATCAACACATCTAATAAGGCAGGTGCTGTGGTGACAGATACCGCATTGCTATACATAAAGTTTAAAAGCTCCATCAAAGCAGCTTCCTCTGTAATACACACAAAGTAGAGTATAATATGTAAATCAATCTAAGAATCTCCAAGTTACCTTAACAAACTCAAATCAAAACCATATTTTGATTCTGTGGACCTAATAGAGAACGGTACAACTGTATCTAGTGTGATAAATCAATAACACGTTCAGATAGCTAATGTTGCAATGGCGTACCTGATGCATTAATCCTAAGGGTGACATGCCTTTGCTCAGATTCCCTCATTCCATTGGAGAACAACTATCAACATTTCCGAGAAAAAAAGAACACAAATGGATTAAAGAGTAAGGTACACATGAGAGCAAAAGCAAAATCCATCAACAACCTATTTAGATACCTTGTAAAAGAAAGGGCTTTTGGCAGCTAAAATAGGAGAACTAATATGAAGTTCTTTAACCCTAACAACTGTAGAACAATCCATTCCCCAGTTTGGCTCACTAGACGTTTCCTCTTCATCACCTAAACATTAAATAAATAAAACACTTCTCAGAACAAAACAAGCTCCTTTGTGTACAGCTAAAACTTCGCCAAAGGATGTTGCTCTATAGTAGTACCTGATAAAGCTTCTTCAACCATTGCCTCTCCTCCTTCATCATCAGGATTCTCACCACCAGGACATCCATCCATGTCAGGTTGTTCATCAGTTAAAATCTGCTCCTCAGGACATGCCACAATGTCTGAAATCGTGACTGCAAAATGAAATCACAACATTAAAACCCAAAAAGACTTGGACTTCGACTTCAATAACAAAAACCCTAAACCATACGAACAAATTACATACCACCAGATTCCTTCTTGATATCTTCTCTTCTTCTCTTGCGATGACGAGCCCAATCAGCGATACTCGTACACCCTTCAACTTCAGACCGAGAATCCGAAGGTCCACCCATGATCTCGATCCGAAGCAAACGATCAGAGAAGTTACTGTCGTTAAAAGCGAATCCAAAATCGCCGTCGGAGGAAGAACCATGACGAGTGAAGTCAGGATCCATTTGGGTTTTGGGATCGAACAGATCCGTATTCTCAGTAGTACCTCTCATCACCTTCCTTCAATTAATTTCCTAAGCCGGAGAAACTGATCGGAGAGCTTTTGATTTTGGAAAGAGAAAGCTGAACGTCTTTCTTTCAGGTGAGAGATAGACGAAAGGCTCAACGAGACCAAAGTGATGACTGATTGTCTGTCTTCTTATCTTTCTATGAACCGGTTTATGACTTGGTTCGGTTTGATTCGTATTGATGAACCACCAATATTCCTCCGGTTTTCTCTCGTGACATTTTTTACCTAGTAGCTTTGAGCTGCTGGTACAAAATTTTGAATTTCATCTAGGAGGCTAGGAGTCAGATTTGTACGTGTAAAAATTAGTTTGAATTTATTTGTTTTGTTCATAATTATTTTACGAAAAACCCGTGAAAAACAAATCTTTCAAAACTATTTTTAGAACGTTGAAATTCTGGGCTTTAATTCTTGAGAATAGAGGTGGGTTTTAAAGTATTCCATATTCGTTTGAGAGAACTAGTGGGCACTATATGTGTTGTGTGGTCAATTTTTTGGTTTTAAAGAGTTTTAACTTCCCCCATTGACAACTTAACTCGTTAATGCTTGTTACTATTTCATTTTGGAAAGCCAACGCTTAAATTAAAAAAGAAAAAACAATACTAATGATGTTAAAATCGTATTTGTCTTCTAATGGTTGAAAACTTTACTACCGAAATTTGAGAGACTAGTGTTCGAATCTGCTTACTATGATTCTGATCATGATTTATCATTATAAATGCTTTTAATAACAAAAATATGTGTTGCTAGTTTGGTATATTTAGTTAGGTTTTAGCTGATTTGATGTGTCAGAGTAATTGTCTAAATTTTCTTTTCCTTTTGACATTTTGGCATAATGACACAAATTAATTTTGTTTTTAGTATGTAGAATCTATATATCACTTCGTCAACTTTTATACGATTATAACTAATGAATGACATTTTGTTATATTTTAAAATTTAGTAAATTATTATAGCTATGAAAATTGAAAATAAGTGACCCTTGAGAAAATGATAAAATACACAATAAAATAGCTGTTGTCCATTACCCGTAAACCTAACACTGCCAAACCTGACAAATCCCATCACGAAAATAGGTCCCAATTTTATACAAGTACAGAAACATAATTCTTTAAAATAATTTACAACAATAATTAATTAATAAAACATGAAAAATCATTATGAATATATGTGGAAAAAAAAGGAACAAAATCATTATTTTTATCCACCAGGAACAGCAACAAGACAACCTCCAGTTTCAGAATCCGACCCATTTACATGAGATATTGTGGGCCACATGTTGAAAAATGTTCTTATATTTCACTGAGAGATAGAGAAGGGTTCGTTTGTTCAAATAAAAGTATCTGGGCCTCATTTTATAAATTTATAATTAACAGAGTACCAAATTGCAAATAACAATATTCCTGAAAAACATTTCCAGTAACTAAAATTTAAAAACATTACCGTATCATCATCTTCATAAAGCCGCCGGCGATTTCTCTGTGCAAAAACAATCCAAAAGACCAAGACTTTCACAGACCCATTTGCTTCTTCATTGCAACTAAGGAGCAATCTCGAGTCTTGGTTCGAAGCAAAACCCAGTAAAGAGCTGAAGAGGGAACTTTTTAGTAACAGGACATTTCTGAGACCATCTCCAATACTTGAGATTCATGTCGAACGTGAGAAGCGCGGGAGATCCATAGCTTTGAATGTAAACCAAATCATCCGTGCCACTACTCGCGAAAACCTCGTCGAATTCACCAAAACCTTGGAAGAATCTTTGAGGCATTTTCGCCATCTCTACCCATTCCTTCCCTTTCAAAACCCAAATCCCTATCCCTTTTATAACCTCTGGTCGATCATGTTTCCCGATTCCTCCGACAATCACAAGCCTCTCTCTTAGATTCATCAATCTCCCGCAGGTTAAAGAACACGGCATTGGAATGAAACTCCTCATCAAGATTCCGCTTGACGGTGATCCTATCGAGGATAGATTCGAAGCGATCAAGCCGTGGCGATGATCTGAGCCTCCCGTTGAGTATATCATGAAGTAAAGAACATTGTTGCAGATCACACTCTCGTTCCCTCCTCTCCATCCGGATAAGACATCGTTTACTAATGTTGTCCAAGTCATTGTTTCAGAGCTGTAGAGATGAATAGAGAGATCCCATTGGAAGAAATTCCCTGGAACTTGCTTCGATTTCACTATCGAGACTGAGTAACTCCGGTTTGCGCGGTTTACTGCTTGGTTCGCTCGGTTTACGGAGGTAGACATTGCCGTGTAATCTGTCGATTTGTGACCAGGAGGTTCAATAAGCGTCCTCCATTGTTTGGTAATTGGATTTGAGACATAAATCTTGTTTCTGCAATCATTGTCCATGAAGCAAACCAATCCACAAGAGGAAGCAACAAACCAATTGGATGTTTCGATACAAGGGAGATCGAAACTGTACCATTTGCGGATAATGGGGTCATAAGCATAACCAGATGGATCATCCGTGGTAGTGAACATGAAGTACCAAGGCCTTTGGGAAACCGAATTGTTGGAGAAATTACATAAGAACCTCCGAGAAGATACAATCTCGTTCCATCTTTTGCAGACAGTACCAGCTCTGAAGATGCTTGCAATGGGTAGAAACGAGAGGATTCGTTCTAATAAATCGTCAGGGAGAAGAGAATCCATTGAAAAGGTTTCGACTTTGGCTTCATCGTCGCTCTGCTCACGGTATGATTCAGCTTCAGGGACATATGTAATGTAGCTGTACGGATAATTGGTCCAAGACGTTTCTGCTTCCATTCTCAAGAGCCTCTGAAACAACGATACAAAAAATAAATAAATCCATTACCAAGAAAAGAACACATAAAGATTTAAAGCTTTACGAATCTGAATCCCAAATATCATTCATTTCAACAACACAAAACAACAATACATAAATCAAGAGAAAACCTTGTCAATCAGATTTGCTTTAGCATACATGCATAATGGTAAATCGAAAATGCAGAAGACGAAGAAGAGAGATAGTATTAAGACTTTGTCTAACATTGCAATACATTTTTCAGACAAAAGAAAAACAAAAAGGAGAAAGCTTGTGTCATCCTTTCAACGTCAAGATTCCACTGATGACAATTAATACAACAAAATTTAGATGTTAGGTATACAAAAAAAAAACGTTCTTAATAATGAAATTAGACTATAGGCAGACATCAATCAAACATCTGATAACAACATACATCATCAATCATAGATTACGAACACGGAAGAGATCAATGAACCACTCAGAAATGAAAGCAGAGAAAGCGACAGTGAAATCAAACAGAAACCCATCTCGATTCGCTACACACCTTCGACTATGGAGACTCTGAATCTTCGGAATTCTCGAGATTCAAACCGATAAAAAAAAAAAAAAA